>Ga0302325_10001555_pt1 | contig 58322 bp, 56 predicted proteins | sample Palsa_T0_2_FD_201948 | JGI IMG/M metagenome (GOLD analysis project Ga0302325, IMG submission 201948) | Peat permafrost microbial communities from Stordalen Mire near Abisko, Sweden - Palsa_T0_2 | ecosystem: Environmental > Terrestrial > Soil > Palsa > Peat permafrost | place: Sweden: Abisko... | reverse complement strand
ATAGGAAGCGGCCCCGGGAGGGGACGTCGCTTTCGGACTGGCCCTCGCGGAGGGCCGCGATCGGCGGGATGCGAACGGCGCGCCGGGCCGGGCCGATAGCCGAGATGATGGTCACGCCGACGCCGACCGCGAGGCAGACCACGACGGTGCGGGTTTCGAACACGAGCGACCCCGACGGCAGCGTTATACCGAAGCCGCGCAGGAGAGCCTCGATGCCGATGGCCGCGACCACACCCAGCCCGACCCCGATCGCGGACGACACCGTCCCGACTATGGCCGCCTCGGCGAGCACCGAGCGGAACAGCTGACGGCGGGTGGCCCCGACGACTCGCAGGAGGGCCAGCTCGCGGGTGCGCTGGCCAACGATGATCGAGAAGGTGTTGAAGATGGTGAAACCGCCGACGAAGAGGGCGATCAAGGCGAATACCAGAAGGGCGGTGGAGAAGAAGGACAGGGCCTTGTCAATCGAGGTGGTTTGCTCGTTCTGCACGGTCTGACCGGTGACGACCTCGACTCCGGGAGGCAGGACGTTGGCGATGGCCCGCTGGACGTCGACCTTGTCGGCACCCGGTTGAGTGACGACGTTGATGGTGTCGAACTGGCCGACCTCATCGACGATCTGCTGCGCGGTCGGGAGGGTGAAGGCGGCGAGGGTCACCCCGGCCAGGGAATTGGCCGTGCCGTACTGGGCGATGCCGGAGATGGTGAAGTTGTGCGCCGGGCCGTCAGTCAGGACTCGGACCTGCTGGCCGACGCTGAAGTGGTACTTCTTGGCCGTGGCGGCATCCATCACCACGTCCCGGGAGGAGGTGGGCGCCCTGCCCTTGACGATGCGCAACTCGGAGATTTTCGAGTCGGGATCGAAGCTGATGCCGAGGGTAGCCTCAGCGTTGTTGGCGATGGGCTTGCCGTCGGGGGCAACGAACTGGGCGTAACCCGAGACCCCTCCGTCGGCGGCTTCGACGCCGGGAACGCGGAGGATGGGCGACAGGAGCGAGTCGGGAAGGGGGTCACGCACCGCGTTGGCGGCGTTGCTGGTCGGGAATTGGGCCACGCCGCGGACCTGGAAGTCAATGTTCTTATAGATGGTCCCGATCAGGCCGTAGAAGGTGTTGTGCAATGTGTCAGTCAGCACGTAGGTCCCGGAGATGAACGTGACCCCGAGGATGATCGAAATTGCGGTCAGAGCCAGGCGGAGTTTGTGGGCGAGCAGGCCCTTGATGGTGATCTTCCTCACTTCAGGCTCCCAAGTTCCGTATCCGCTCGAGGACCGAGTCAGCGGTGGGCGCTGATAGCTCGTCCACGATGGAGCCGTCGGCCAGGAACAGGACTCGGTCGGCGTAGGCGGCGCCGCGAGGGTCGTGGGTGACCATGACGATCGACTGGCCCAAGTCGGTGACAGACGTGCGCATGAACTCGAGCATCTCGGCGGAAGAGTTGGAGTCAAGGTTGCCGGTGGGCTCGTCGGCGAAGACGAGATCGGGCCGGTTGATCAGAGCTCGGGCGCAGGCGACCCGCTGCTGTTGACCACCTGACAGCTCGTTGGGCCGGTGAGACAGTCTGTCGCCTATCCCGAGGTGGGCCACGAGGTAGTCGAACCACGAACTGTCCACTTTTTTCCGGGCCAGGTCGAGGGGCAACGTGATGTTCTCCCCCGCTGTCAGAGTAGGCACGAGGTTGAAGGACTGGAATATGAACCCGACCCGGTCGCGGCGCAGCACGCTCAGGCGGCTGTCGTCCAGGGAACCGATGTCGAGGCCGCCGATGAAGGCCTGCCCCGACGTGGGCCGGTCCAGGCCGGCCATGCAGTGCATGAGCGTCGACTTTCCCGACCCGGATGGGCCCATAACCGCGGTGAACCGGGCCCGCTCCATCGTCACGTCGACCCCGACCAGGGCGCACACCTCCGTCTGGCCGGTCCCGTAGGTCTTGGTCAGATTGATGGCTTGTGCGGCCGGGGCGGTCTGCCGGTCGTCGATAGCTGTCGAAGGCATGGAGACAAGTCTCGGTCCCAGCGAGCGGCCGGTCATCAGCCCAGCGGTTGGTTTCTTCTCTCATGCGGCATGGGCCGGAATGGCTCAGGTATTAGAGCCGGTATGAGTCCGGTATTAGAAAAAGGGAAATCCCCTACCACCGATCCACCCGCCAGGTTGACGTAGTGCCGCTTATGGCCCCCTACAGTGGCGCCATGTCCGAGGCTATCCCGCCGGCAGGTGCCCTGCCGGCGCTGAAGACGCCGGGCTGGGTCGGCTGGGCCGCCCCGATCCTCTCGCTGATCGTGGTTGCCGCCTCCACCTTCCCCGCGCCATACGGCCCAACGCGCAACTTGATCGACGAGATCGTGGCCTTCGTTGTCTCGCTGCTAACGATGGGAATGTGGAGGGCCAGCGAGCACTCCCCTGCCCTACGGGCGCGGCTGGCGCGCGTGCTGCCATGGTCTGCCGGGGCCATGGTGGTGATGTGCGGATGGGCGTCGCTGAGCAACAACGGTGGGCCCTTCAGCATCCTGAGCTCGGCGGCCACTGTCGGATCGGGAGTGTTCTTCAGTTTCGAGGTCGCAGGCGTCGTCACCGGGGCAGGCGTTCTGGCGGTGATGGCCGCGGGACTGGCCTACGGCGTCGGCACCTTCGGTACGTTCGGGTACCCGCTCATCATGGTCCTCGGCCTCCTCTTCGGCCGGGTGGTGCGCGGCTACCGGATCCAGGCCGAGCAGTCCGCCGCCCTCATGGCGAACCTCGAGCAGCTCCAACAAGAACAGCGAAAGTCCGCCGCCCTCGACGAGCGCAACCGCATCGCGCGCGAGATCCACGACTTGCTGGCTCACTCGCTGGGCGCGCTCGGCGTGCAGATCCAGGCCGCCCAGGCCGTGCTCACCGACCAGCGCGACATCGATCGAGCCGTGGAACTCCTCGGCCACGCCCGGCGCGCCACGACCGACGGGCTCAAAGAGACCCGCCGAGCCCTTCACGCGCTACGCACCGACACGCCTCCACTGGCTGACGTGATCGCCGAGCTCGGCGCCAGGCACCGGCGTCAATTCGGCACCCAGGTGAGCTTCGAGGTAACCGGCGAGCAGCGATCACTGGCGGCCGACGTGGACCTGGCTCTCACCCGCGCGGCGCAGGAGGCCCTGGTGAACGCGGCCAAACACGCCCCTCATCAACCGGTCCAGGTCCGGCTCAACTACGACCAGGAGCGAACCACCCTCACCGTGGTCAACGAGCTGTCTCATGACGCCGCCCGTCGCCCGTCGCTGGAGACGGTCAACGGGGGCTACGGGTTGGTCGGGATGCGAGAGCGACTTCTGCTCCTCGACGGATCGCTGGGGGCCAACCTCGACCACGACACGTGGGTAGTCACCGCCCAGGTGCCCCAATGACTGACTCGCCGGCGCCGCTGCGGATCGTCATCGCCGATGACCAGGCGAGCGTCCGCGAGGGACTGGTGCTGCTGCTCGGGCTGCTCCCCGACATCGACGTCGTCGGCTCTGCCGCCAACGGCCGGGAAGCTATCGAGCTCGTCGCCGAACACCGGCCCGACGCCATTCTCCTCGACCTGCATATGCCAGTCCTGGACGGCATCGAGGCCACCCGCCTGCTCACCGAGCAGCAGCCTGAGGTGGCCATCGTGGTGCTCACCACCTACGACGACGACGTCTCCGTCCTCGCGGCGCTCGGGGCCGGCGCTCGCAGCTACCTGACCAAGGACGCCGATCGGGTCGACATCGCCAATGCGCTGCGCGGTGCAGCGACGGGCCTCTCGGTCCTGGACTCCGCGATCCAGGCCACCCTCGTGGCCGCAGCCACCCGCCCCGCCCCACCGGCCGAACTCCGGCGGTCGCTGCCAGAGGAGTTGCCTGATGGTCTGACCAGAAGGGAAGGGGAGATCCTGGCCATGATGGCCCTCGGCATGTCGAACCCGGACATCGCCGCCGAGCTCTACCTCAGCGCCAACACCGTCAAAAGCCACATCAACCGCATCTTCACCAAGACCGGCTCCCCCGACCGGGCAACCGCCGTTCGCTACGCCCACGAACACCGCTTCGGGTAACCGGTCGCCGTCGAACGCAGTCGGCTACGGGCCGATTCGGTGTCGAGTAACCGCCGCGGCCATGGCCTCGACGGCTTGGCAGAGGATCGCCTTCGAGGTCGCGAAGTTGAACCGAATGTGTCCGGCGCCGTCGCCGCCAAAGGCGGGGCCGGCGTTCGTGGCCACCTTTGCCTCGTCGAGGAAGAACTGGGCCGGCTCGACGTCCAGCTCCAGCGCCCGGCAGTCCAGCCAGGCTAGATAGGTCGCGTCTGGAGGGGTGTATTCAACGGCCGGGAGTTGCGCCGATAGCAGTTCGGCCAGGAGCTGTCGGTTACCGTCTAGGTAGACAATCAGATCGTCCAGCCAGGGCCCCCCGTCGAGGTAGGCGGCCACATTGGCTCGCACGCCAATCGGCGATGCTCCATGGGTTCGCATCAGCGATATCGATCGCCAGCGGGCGTCGTCCCGTGTGCTGTTGAGGATCACCTGAGCGCACTTGAGACCGGCGAGGTTCCACGCTTTGGAGGCGGACACGACCGTGACCGAATGGTCCGCCGCGGCCTCCGAGATACTGGCGTAGGGGACGTGGCGGTGGCCAGAATAGGTAAGTGGGGCATGGATCTCGTCGGCGACGACCCGTCCGCCATGGCGGTCGACGATGCCGACGAGGTCGGTCAGCTCAGAGACGGTAAACGATCGGCCCAGCGGATTGTAGGGGTTGCAGAGGATGATCGTCCCTGCGCCAGCGGCGAAGGCGTCGTCGATTCGGTCATAGTCCAAGGTCCGCACGCCGTGCTCGTCGCGTACCGTCGGCACCTCGACGGTAGGCCGCCTGATCGCCTTGGGTATCTCGAAGAACGGCATATAGGCGGGGGTGGGCAGGAGCACGGCCGAATCCGTCGGGGAGTACTGCTCAACGGCGAGTTCCACGCCGCGGAGGACATCGGGCACCGTGTGGATACGGGTCGGCTCCACCGTCCAGCCGTAACGGCGCTGCTCCCACGTCGCTGTCGCCTCCGGCAACGGGCTGATTTCGTCGGGCAGCGGGTAGCCGAACTCCTCACGGGCCACGGCGTCGAGGATCGCCTGCCGCACCGGTGGAGCGGCCGCGAAGTCCATTTCTGCGACCCAGGCGGCAAGCACGCGGGCGCCGTAGAACGACCACTTGACCGAACCGCGTTGGGACAACGTCGCGGGCGAGAAGTCGTCGAAGTCGTGGTTCGTAGCAGTCATGGCTAGATTCTGCCCCCGGGATGGTGACCATCGAGGACGTGCGAGCTCTCGCTTCGCACTTGCCTCGGTCATATGAAGCCTTGGTCCGCGACCGAGTCAAGTTTCGAGTCGGGAGAATCGTATTTCTGGCGTTCTCGCCGGACGAGACAGTGATGGGCTTCGCGTTCCCAAAGGAGGAGCGCGACGCACTCGTGGCTTCGGAGCCTGACAAGTTTCTGATGCCGCGCCCATCGGATCTACGCTACAACTGGGTCCGGGTACGCCTTCGGGCGATTAGCCAGGCTGAACTGCACGACCTCGTTATCGACGCGTGGCAGATGGTCGTGCCCAAAAGCGTGGCGGCGGCATACCTCAGCTCGCCGTCGTCGAGATAGAAGTCCTCGGATTGAATACTTTGGTTCTGGCGTCGCGCCTGCGCGCTCAGCTCGTCACCGGTGTGCCGGGAGAGTCGGTCGAATCGGTAGTCGAACGTCTCCTGGCTGTTCAGGCCCAGGACCTGAAAGGGGCCCGCCTGGCCGTGCGGATCCGTAGCCGAGGTGTGACCGCCGCGGACTTCGACTTGGCGTTGACCGAACGGCGCAGCGTCGTCGTCACGTGGTTGAACCGCGGCACCCTGCACCTGGTGCCGTCCGCCGACTACTGGTGGCTTCGGTCTCTCACCGTCCCGCGGCTGGTGACCGCTAGCCGCCGCCGTCTCGCCCAGGAGGGTGTGAGCGCCGCAGACGCCGAACGTGGCGTCGCGGTCGTCGCAGAGGAAGTGTCTGCCAGACCCCGAACCAGGGCGGAGCTGAAAGCTGCATTGGACGAGATCGGAATTCGCACCGCCGGGCAGGCGTTTGTGCACATCCTCGTCGCCGCGTCCATCGCCACCCCGCTCGTAAGGGGGCCACTGTTGCCTGGGGAGCATTGCTTCGTCAACGCCCGGAACTGGCTGGGAACACAGCCCGAGGAACTCGATCCCGACGAGGCTTTGCGGCTACTGGCTCTGCGTTACCTGGCTGGTCACGGCCCAGCGGGCAGCGCCGACCTGGCCAAGTGGGCGGGGATCGGGTTGCTCGACGCCCGACGGGGCCTGGCCGCTGCGGGCGACCAGGTGTCGAGGATCAGCGAGGACCTCTTCGACCTGACCGGGCGGGAACCTTCGGCTGTCTTTCCACCGCCGAGGCTGGCCGGGCCATTCGACCCTCTCCTGCACGGATGGTCGTCCAACTCCGAGATCCTCGCCGGCCACACTGGCATCGTCACCACCAATGGTCTGTTTAGGCCCTTCGCCCTCATCGACGGCCGGGCCGTCGCCACCTGGGGTCTGGCAAGCGGCCGGATCACCATCCGCCCCCTCCAGGACCTCAGCTCCGCCGCACGAGAGTCTCTCACCGCTGAAGCGGCCGCCGTCCTCGAGTACCTGGGGTTGCCGGCCACCCCGGTCAGCTTCGATCCCTGAGCAGACGGAGGATCCGGCATCGATCCTGGTTACGGCCTGAGTCGATCGAGCAACCAGGTCGGACCTACGGCCGTGGCCCCGCTGGCCCGGATCCGGTCCCGCAGAGCTTTATCCGCGGAAACCAAGACCACTGGCTCCTCTGCGTTGGCCGCGATCGCGACCAAAGTGTCGTCCCCTTGGCCGGGTGCATGAACGATCTGTACGCCGCCGACCTCACCCTCGTCAACCCCCTGCCGAGCGGCGCGCCATGACTGCCTTATTGCCGCCACAGCTACATCCCGGAGGAACAAGCCGAGACGGTTGAGCTTCCACTGCGGCTCACCAAGCGGGGCGTGCTGGTGCGCGCCACGAAGTGTTGAGATCGGATGACCGAGATCAAGCCCGCTCCTCTCCGAAATCGGACGTCGGCGGATAACTTGGGCCGGTGCTAGTCCTCCTCACTGCGGTGGCATACCACTCCTTCGGTGCACAGCTCTCCCGGGAAGGGGTTGACTGGCTGCTCATGAACGATGACGGAAGCCTGTGTGACCAGCACGGTGTGTCGGTCGCGCAGAAGGAAGCGCATCCAAACATAGCTTGGGGGACATCGGATCTGTTCCGAGAAGGGGCCCCGTTGGCGTCGTTCTTCTCGCTCATGCTCGACAGTGCGGGGCTCCGCTGGTTCCAGTCACCGGGCGCCGGCTACGACGATCCGGTATTTGGAGCACTCGTGGCGCATGGGGTTCGGGTCACCAACGCCCACGTCAACAGTCTGCCCATCGCCGAATTCGTCATGCGCTCAGTGCTCGACGAGTTCCAAGGCGCCGGGCAGTGGCGAGACCAAGCGTCGGGGCGCCACTGGCGAATCCACGACTGGCGCGAGGTTTCGGGCTCGACCTGGGCGATCGTCGGGCTCGGCGCGATCGGGACCGAAGTTGCGCTGCGAGCACGAGCATTTGGCGCGCAGGTGATCGGGTGTCGTCGACACCCGTCGCCAAGTGATCCGACTGAGCGAACCGTCACCCCTGATCAACTTGACCAGGTGGTCGGACTCGCCGACGTGATAGTCCTCGCCGCGCCGGCCACGCCCGAGACCGAGAACCTCGTCGACGCCGACTTCCTCAGCCGGATGAAACCGGGCAGCGTGCTCGTCAATGTGGCCCGCGGGGCATTGGTCGATGACGACGCCCTCATCGAGAGCCTTGATTCCGGACACCTGTCGGCCCCGAACGCACCAGGTGTCACCAGAGTGATCGCAGAGATTGGTCGACGGCGGACGGCAGGGCCACGGTCGCCAAGGGCAATACCACGTCGTCATGGCGGGTCCGCACCGCCCTGTGGTCAAGCAGCCCGTTGAGCGAGGGAGGGAGAAATCTGGTGCGCTGTCCGTAGCTATGGGTGTCGCGCCGCCCGAATGGCCCACCGTGGTGGTAGCGCAGCGGGGCGTAGATGTGTAGACGCTGCTTGGCCCGGGTGAGGGCCACGTAGAAGAGGCGACGTTCCTCCTCGATCTCGGCCTGGCTGCCCGTGGCCATGTCCGAAGGGAACATCCCGTCGGCTGCGTAGATCACATGTACGACGCGCCATTCTCCTCCTTTGGCCGAGTGGACCGTGGACAGGGTCACGTAGTCATCGTCGAGGTGAGGCGGGCCAGCCAGATCGCCGGTCGACGAGGGCGGGTCCAGGGTCAGCTCGGCGACCATCGTGGCTCTGCTGGCGAAACCGGACGCCACCTGGGCCAGGGCGTCGAAGTCGCGCAGCCGGATCTCGGCGTCGTCGTAGCGGCGCCGCAGAAGGGGTTCCAGGCCACCTCGCAGCCGGTCGATCTGGCTGGCCGGGTTGAGGTTGTCGCCGACACAGTCGTGCAGCGCCGTGGCCAGGCCGGCCGCGTCCTCTGCGGCCCGGAGGGGCAGCGCCCTCGGGAGGGTCGCGAAGCGAGCAACGGCGCCGGCCGAATCGGCTGCTTGGGAGCCGTCGGTGTCTTCGGTCACGCCCAACTCCGCCATGACGCGCCGGGCCCCGGACGGTCCCACGCCGTCGAGGAGCTGCAACAGCCGGAACCAAGCCAGTTCGTCGCGGGGGTTCTCCAGGACCCGCAGCGCGGCCAGGAGGTCCCGAACGTGAGCCGCCTCCAGGAAGCGCAACCCGCCGTACTTGACATACGGGATCCCGCGCCGGCGTAGTTCGACCTCGAGTAGGTCGCTGTGATGGGACGTCCGAAAGAGCACGGCTTGCTCGCGGAGAAGCATGCCGGCATCGTGGTGTTCGAGGATGACCTCGGCCACGGTCTCGGCTTGCGCACCTTCGTCGGGGCAGGTGGCCAGCACGGGCCGAGGACCGCTGGGCGATTCAGTCCAGAGGTGCTTGGTGTAGCCCTCGGTGGCTTCGTCGAGCACCGCGTTGGCCAGGTCCAGGATCGGCTGGGTGGAACGGTAGTTCCGCTCCAGGGTCACGATGGTCGCCCCGATGAAGTCGTCCGAAAAGCCGAGCATGTTGCGGACGGTCGCGGCCCGGAAGGCGTAGATCGCCTGGGCGTCATCGCCAACAGCCGTGATGTTGCATCCCCCCTGGTGCAGGTTACGGACGATGTCGGCCTGCAGGACGTTCGTGTCCTGGTACTCATCGACGAGCACGTGGGCATAGCCGGCGGCCAACGCCGGACCGGTCACCGGATCAGCTGCGGCCGCCCTCCAGTACAGCAACAGGTCGTCGAAGTCGAGCAGGCCCCGAGCCCGCTTTCGCTCCGAGTAGGCGTCGAACACCTCACTAATAGCAGCCTCGTGTTCCTGGATCCACGGGAAGTGACGGCGGAGCACCTCCTTCAGCGGCTGCTGGGCGTTGACCGCTCGCGAGTACACCGACATGAGGGTGTCCTTGCGGGGAAAGCGTCGCCGCCTGTCGCCGGGGACTCTCACTTGCTCACTCCAGGCCATCAGGTCGGCAGCATCGCCCTGATCAATGACGCTAAATCCGTCAGCCAAGCCAAAGGCATCCGCATGCGCATGCAGAAGATGGAAGGCGATCGAATGGAACGTCCCCGCGCGCACCTGGCGCGCCACCGCCGGTCCGACCAGGGGAACCAGGCGTCGAACCATCTCCGCGGCCGCCCGACGCGAAAAGGTCACGAGCACCAGGCGGTCGGGCGCCACGCCGGTGTCGATCAGGCGGGCCAAGCGGGCGACCAAGGTCCGAGTCTTCCCGGTGCCCGCCCCGGCCACGATCAACAGCGGGCCGCCCTCGTGCTCGACGGCTTGGCGCTGCACCGAGTCGAGCCCGAGCGACCATGCCGGCCCGGCGGTCGTATCGAACATGACCCCAATACTAGACGAGATAGCGAACAGGTGTTCGTCTAGGTGAGCGCGGCCACATTCGTCTAGAGCTTTCCGTGCGGCGGGCTTAGGGTCGGCGGCTGTGATGGGTGACGATCTGCATTACCAGGCTGCTGCGGAACTGGCCGGCAGGATCCGCGCCAAGGAGGTGTCGAGCCGGGAAGTGCTCGACGCCCTGCTCGATCGGGTGGCGACGCTGGACGGGCCCATCAACAGTGTCGTCACCATCGACGCCGAACGGGCCCGCTCGGAAGCGGCGGCCGCCGACGAGGCCGTGGCTCACGGCGAGCCGATCGGACCGTTGCACGGGGTGCCGATCACGATCAAGGATTCGTGGCAGACGGCCGGGATGCGGACCACGTCGGGCGCGCCGGAGCTGGCCGAGTTCGTACCTGAAATCGACGCCTGGCCGGTGACGGCCCTGCGTCAAGCCGGGGCCGTGATCTTCGGCAAAACGAACCTCCCGATATACGCCGGCGACTTCCAGAGCTACAACGAGGTGTTCGGCAGCACCAACAATCCCTTCGATGCAAGCCGCACCCCGGGTGGATCGTCGGGAGGGTCGGCGGCGGCGCTGGCGTGCGGGTTTACGCCTTTCGAACTGGGCAGCGACATCGGCGGGTCGATCCGGTTGCCGGCCCACATGTCGGGGGTTATGGGACACAAGCCCAGCTACGGCATCGTCCCGGCGCACGGACAGATCCCCGGGCCGCCGGGAACTTTGACCCAGGCCGATTTGGCGGTGGCCGGCCCGATGGCGCGCTCGGCCGCCGACTTGGAGCTCGGCCTTACGGTTCTGGCCGGCCCGGACCGTTGGAACAAACCGGCCTGGCGGCTGGAACTGCCCCCGCCCCGGTCGGCCGACCTGGCCGGGTATCGCATCGGGGCCTGGCTGGACGACGACCGCTGCCCGGTAGAACCAGAAGTGGGCACGCTGCTCGAACGGGCGGCGGCGGCGCTGTCCGCCGAGGGGGCGCGGGTGGACACGCAGGTGCGGCCGGCGTTCAGCCTGGAAAAGGCGGCGGACACCTTCTTCACCCTGCTTCACGCGGCGCTGTCCGGCGGGTTTCCCTTGGAGGCGCTAGAACGTATGGCCGGCGACGACGGCGACACCCCATTGGCCCTGACCCGACGCCGCACCGCCATCCGGCATCGAGAATGGCTGAGCGCCAACGAACGGCGGCTGCAGATGCGGCTGCGGTGGGAGGAACTGTTCGCCGACTGGGACGCCGTACTGCTCCCGGTGATGCCCTGCCCGGCTATCCCCCACGACCACACCGAGCCCATAGCCGGCCGGACGGTACGGTTCAGCGGGCGGGACTGGCCCTACTGGGACGCTGCGACCTGGATGGCTCCCGCCGGTCTTTGCTACCTGCCGGCCACCGTCGTCCCCGTCGGGGTCACTGCGCTCGGGCTGCCGGTCGGTATCCAGATCGTCGGTCCTTACCTGCACGACCGCACGACCATCGATATCGCCGGCTACCTGACGGCGCTGGTCGGCGGCTGCCCCCGGCCGGCTACCTAGCGTTGTAGAGGATCTCGAGTAGTTGCCCGTCGAGGCGACCCCTCTTCAAATCGCCCCCTCGGCGGTGAGAGTGCCGATGTCCTCCCAGGTGTAGCCGATCTCGAGAAGGACCTCCTCGGTGTGCTGCCCGAGCTCGGGGGCGGTCGCGCTCACCCGAGCGGACGTGTGGCTGAAGTGGACTGGCGAAGCAACGACCGCCGCCTGGCCGGATGAGGTCTCGACATTGGTGAGGTAGCCGTTTTCCCACACCGCCGGATCGGCCGCGACCTGGGCGTGATCTCTTACCGGAGCGTGTCGCAAGCCGGCAGCACTGAGGATCTTGCACCACTCCTCTGTGGTCCGGGTGGCGAAGATGGCGTCGAGCAACGGGAACAGCTCAGCCTTCTGAGCCGCCCAGTAGAACGGTTCAGGAAAGCGCTCCGACAGATCAGGGGCGCCGATCGTCTCGTAGAAGATGGCCCGAGCGCGACCGACCACTCCTACGATCGCGATCCAGCCGTCCATGGTGCCAAAGATGCCGTAGAGACCAGCGATCAGCGGGTGGCCGCGGTTCGCTCTTCCCGCAACTCGGTCAGACAGCAGATACGCGGTGTACTCACTCGCCTGCGCCCAGATCTGGCCGGCCAGAAGGGAGGTGGCAACCCGCTGTCCGGTTCCGGTCCGGGCGCGAGCCACGAGAGCGGCGAGGATCCCTCCGACCAAGTTCTGGGAGGCGATGTGGTCGGCGATGGTGACCCCTATCGGAGTCGGATCACCCCCGTCCATGCCAGTCGTGCTGATGAGCCCACCGGCGGCTTGTCCGCTCAAGTCGGCGCCCTCCCTCTGGGCGTCGGGGCCGATCTCCCCGAACGTCGACCCGGCCGCGTAGACGACACGAGGGTTGCGCGCCGCGACTTCTTCGTAGCCCAGTCCCCAAGCCTCCATGGTCCCGGGCTTGAAGTTGGTGATCACCACGTCGGCGGTCTCGACTAGTCGCAGGAATACTTCACGGCCCGACGAATTCCGCAGATCGATGGTCACGCTTCGCTTACCTCGGTTACAGGCGATGAAATAGGCCGAACGGGGATCGTCAGGGGCCAGCAACAACCACCGGCTTTGATCTCCGAAACCCGGGAGTTCCACCTTCACCACCTCGGCGCCCCAGTCGCTGAGCGTGGCAGCTGCCTGCGGTCCCTGCACGAGCAGTCCGGCCTCCACCACCCGGAGCCCGTGCAACGCCCCCTCGGCTGGTGTCTGTGGATCAATCACGGCGTCTCTCTCGACCTGGTTTGTAGGTGCCCCGCTATTCTTCCCGATGGTCGCTAGCGTTCTATCAAGCAACCCAGTATCCTCGGTGGTGTGGAACGCAAGAGTTTCTCGGACATGCACTGCTCGATAGCCCAATGCCTCGAGGTCGTCGGCGAGTGGTGGTCGATGCTGATCCTGCGCGACGCCTTCCTCGGGGTGACCCGATTCGACCAGTTCCAGGAGCGCCTCGGGATCTCCCGCAACGTGCTCAATCAGCGGTTGGCCCACCTGGTGGACGCCGGGGTTCTGGTCAAGATCCCTTACAACGACCATCCGCCGCGCCACGACTACCGACTCACCGACAAGGGCCGGGACCTATGGCCGGTGGTCACCACCATGCGCCAATGGGGTGACAAACATGCGGCCCCTGACGGTCCTCCGCTTCAAGTGACGCACAAGGCCTGCGGGGAGATCTCCGATGCGGTGCTCTCCTGCTCGGCCTGCGGGGCGCCGATCGGGGCCAGGGATGTCCGGGCCGCGCCCGGCCCGGGCGCGGTTGAGCCCTTGGTCGGTACGGCGTAGTCCGACTCCGCTACTCCCCGAGGTGTCCGTCAAGTCGTTCGCGCAGTAGATCCGCGTGGCCGTTGTGGCGGGCGTACTCCTCGATCATGTGGACCATCAGTTCACGCAGGGAGACCGGGTTCCCGGCCGAGTCGTGTCCGACGAAGTCGAGATCGGTCGAGCGCGCGAATTGCTCAGCGAAGGCGACCTCGTCGTGCCAGGCCGCCCAGGCCTCGTCAACTACTGCTTGATCGGCCACGGCTCCGTCGAAGTCGCGGTCGGGCTCGGAATCGGACTGGTAGCGCTTGGGCAAATCCTGGCCCGCGAACCTGCGGCGGAACCAGCCGCGTTCGACCTCGGCCATATGTCGAACCAGACCGAGCAGAGACATCGTCGACGGCTCGACCGCCCGACTAGCGAGCTGCGCGGCGTCGAGGCCCTCGCACTTGAGTTGGAGGGTGAGACGCTGACATCGCAGGAACTCTGTGAGCGTCTCTCGCTCGTCGCCGAGCGATTTCTCACTCTCGCGCGGGTCGGTGACGGGATCGATAAACCTGTCAGCGCGGTGACGAGGCTGGGTCACGACACCATCCTTGTGTGCCATCCGGGACCACGGCAAGCGAGTTCCTGAGCGGGTTTCGCCGCCGGTAAGAATCCCTCTTGACTTCGAGCCAACTCGAAGTTGCATGCTGGAGCGATGAGCACCTCACCGTCGTCCCTCCCCTGCCAGCTACCCAAGCCGAACCGAGACGAGCGAGTCCGGGCCTGGCGGTCACTGGCTCTGCTAGTCGTCCAGCGGGATCGCACCGAGGCCGGATTCCGGATCGTCTTCGAGCACGCCGCGCTCAGACAGCTCGAAGCGCTCGTCTGCGCGGAGCGGTCATGTTGCGGGTGGGCGACCTGGTCGGTTAGGTCCGACCCGTCCCACGCCGTTCTCGATGTGACGGGGCCCCCCGAACCCTTGGCCGCGCTGGCGGCCGCCTTCGGCCTGTGACCCTGGCCATCGGCGAGGTCGCCCAGCGAAGCGGGATTCCGGCCACGACGCTTCGCTACTACGAGGAGGTCGGCCTGATCGCCAGACCAAACCGAGTCGCAGGACGCCGGCAGTACGCCGAGGATGTCCTCGACGTACTGACAGTTGTCAGCGCCGCCCGCAGGGCGGGGGTCAGCCTGGCCGAGGTCCGCGTGATGCTCGACACCCTCGGCTACGAGGGTCCCGGCCCGGCCTGGAGAAATCTCTCCACGTACAAGCGATCTCAGCTCCTCGATCAGATCCACCAGTTGGAACAGATGGTGCAACTTCTCGATGCCATCACCACCTGTGAGTGTGACTCACTGACAGCTTGCGCGTCGCGTCTCAGGGCCGACCTCGGATCGGGGGTGTCGCTATGAGTTCAGGATCGTTCGGGCCATCCGGGTGGCAGCCGCCGGTTCCGTGTCGAGGGACAGGTAGGGGTCGATGAGCTCTATCTCCAAGAGGGTCGGGGTGCCGGTCGGCCCGCCAATGAGGTCGACCCGGCTGTAAACCGGGTACCGGCCTACCCGTTGGCGGACGACGCCAAGGACGGCATCCGCCACGTCCATCTCGCCGGCCGTCGGGGTGACGATACCTTCCCATGCCATCCGCTCCCACGGGTGCTCGACCAGACCCTGACCGACCTCGAGAGCGGGTTGCTTCTTCACGGCGTGACTGAAGGTTCCGTTGAAAAGCACGATGTCGACTTCGCCGTCGGCGTCGATCGCGTGGACGTACGGCTGGACCATCACGGTCTGGCCCTCGCCGTGGAGGGCTCGGACGTGATCAACGGCGGCAGGGTCGCCGGCGGCGTAACGAGCGGTGCTCCGACCGCCGGCCGAGACCGACGGCTTGACAACGAACTCGGTCGTTGTTGGGGGAGCCCAAAGATCACCGGGAGCGAGCCAGTCGGTGGGGATGGTCGGAACGCCAGCTGCGGCGAGTTCTCGCTGGTGCGTCTTGTCGAGATTCCACTCGACGAACGCCACCTCGTTGACCAAGGTGGTGACGTCGGCGACCTGCCGGGCCCATGCCAGGTACTCGCACGGACGGTCGACGCTGTCCCAAGTGCTGCTGATGACCACGTGCGAGAACTTTTTCCACGGGACCGACGGGTCGTCCCAAGACACCAGCGCCGATGACACGCCCAGCGAGCGCAGCGCAGCCTGCAAGGGGGGAGCGTCCGGGTCGGGATACAGGTCATTGGGTGCCGCATCGGTTGCCCGCCGGCAGCAGGCGACCGCAACGCGTCTGGACTCCACCTTGTCATCCTGGCTTGACGCCGGGCGCGATGATGAGCGGAATGTCGATTCGTGTGATTGACACGCCAGCCGGGATGCTCACCCTGGAGCGGATTGGCACCCATCAGTTCCGGGCCGAGAACCTCTCGGGGCCGGCCCCGGTGATCTTCGGCGGCCAGATACTCGCCCAGGTGGTTGTGGCCGCCTCGCAATCCGTTCCGGGCAAGGAGATCAAGTCGCTCCACACGGTATTCGCCCGGGGTGGGTCACCTGAGCACCCTCTCGAGATCGACGTCGAGCCGCTTCAGGATGGGCGCATCTTCGCCAGCCTCGGCATCTCCGCCCGGCAGGGTGATCGGCTGTGCACTCGTTCTGTTGCCCTGCTGCACGATCCCGAACCGGACCTAATCCGCCACGGCACGAATCCGCCGGCCGGGCCCGGACCAGATCAGATCCCGACCCGGTCGGGCGGCCACCCCTGGTGGGAGTTACGCGTTGTCGATGACGTCGACATGCAAGATCCCGACCAGGTCGGGCCGCCGGAACTCTGCGTGTGGAGCCGATTCTCTCAGGTTCCCGCTGGGTTGGCCGCCAGTCAAGCTTTGCTCGCCTTCGCGTCCGATGGCTTCCTGATCGCCACGGCGATGCGCCCCCACAAGGGGGTGGGGCAGGCCCTCGCCCACGTCACCATCTCGACCAGCGTCGTCGCCCAGACCCTCAGTTTCCACGAGCCGTTCGACGCCGGCAGCTGGCTGCTGCTCGCCCACCGCAGCCCGTACGCGGGCCGGGGCCGCTCATACGGTCAGGCCGACGTATTCACCGAGAACGGTCGATTGGTGGCCTCCTACAGCCAGGAGAACATCATCCGGCACATGCCGGTTGGCCAGGCACCTACGGCCGGACAGCGAGCCAAGTATTAGCGGAACTGCGCCCATGACCATCGCGTTTTGCGGCACAATTGGTCGGTGAGCTCGACCAGCGTCAAGTCAGCCTTCCAGCGCATCGACACCGAGTACGGGCCGGCCGCGGGACCCCCGCCCGGATACCAGGGGTATCCCGGACAGCCGGGCCCTCAGGCACCCACCGACCGCTTCAGCGCCAACCGGGCCTTCGACAAGCTCGCCGGCCTGTGCGCCACCGCCCTGGTGTGCGGGATGATCGGCTACTTCGCCGTACCCCCCGACACCGCCTACGGCTTCATGGTGGTGGCGTTCGTCCTGGTGCTGGTCGGCTGGTTCCGGATGCGCTGGGCCAGATACCTGGCTCCCACCTACTCCGTTATCGAAGGGCTGGCCCTCGGGTCGGTGTCGCGGCTCTTCTCCAGCTTCGGCCACGGCATCGTGGTGACGGCCATCGTCTTTACCGCCGGGGTGTTCGTGGCGGCTCTGGTCCTCTACCGGACCGGGCTGGTGCGGGTGACGCCGCGCATGATGAGTCTCGCCTTCATGGGCGCGCTGGGGATCATGGCGGTCGGGTTCCTGTCGTTGGTCGGCCTGTCGGTGCCGGGAGTTAACGACCTCACCGGCGTCGGGCTCGTGTTCAGCGTGCTGGCGCTCGGCATCGCGGTGCTCAACCTCTTTACCGACTTCCAGTACGTCACCCAGTCCGAGGCCCGGGGGGTTTCGGCGGAAGGCGAATGGGCGGCCGCCTTCGCCATGATGACCGCGCTGGTGCTCGTCTACATCTCCATGCTGCGCATCCTCGGCGCTGCCGGGGGCGGGGGCCGTCGGAGCTAGGAGCTAGTCGGCGGCTGCGCCCGACCAGGTCCGGATGAGCGCAACGAGGGAGCGGTTGGCCACGTCGAGGAAGCGATCGTCGTGGCGGGAGTCGCCGTAGTCCAGCCAGTTGAGGACCGCGTCCACCAAGAAGTCGACGCTCATGGGAGCCGCCCAGTCCAGCACCGCTCGATCGACGCGGCCGCGGAGCAACGACCGGGCGAAGACCACGGACGCCTGGTGCACGATCTCGGCGTACTCGGCGAACTTCGGCTCCCGCGACGAGTGCCGCCACAGCAGCCGGAACGCGTCCGGGTCGTGGCGGGCGACCCCGAGGAAGACGGGGGCGATGACCCCGCGGGGGTGAGATGCTCTGAGTGCACCCCGGATGTCGCCGCTGAGGCGGCTCGAGACCTCCTCGAGGATGGCCCGGTAGAGCTCCTCCTTGGACTCGAAGTGCCGGTAGACGATGAGCTTGGTCACCCCGGCCGCTTCAGCGATGTCCTCCATGGAAGTGGCATCGAATCCTCCCGCGGCGAAGGCGCGCGACGCTCCGGAAAGGATCACCTGGCGGCGCTCGGCCCGGGGTAGCGGCCTGGTGGCGACTCGTGCCATACTGACGAGTGTAACCTACGGAGTTTACCGGGAGGGCGACATGATCACAGCGCCACTGGAGTATGGCTGGGACGAGATCCTGGCCGACCCGCCGATGGTGGAGCCGCTCCGGGCGGGCGGTCTGGAGTGCCATGGCGGGTTCCTCGAGGACGGCACGTACGCGTCGCCGCGGACACTATTTCGGGTGCCGGCGATCGCGGCCTGGCAGGACCACCACCGCGACCAGTTCGGGACGGACATCCTTGACGCGCCGGTCGACTCCTTCCCCGGGCCGTATCCCAACCTCCCGCAGGCCCGGTTGCTGCTGAGTGAGTCGGTGCGCGAGCCCATCGTCGCCACCTTGACACGCATCGGTACCGTCGAGGGTTTCGGCGCCATGATCCGCCACCTGGCGCCGGACGACATGCAGGGATTCTTCGACGAGGACATCCGCGGCACCGCGACGGCCCATCTGGGCCGGGGTCTGGTCGAGGCTCACGCCCGCGACGAAGCGGGATGGGACGGCAAGGCCGGTCACGACAAGATGTGGTTCGCGGTGCGAGACATCGCCTTTGATCACCCGATCACCGCGGACCAGTCGCAAGTGCTCCTGCAACGCATGGGGATCGGCACCGGCGGAGGCGGGCGCGACGAACGGGCCGCCCGTTTTCAAACCCAACGCAGCTTTGCCGACCTCGATCTCGGAGTCGAGATGCTCGTGACCACCATGTGCCGGGTGCTGTTCATCGAGATCAAGGCGTTTCACATCTTCGCCTGGGCCGAGGCGCTCCTATCCGATGACGACCTGGTCGCCGGCGAGGGGGAAGCGGCCCGAATCGTGTCGTACATCCGCGCCGACGAGACACCGCACGTCGACTACCTGCGCACCGCGCTGACCGAGATGCGCGACCGCACCTTCGTCGGACAGTCCGGGCGCCACTACCCAGGGACCGAGGTCGTCGGGACCTTATGGGATAAGGGTCTGCGCGAGTCCATGGGGATCGTGGAACAGCAGAACCGCACCACCATGGCCGCCGAGGTGCAGCGAGTCCTGACGTCCCGGCGGGGCGGCGCCGATCTGCTGGAGCAGTTCCACGCCTTGGGCGACTGGCGCCCGGAGCCGGCCGCGTGAAGTTCGGGATCTTCTACGAACACCAGCTCCCCCGACCGTGGGCGGAGGACTCGGAGTTCGACCTCCTGCAAGATGCCCTGGAGCAGTGCGAGCTGGCCGACCGGCTCGGCATCGACTTCGTGTGGGAGGTGGAGCACCACTTCCTCGAGGAGTACAGCCACTCCAGCGCGCCCGAGGTCTTCCTGGCGGCGGTGTCGCAACGCACCAAGAACATTCGCCTCGGTCACGGGATCGTGCAGACTCCCCCGCCGTTCAATCACCCAGCCCGGGTGGCCGAGCGGATCGCCACCCTGGACCTGATCTCGGATGGGCGCGTCGAGTTCGGCACCGGCGAGGCATCGTCGGAGGCGGAGCTCGGCGGTTTCGAGATCGACCCCGCCCGCAAGCGCCAGTTGTGGGAGGAAGGGCTGCGAGTGGCGCTGCGCTGCCTGACGGAGGAGCCGTTCACCGGCCACTCCGGCGACTTTGTGACCATGCCGCCGCGCAATGTCGTGCCCAAGCCCCGCCAGAAGCCGCACCCGCCGGTGTGGGTGGCGTGCAGCCGGCGTGACACCATCCATCTGGCCGCCCAGAAGGGGATCGGCGCCCTCACGTTCGCCTTCATCAACCCCGAGGAGGCCACCCTCTGGGTCAACGACTACTACGCCACCCTGGAACGAGAGGGCGTTCCGATCGGCGACGCGGTCAACCCGAACGTGGCGGCCGTGACGACGTTCATGTGCGCCGACACAGAGGAGCACGCCTTGGCCCGCGGCGTCGAAGGCGGCAACTTCTTCGGCTACTCCCTGGCCCACTACTACGTCTTCGGCAAGCACAGCCCGGCCCGCACCGACGTGTGGTCCGAGTTCCAGTCGCATCGGGGCGAGCACGGCTACTCCCCCGATGCGGTCTTCCAGGCGGCCAACCACTCCGACCGGCTGGGCGCCAAGGTGGTCGAGCAGGGCCAGTCCGGGCTGCGGGGTGCCATCGGGACCCCCAACCAGATCAGGGACTATCTGCGTCGCTTCGAGGAGTGCGGCGTCGACCAAGTGGTCTTCGTCAGCCAGGCCGGCAAGAACCGACACGAGCACATCTGTGAAAGTTTGGAGCTGTTCGGCCGGGACGTCCTTCCCGAATTCAAGGACCGAGACGAGAAAGCCGCCCAGGACAAGCAGCGCCGGCTGCAACCCGTCATCGACAAGGTCATGGCGCGCCAGCCGGCGGAGGCCCATCCACCCCTGCCCGACCCGGACTACGCCTTCCCCGCCATCCCCCTGCAGATGGCCGAGCGGGCCGGCAACGACCAGTTCTTTCAGCTCCTCCACCAAGTCGGTAGGGATCTGGCTCACGGCGACCGCAGCAGTCTCCTCTGGGCCCGGGGCGGGCCCGGGCCGCCGGCGTCCGGTGGCGCCATTTAGGGTCAGGCCGGGCCGGGGCCGGCGGGGCGCATCGCCCACGGGGTCGGGCTATGCCCAGGGACGAGCTACCGGGACAACTGGAGGCCGATCGCCGTTCTGGGTGGGGTTGACGTACTTGGGTGTCTGTAGCCCTCGAATCGAGGGGTGGGCTTACCCAAGTAGGTGAACCGCACCCAAGTGAGTGGATCGCACCCAAACTCGGGGCGGGCCGGCGGCGAAGCCTACGCGTCAGCTGGCAACCAGGATGGTCTTGACTGCGCCGGCCCGGCAGTGTTGGTCGAGGGCTGCTGGGGCCTCGTCGATCGGCGCCACCTGCGTGGTCACGGCTTCGGGATGTAGCCGGCCGTCGACCATCAGCTCGAGTACTTGCGGAATCACCGCCCGGGCGTGAGTGCGCCCGATGTGGAGCGTCACGTTGCTGATATACGACCGCAGCAGCGGGAACCGGCCGCGGGCGTGGAGCCCTCCGGCGCTCGAGCAGATCCCGTCGGCGGCCGTGTGGCCGAGAGCCGCAACCAGCCCAGCCGGATCGCCGGTCACGTCGACGACGAGCGGAGCAGGCTCGATCCCACGTAGGTCGGTCGGAGAACGGGGCTGGAGGCCCAACCTGGCCGCCAGGTCCCGGATCTCGGCGCGGGCGTCCACGACCTCGACGTGGCGGGCGCCCAGGGCGACGGCGATCAGCCCGGTATAGAGCGGCATGCTGGATGTAAAAGCTTGCCGCTGCTGCAGACTGGCGAGGATCAGGACCCGAGCCGCCGGGTCGATGGCCAAGAGGCCAGGCAGATGGGGAGCGACATGGCGGTAGGCGTCGCTCACGTTGTCGGCCACGCTGGCTACGACCTCTGGTTCGATGCCATCGGGAAGTCCGACGAGCATCTCGTCGGCGAAGGGAACGCCGAGCAGATCGGCGATAGCTCCGCCCCATCCGCCGCCGGCGACGCCGAAGCCGTACATGGATAGGGCCGGTACTCCGGTGCAGCTGCCAGGTCGTCCCAGTCGGCATGGCGGGCACGCCCCGCAACTGATCTGGAACGGCACGACCACCTTTTGTCCAGGCGACACGGTCCGAACCTCGTCGCCAACCGCTACCACCTCGGCTACACACTCATGGCCCAGGTGCAACGGCAACGGGAACGGGGTGGCTGCCAAGATGATCGGACGGTCCATGTCACAGGTGGCGATCGCGAGAGGGTGCACCGTCGCTCCGTACGGACCGGGTGGCGGCGGTCCGGGCACGTCCCGCCAGGCCATCCGGCCGCCGGGAGCGACCACCAGGCCCCGCTGGCGCGACTGGTGGCGGCGGGCGAGTGACGACCGGACCGCGGCGAGACGCTCTCCAGGGCGGTCCCGCACCATGATCCCAGCGGCCGTCGTCCCCGCTGGGCCTAGCAGACCCGCGTAATGCCGCAACCAGCCGTGAGGCCGGCACACCCAGCCGTCGGTGCTCCGCCCGCTCAGCATGCGACAGGAGTGGCTGATACGCACTCATTGGTGCCGCTCATCCAGCCTCCCTCGATAGAACGATCTTTCTAGGAGCATAATCCGGGTATCGGGCGCAGGGCGAAGCCCCACTTGCACAGATTGCTTTCTTGATATTTAAGTAGTTTTGAGCCACTATCAATGGTAATGGATGTCGTCACTGATGCCGAACTAGGCGTGGTGCGCAAGCGGGCGCAGACCGCCGCGGAAGGCAAGTTGCTCAGCCGGGAGGCGACCATGCTAAGAGCGGTCGCCCACCCGGGCGTGGTGCAACTTCTAGACGTGGAGGGTGGCGAACCTCCTGACGGTCTGGTCCTGCGACGGGTGGGTGGGGGCGACCTGGCCACGCTGGGGGATCAGTGTGCCGAGGTGGTCGCCGGCCTCGGCGCGGCCTTGGCCACGACCGTTGCCGACTTGCACGACCTGGGCGTCAGCCATAAGGCGATCGAGGCCGCCCACGTGCTGCTGGACGAGAATGGTCGGCCGGTGCTGTGCAGCTTTGGGCGAGCGGAGCGCGCCCGGTCTGCAGCCGAGGCCGAGGTTCAGCGGCGCGACGATGTCCGGGCCCTAGCCCGGCTGTTGCTGGAGTGCTTGCCCGCAGGCGGTCCGAGTCGCGCCATCCGGACGCTCCGGCTGGCCGCCGGCCCGGCCCGAAACACCCGGTGCCGGGATGCCCGTTGGCTGGCGCGGCAACTAGTGACGAGCGTTCCCGGGGCCTGTCTGCCAGATCGGGCCGGCGTGGCGTCGGATGACAACCCGACGGAGGGGGTGGCGGGCGGGGAGAGCACAGATGCGCGGCGTACAAGGAACGTCGACCGCCTCGCCCGCCGGGGCGTCCGCCAGGTGGCTGCCGTCACCCTGCTCTTGTGCCTCCTCGGCACGGGAGCCGGGGTGATGTTGTCGTCAAGTTCAGGGGCCAGCTCCGGCTCGCAGTCCAGTCCTCACTCACCGCCCAGCCTGGGCCTGGCCGGTTCGAGTTCGCCGGTCGAATCCGGCTCGCCGGCACCTTGCCCCGCAGTCGACCAGGGTTGCGGGCCGGTACCGATCCCGGGCGGCCTATTGACAGCTCCGACCGGTCGCTACCAACTGGGCGCGCCGAGCGACGTGATCGTCGTCGGTCGTTGGGAGTGCACGTCGATCGCCCTGCCCGCCGTGCTGCGACCATCGACAGGCCAAGTGTGGACATTCGACGCCTGGCCTACTGCGCTGCAACCACAGATCGGCGATCTGGCGGCGAGGGTTCCGGCCGCGTGGAGCTTGCGGGTCCGTCCACAGCGCTCCGGGTGCGACCTGCTGGAGGTGGAGCGCCGCGATCTGCCGGCGGTGACGATCGACCCGGTTCGCACATGACCGCACCTTGGACTCGAACCTTCGCGCTCGTCGCCGGGCGCTTGACACTCGCCGGCATCACCTTCCTGCTCTACCGGATCGGCGAGGGTGCACTCAGTGGGCCGCCGCTGCTGCGCCCGCCAGAGATCTTGACCTGGTGGCAACAGCGGGGCGCGGTGCTAGCGACATTCTCGACCGCTCGGGAGGTCCTTTTCTGGGTCGCCTGCTACCTCTGCACGCTGTCGGCGGCCGGCGTAGTGGCGCGCGCCACGCATTCCGCCCGTCTGGCGCACGCCCTGTCCGGGTGCCGGCTCCCGGGCGCCAAGACGATGATGGCGGCTGCAGTCGGGGTGTCCGCGGTAGGCGCGGTGGTCGCGGCCGGCGCGGGGCCGAGCTTCGCATCCGATGGTAGTAGTCCGTCCAATGCGCAGTTCGCCCCGCTGGCCGACGGATCCAAGGACCGGCCGGTCCTGCGCTACGTGGGGCCAGCCGAGCCGGCACCCGTCCTGCGCTACGTGGGGCCAGCCGACCCGGCACCCGTCCTGCGCTACGTGGGGCCAGCCGACCCGGCACCCGTCCTGCGCTACGTGGGGCCAGCCGACCCGGCACCCGTCCTGCGCTACGTGGGGCCAGCCGAGCCGGCACCCGTCCTGGGCTACACCGGTGCCGGGGGTGGTGCCGGCGCCGGCACCGACCAGGGCTCCATCGCCCCCGCGCTGAAACGGACAGACCTCCCGCCGGCGGACGCCCCTGGCCGAGAGGTCTGTCCCAACGGGTGCCAGATTCGGCATCCAAACGGACAGACCTCCTTGCGGCGGACGGCTCCGGCCGAGAGGTCTGTCCCAAATGGCGCCGGCGCCGAGGCCGGGTCCGCCGAGGCCGGGTCCACCGAGGCCGGGTCCACCGAGGCCGGGGCTGCCGAGGCCGGGGCTGCCGAGGCCGGGGCTGCCGAGGCCGGGGCTGCCGAGGCCGGGGCTGCCGAGGCCGGGGCTGCCGGGGGTGCCGCGTCCGGGACGGCCGGGAGCGGGAACACCGACGTCTGGGTCGTACGGCCCGGTGACGACCTGTGGTCCATCGCGGAGGCCACCCTGGCCCGGGCGTGGGGGCACCCGCCCGCCGACGCGGACCTGGCCCGGTACTGGTGGCGGGTCGTCCAAACCAATAGGGCCGATCTCCCGGAGCCCGCCAACCCGAGCCTTCTCTTTCCCGGCGACCGGATAGCTATCCCGCCACCGCCAGCGGCGCCTGGATGACCGAATAGCTATCCCGCCACCGGCAGCGGCGCCCGGATGATCGGGGCGGCCCCAGGCGCGCTGGCGCACCAGTCAAACTGGCGGACGTGCGACGCCCGTTGGTCACCGTGATCAACATCACCCTCGGGCTGGCCGCAGCGGCAGTCCTAGGCAACGCCATCCTTGGGCCCGGGGCCCACCAGGCTCCAGCCTCGGCCGCCCCGCTCGCCGGGAGCGTCGGAAGTCACCACACCGTCCCCTTGTCGTCGACACTCCCCCTTTCGACGACCCTCGTGACCCAGCCGACCTTGACGACCCTCACCACCGCCCCGGCGACTACCGCGCCGGGAATCTCGACGCCGGCGACCACGCACCCGCTGACCACGCTCCCGGCGCCCAAGGTCACGACGACCACTCGGCCGCGCTCGGTCCCGCTTCCCACCTACCCCTATCCGGTGTACACCGGGCCAACCGTGACCTTGCGCACCACCACGACCACTTCCACGACCATCGCCGCCATAGGTAATCGCCTCCCGGTAACGCCGTCCACGCTGCCGTTCAGTACGAAGTCCCAGAGTGCCCATGTGAGCCCGGTCTTCGCCGCGCTGTCAGGGGCGGGTTTCCTCGTCGCCTTCGTCATCATGGCCGTCACCTTCGTCCTGACCCGACCGGGCCGGAAGCTTTGATCCGACCGTTACGGCGGCGGCCGGCGCCGAGCCGGAGCCAGCGGGCGGCGGCCGGCGGCCGGCGGCGAGCCGGAGCCAGCGGGCGGCGGCCGGCGGCCGGCGGCGAGCCGGAGCCGGCGGGCGGCGGGCGGTTGGCGGCGGCGAGCCGGAGCCGGCGGGCGGCGGGCGGTTGGCGGCGGCGAGCCGGAGCCGGAGCCGGCGAGTCACCCGCCGTCGCGGCCAAACCGCCACCGGGAAACCGCCGGCGCCACACCACGGGCCGTCCTACGGTTCCAAGCGCAAGGCCACCTCATTGGCCAGGAGGCGACCCCGAAGGGTGAGGACCAGCCGGCCAGTGGGTCCGGGTTCGACCAATGTCGCCAGCACCGGATCGTCCGCCCATCCCGACAGGGCCTCCTCGGGCACACCTTGCCGAGTTCTGAGAGCCAGCTGGAGGGCCTCGATCCGGCAGGTGGCGGCGTCCAACTCCTCACCGGCGGCCTTTGGCGACTCCCCTGCCTCCACCGCGCGGACGTAGCGCTCCGGCGTGCGCACATTCCACCAACGGCTGGCTCCGTCCGGCCGCCCGACAGCATCCGAGCTCGCTCCGTCCGGCCGCCCGACAGCATGCGAGTGGGCGGCGCACCCGATCCCCCGGTACTGGCCCTGTGCCCAATACAGCTGATTGTGACGGCACTCCGCACCAGGGCGCGCCCAGTTGGAGATCTCGTACCACTCCAGCCCGCCGGCACCGAGCAACTCGTCGGCCATCAGGTACTTCTCGGCCTGGTCGTCGGGGTCGGGATGGCGGGCTGGATCGGCCGCCAACGGGGTCCCCGGCTCGACCGTCAGCCCGTAGGCGCTGACATGCGCCGGCGGCGGATCGAGGGCGAGGACCGCCGAGACCGTAGCCGCCCAGTCGGCGCCACTCTCGCCGACTCCCCCGAAGATGAGGTCAACGCTGTATGAGCCCGCCAGACCCGCCGCTGACGCCGCGCTGACCGCCCGCTGCACCGAAGGCACGTCGTGTTCGCGACCGAGGGCGGCCAGGACGTGGGGCGCCATCGACTGGACCCCAAAGGATAAGCGGGTGGCGCCGGCGTCTCGGTAGCCGGTCAGCTTGGCCGCGTCCACGGTCTCGGGATTGCACTCGACCGTCACCTCCGCACCAGGCTGCCGCGGCACGACGGCCAGTATCGCGGCCAACTGCCGCGGGTGCAGTAGCGATGGCGTACCACCGCCGAAGAAGACCGACGAGGCCGGGCTCATCCCCGCCGCCACGGCCGAGGCGACCTCGGCCTGGCACGCCCGCACGTAGGCATCCGCCAGGTAGAAACGGTCCGTCCAGGTCGCGAACGCGCAATAATCGCAACGCTTGGTGCAAAAGGGGATATGCACGTAGACACCAAACGGGTCTCTTCCGGCCACCCTCCCACCTTCGCGCACCGCGCCAGGAGAGCAGGATCCGCCCCTCCCCCGCCAACATTGACAGTCAGCACTAGCCAAGAAGGGAACGCCTTGAAAACGATCCAAGAGGAGTTCCGCTACGAGCATCCGGTGGCGGAGGTGTTCGCCCTGATCTCCCAGGGCGTGTTCCAGACCGAGCTGATCAGCCACCTCGGAGGCAAGGAGGCCGCCGTCATCGAGGAGACCGCCACTCCGTCGGGCATTCGGCTGGTCACCCGCCAGCGCGCCAGCGTGGAGCTGCCTGGGTTCGCCAAGAAGCTCATCCCCGCCGACAGCACCGTCACCCAAACCTACGACTGGGGAGAGACCGACGACGAGGGTGGGCGGACCGGAACCTGGTCGGCCGCCATCAAGGGGGCACCGATCAGCATCGGCGGCCCGATCGAGTTGGTACCGGACGGCACCGGCACCGTGCAGCGCTACCTGGGCCAGATCAAGGCCAGTGTTCCCCTGGTGGGCGGCAAGCTCGAATCGTTCGCCCTTGACAATCTGCGGCGGGATCTAGGCAAGACCTTCGCATTCACGGTGTCCCGCTTGGAGGCTTGAGCCGCCCATCGCTGGCCGCAGCCGGGTGGACGAGCCCGGCCCGGAGCGCCACGAGTAGGACACCGGCAGCCACCGCCGCGGACTCTGTGCGCAGCACTCCGGGCCCGAGGTCAACCTGAGCCGACGCCGACTCCTGCTCGGCGTCGCTCCAACCGCCCTCCGGTCCAACCAGGACAGATGGATACGACAAGCTCGGAGGATCACCACCGGGCACGGCCATCGCCACCCCGGGCTCTTTCGCCCAGGAGTCGACGCCTTCCATGCCGATGAGCTCAGGGAGCCACCACTGCCGGCTCTGCATCACGGCCTGGCGGGCTACCACCCGCAACCGGTCGAGGTGCCTGGCAGCCCGTTCCGCATCCCAACGGACTACACCGAGGTCAGCACGCAGGATGACGATGCGGTCGACGCCAAGCTCGGTGAGCTTCTGAACCGCCCACTCCGGGCGATCTCCTTTGACCGGGGCGAAGCCGACGGTGATCAGCGGCGAGAGGCGGGGACGCCGCACGATCTCTCCGTCGGGTTCCAGCGATCGGTCGGCTGCGTACCGGCATAGGCGCCACCCGCCCGACCCATCGGTGGTGCTCACCGCCTCTCCTGGTCGCAGCCGCAGTACCGACCGAAGGTGATGCCGATCGTCATCGCCGACGGCGGGTGACTCCAGATCGGCGACGACGACGTGGGCGGCGGCCCGGCGGGCGGCCTCTTTCGCCTCGTCCCGCAAGATGGGTTCTTTCGCCGTGTCCGGCAGGGCCGCCTCTCTCGCCTCGTTCGGCAAGGCGTCTACTTGAAGGCGCTGCGCAGCTTGGACATCAGCCCGGTGTCAGGCGGAGCGACCTCCTCACCGCGCGCCGTCGCCACCTGGCGCAGCAGCTGCTCCTGGTCCTTGCTCAGGTCCGTCGGGGTGTCCACGATGACCGTGACGACCAGGTCCCCGCGGCCCCGGCCTTGGAGATGCGGCACGCCGCGCCCCCGCAGGCGAAACTCGCGCCCACTCTGGGTGCCGTCCGGGATGATGAGCTCCTCTACCCCGTCGAGGGTCTCGAAGGGGATGCCGATCCCGAGCGCCGCCTGGGTCATGGCCACGTGGACCACCGCCAACAGGTCGGCACCCCGACGAGCGATCGTCCGATGGTCACGGATTCGCAAGTGCACGTACAGGTCGCCGGCGGGCCCACCCCGCAGGCCGCCCGCGCCCCGGCCCGGCAACCTCAGGGTCGAGCCTTCGTCGACTCCCGGAGGCACGTCGACGACGAGGGACCGTTCTTCCCGCCGTCGGCCCTCGCCCCTGCAGTCCGCGCACGGCGAGGTGATCTCCTCACCACTCCCACCGCACCGGGTGCAGGGCGTGGAGGTCACCATCTGGCCCAGAATTGACTGGCGGACCCGGCGGACCTCCCCCGCACCGTGGCACCCACTGCAGCTGATCGGAGTGGTGCCGGGCCGGGCGCCGGTACCGGTGCATGTCGGGCACGTCTGCGGCAGGCGCACCGTCAGCTCGTGCTGGACGCCGAACACCGCTTCCTCGAACTCCAAGACCAGGGTCGCCTCGGCATCCTCTCCTTTGCGCGGCCCGCTCCGCGTCTGGCGAGCACCCATGCCACCGCCGGCTCCTGCGCCCCCGAAGAAGGCATCGAAGAGGTCGCCGAGGCCCCCGCCCCCAAACCCGGCAAAGGGATCGCCCGGCGCGCCTGCTCCCCCGGCGCCGCGCACTCCTGGCGGTCCGAACATGTCGTACTGCCGGCGCCGCTCGGGGTCCCGGAGCGTCTCATACGCCAGGTTGATCTGCTTGAACTGCTCCTCCGACCCGTGGTCGCCAGGGTTCGTGTCAGGGTGCAACTCGCGCGCCAACTTGAGATAGGCGCGTTTGATCTCGTCTTCGGTCGCGTGGCGCGAAACTCCAAGGAGCCCGTAGTAGTCGTCGATGTCAGCCACAGCCAGTTGACACTACCCTTCCCGGGTTCCCTCGCTGAGTGCCTGCCCCAATCGTTTGCTCACCACTGCCACCGCGGCGAGGGCCTGCTCGTAATGCATCCGGGTCGGTCCGAGGATGCCGACCGTCCCGGCCCGCTCGCCTTCGATCTCATAGGGCGCGACCACGATCGAGCAGTCCGCGAGCGGCTGGAGCCCGTGCTCAGTGCCGATCGCCACCGACAGACCGCGATCGAGGATGTCGCGGATGAGAGTGACCAGCACGAACTGCTGCTCGAGGATGTCGAGAACCTGGCGGATGGTGCTCACCGCGTCAAAGGCCGTGGCCATCCGGGCGGCCCCGCCTACGAAGACCTGCGGGCCCTCATCAGGCTCACCGCTACCGTGCGTCAACGCCGCGTTGGCGATCCCGACGAGGCGATCCACCAGGGGATCGTCGGTGGGCGGTATGGCCATCCAGCGGCCGACCGGCTCGCCCGTCAGGTGGGCGGCTAGGTGGGAAGACGCCGCCGCCACCTGGGCCTCGCTGGGCTCGTCGGCCAACTCGAGCGTGTGCTTGTCGACCGCGCCGCTGCCGAGGATGGCGACGACCACCGCCACTCGCGGGGCCAGGCCCACGATTTGGACGCTACGGATCCGGGCCGGGTCGGCCGAGTGGCGCACCACCACGGCGGCATAGTCAGTGAGCCCGGAAAGGAAGCGGCTGGTGTCGGCCAGCATCCTTTCCAGCTCTCCGTGAGCCGTAGCGAAGAACTTCCGGATCTGCTGCGACTGCACCGGATCCAGCCGCCCCGGTTCGGTGATGGAGTCGACGAAGAAGCGGTAGCCCTTGTCGGTCGGGATCCGCCCCGCGCTGGTGTGCGGCTGGGCCAGATAGCCCTCACGCTCGAGCGCCCCCATCTCGTTGCGTACCGTCGCGGACGACACCGAAAGTTCGGGGATGCGCGCCACGACCATCGAGCCGACCGGTTGGGCGGTCTGGATGTACTCCTCCACTATCGCTTTGAGGATGGCGGCTTTGCGGTCATCGAGCACCTTGGCACTCAACGATACCGAGTGCCAGCGCCTAACGCCGGTGATGGAGCGTGCCAAACCGGCCCGTGGCCGGTATAACGAGAAGATGGACACGCAACGACCAGTGACTACAGCCGGGACATTCGCCCTGGGCGCCAACGGGGAGATGACGGTGCACCGCCTCGGGTTCGGGGCCATGCGCCTGACCGGGCGGGGTATCTGGGGTGAGCCGACCGACCGCGCTGAGTGCCTGCGCGTCTTGCGGCGAGCCGTCGACCTGGGGGTGGACTTCATCGACACCGCCGATTCCTACGGGCCCTACGTTAGCGAGGACCTCATCCGGGAGGCACTGCACCCCTACCCGGACGGCTTGGTCATCGCGACCAAGGCCGGCCTCACCCGGCCCGGACCGAACCGCTGGGACGCGGTCGGCCGGCCCGAGTACCTGCGCCAAGAGGTCGAGATGAGCCTGAGGCGCCTGGCGGTCGATCGACTCGATCTGTTCCAGCTGCACCGCATCGACCCGAAGGTCCCCGCCGCCGAACAGTTCGGCTTCCTGGCCGACCTGGTCCACGAGGGCAAGGCGCACTACGTGGGGCTGTCTGAAGTGACCGTAGCCGAGCTCGAGGCGGCCCGCCGGGTGGTGCCGATCGTCAGCGTGCAGAACCGCTACAACCTCATCGACCGCGCCTCCGAGGACGTTCTGGTCCACTGCGAGTCTGAGCGGATCGGGTTCATCCCGTGGAACCCCATCGCGGCCGGAGCGCTGGCCCGTCCCGGCGGCCCGGTGGACGACGTCGCCCGAGCCACCGGCGCCACCCCGTCGCAGGTGGCTCTGGCCTGGCTGCTGGCCCGCAGCCCGGTGATGCTGCCCATCCCGGGCACCGCATCGGTGTCGCACCTGGAGGACAACTGCGCCGCCGCCACCGTGCAACTCTCGGTTGAGCAGGTCAACGCCCTGACGGCTGCTACTCGTCCAGTCGAAGCGCCTGGATGAACGCGTCCTGGGGAACCTCAACCCGGCCGATATTTTTCATCCTCTTCTTGCCTTCCTTCTGCTTTTCGAGCAGCTTCCGTTTGCGGGTGATGTCGCCGCCGTAGCACTTGGAGAGCACGTCCTTGCGCTTCGCTTTGACGGTCTCCCGGGCGATGATCCGGCCCCCGATGGCGGCCTGGATCGGGACGTCGAACATCTGGCGGGGGATCAGCTCGCGCAGGCGATCGGTCATCTTGCGTCCGTACTCCTGGGCGGCCGACCGGTGCACGATGGCGCTGAATGCGTCGACGGGCACGCCGTTGAGAAGGATGTCGATCTTGACCAGGTCGGCCCGCTCCCAGCCGGCCGGCTCGTAGTCCAGGCTGGCGTACCCCTTGGTGCGGCTCTTGAGGACGTCGAAGAAGTCCATCACCACCTCCGCCAGCGGTATCCGGTACACCAGCTCCAGGCGCTCTGGCGAGAGGTACTCCATCCGCTCCATCTCGCCCCGGCGAGTCTGGCACAGGTCCATCAGGGTGCCCGTGTACTCCGCGGGGGTCAGGATGGTGGCCGTCAGGTACGGCTCTTCGATCCAGTCCAACTTCTGGGGCTCCGGCAGGTCTGAAGGGTTGTGCACCTCGACGGTCGAGCCGTCGGTCAGATGGGCCCGGTACTCGACGCTGGGGGCGGTGGCGATGAGCGACAGGTCGAACTCTCGCTCGAGACGTTCCCGAACGATCTCCATGTGCAAAAGGCCGAGGAACCCGCAGCGGAACCCGAAGCCGAGGGCGCCCGACGTCTCCGGCTCGTAGCTCACCGATGCGTCGTTGAGCCGGAGTTTCTCGAGGGCGTCGCGCAGGTTGGAGTAGTCGTCCCCGTCAATGGGGTACAGCCCGCAGAACACCATGGGCTTGGGATCCTGGTAGCCCTCCAGCGGCTCCGGGGCGGGGCGGGCCGCCTCGGTGACCGTCTCGCCGCTGCGGGCCTCGCCCACGTCCTTGATGCCCGCGACGAGGTAACCGACCTCGCCGGGGCCCAGCGTGGCGACCGGAACGTTGACTGGGGTGCGCAGGCCGATCTCCTCTACGTCGTGGGTTCGGCCGGTCTGCATGAAGCGAAGACGGGTCCCCGACGCCAGGGTGCCGTTGACCACCCGGATGGCGCTGACCACACCCCGGTACTGGTCGTAGTACGAGTCGAAGATCAGGCCCTGTAGTGGGGCGTCCGGATCGCCCTGGGGCGCCGGGATCCGCTCGCAGATGGCGTCGAGCAGCTCGGGAACCCCCTCTCCGGTCTTGGCCGACATGCGCAGGATCTGGGCGGACGGCACCCCGAGGACCCGCTCGATCTCGTCGGCGTAGCGGTCGGGGTCGGCCGCGGGCAGGTCGATCTTATTGAGGGCGGCCACGATCTCCTTGTCGTGCTCGAGGGCCTGGTAGGCGTTGGCCAGGGTCTGGGCCTCGATCCCCTGGGCGGCATCGACGAGGAGCACCACTCCCTCGCAGGCGGCCAGGCTGCGGCTCACCTCGTAACCGAAGTCCACATGTCCGGGCGTGTCGATGAGGTGGATGGTGTGGCCCTTCCAGTGGACCCGGACGTTCTGGGCCTTGATGGTGATGCCCCGCTCCCGCTCGATATCCATCGAGTCGAGGTACTGCTCGCGCATGTCGCGGGCGTCGACCGCCCCGGTCAGCTCGAGGATGCGGTCAGACAGCGTCGACTTGCCGTGGTCGACGTGGGCCACGATGCTGAGGTTTCGGATGCGGTCGAGGTTCAACGAAGTCCTTGCAGAATGAAAAAGGGGGAAGCGTCGCCGGATCGGGATCCGCGTACCCCATCAGTGTGGCGCAATGCCGACCGGAGCCGGCCCCACCGCTAGGGTCTGGTCAATGGCAAGCACGGCCTATCAGCCGCTGGTCACGATTTCGGCGACCTACGGCACCGGAGGCAGCATCATTGCGCCGCGGGTGGCGGAAGCACTGGGGCTGCCATTCATCGACCGCATCATCAGCGCCGACCTGTCACAAGACGCCTGGCGCAGCGAGCGATCCGAGCGAGCCAAGGACTCAGAGCGCTCCGAACAAGCCAAGCACCCGAAGCCGTCCGAGCCGGCCCAGACGCCGGTCCGTTCTGCCGAGGGGCTGTGCGAGGGCGAGCAGGCCACGACCCCCACCGGGCGCTTCCTCAGCTACTTCGCCCGGGCCGCCAGCGTCGGGGTCATGATGACCCCCGACGCCATCCTCGAGGACGACGACACCATCCGGGAGCGCACCGAGGACGGGCTGCGTGACCTCGCCCGGGGCGCGCCTGCCGTGCTCCTAGGGCGGGCCGGGGCGGTCGTCTTGGCGTCGCGACCCCGCGCCTTTCACGTCCGCTTGGACGGCCCCGTTGAACGCCGGGTGGCCTGGGCCGCGGCCTTCGAACACCTCGATCTCGACGCGGCCAAGCGCCGCCAGAGCGAGACCGACCGGGCCCGGACCGTCTTCGTCAAGCGCCTGTTTCGCGTCGACCCGGCGGAGGCCCGGCTCTACCACCTGATGGTCGACCCCAACGTGCTGGGCATGGAGGCAACCGTGGACATCCTCGTGTCTGCCGCCGAGGCCTTCTTCAAAGCCAACCCCGGCGAGTGACCGCCGCGGCCGTGCGGCGCTGGTTCGACCCCGCGGCTGCCGCCCTACTGAGCCAAGCGGAGCGGTGGCGGGCCTTCGCCCTGTTCCCGCTGGCCTCGATCTATCGGGTGACCGATCAGCAGGAGATCATCGACGCCGACGTCACCCGGTGGGCCGACGTGCTGTGGGTCACCGACCGGACGAGGATGCTGGGCCGGCTGCTGTACGCCTTCCCGGAGTTCCGGGCCATCTATTACCACCGTCTCCTGCACGGCAACCCGACGGGCGTTCTCTTGGCCCGGATGGCGGCCAAGGTGTGGAAGTCCATCCCGGGACTCGACTTGAGCGGCACCTCGATCGGTCCGGGTCTGTTTATCTCCCACGGGCAAGCGACCATCCTGTCCGCGGAGCGCATCGGCGCCAACCTGTGGGTTCATCAGGGCGTGACCGTAGGGTGGGACTACCAGGGGGACCGGCGTCCCATCATCGGCGACGACGTCTTTATCGGGGCCGGCGCCAAGATCCTGGGGGCCATCACCATCGGCGACGGCGCCCGCGTCGGAGCCAACGCGGTGGTCGTGTGCGACGTCCCGCCGGGCGCCACTGCGGTCGGGATCCCGGCCCGCATCTCGTCCCGGCCCGCGTCGCCGGGCGTGATCGACGCCTGCTAGCATCATCCGGTTCCCGAACTGAGTGGGCCGAACAGAAGTAGGTAGACGTAGTGGCCAACATCAAGAGCCAGATCAAGCGCAACCGCACCAACGAGGTGGCGCGCCTTCGCAACAAGGCGGCGAAGTCCGAGATCAAGACCCGCGTCAAGAAGGCGGTGGCCACCGCCGAGTCGGGTGTCGAGACCTCCGCCGAGGACCTGCGCATCGCCGTGAAGCGTCTCGACAAGGCCGCCTCCCGGGGGATCATCCACAAGAACCAGGCGTCCAACCGCAAGGCCCGGCTGATCCGGCGCATCAACGGCATCAACGCCACCCACGCCACCAACGCCTCCGACGGCTAACGAGCAGGGCGCCGCGCCGGGCGCCCCGGGCGCCCCAGGCACCCCCGGCGCTCAGTCCCAGGAACCTCAGGGCGCCAGCTTCGGTGAGGACGGCCGGCGCCACAGCTACGGCAGCTACCTGGCCATTCCCGCCCTCCTCGAGCTCCAACACACCCAAACGGGGGCCCACGACGAGCTGCTTTTCATCGTCGTCCACCAGGTGTACGAGCTGTGGTTCAAGGAGCTGCTGCACGAGCTCGACGCGGCCCGCGCGGCCATGAGCGCCGGCGACGCCTACTGGGCAGTGCGCTACCTGCACCGGGTCGGTGCCATCGAGGGTGTCCTGGTCGCTCAGGTGGGCGTGCTCGAGACCATGCGGCCCCAGGACTTCCTGGTCTTCCGGTCCGAGCTGGCCCCGGCCAGCGGCTTCCAGTCGGTCCAGTTCCGCGCCATCGAATTCGTCTCCGGCCTCCGCGACCGCTCCTATCTCGAGCGCCTGGAGTTAAACGAAAGCGAGCGGGCCATGTTGGAACGCCGCCTGGTCGAGCCGTCCCTCTGGGATGGGTGGGGAGATCTGGTGCGCCGGCACGGGTCGCCCACCCTGCAGCAGATCGCGGCCGATCGTGACCGTTACGGCGAACTGTTCGAGGTCGCCGAGGCCCTCCTCGATCACGACGAGGCCCTGGGTCTGTGGCGGTTCCGCCACGTGCAGATGGTCGAACGGCAGTTGGGTTCCAAGTCCGGGACCGGCGGATCGACCGGCGCCAGCTACCTGCGGACGACCATCGACAAGAAGCTGTTCCCGGAGTTGTGGGCACTGCGATCCGCGCTCTAGGTCTTCGCGGGTCAGCGGGGCGGTCAGGACTACGGATCCGGTCCACCATTGAAAGGACCAGATCCCTACTCCTGACAGCCCGCCTCTATACGAGCGCCGTCGGTAGGTCAAACTCCATTTTTCTGTGATATTTGACACCAATGAGGTGGGCGGGCTCAGGGGGTCCGCCGTGTCAAATATCACACAAAAGGTTCTGGGCGAGGCTCCGACAAGCTGCCATGATGCGGCGGTGGCCGGACCGGTACAGCAGCGTTGCGAATGGGCGGACTCCTCCGATGCCATGCGGGCCTACCACGACCACGAGTGGGGCGTTCCTTCCCACGACGACACCCACTTGTTCGAGATGCTCATCCTCGAAGGCGCCCAGGCCGGGCTGTCCTGGTCCACCATCCTTGCCAAACGGGAGAATTACCGGCGCTCCTTCGCTGGCTTCGACCCGGCCCGCGTCGCTCGCTTCGATGAGGCGACCATCGCCGCGCTCCTCCAGGATCCCGGCATCGTGCGCAACCGGCTCAAGGTCCGGGCCGCGGTTACCAATGCCCAGGCCTTCCTGACCGTGCGCGATGAGTTCGGAACTTTTTCCAAGTACCTCTGGGATTGGGTCGATGGAACACCGGTCGTCGACCGGCCCGGAACTACGGCCGACCTGCCTACCCACACCGACCTCTCCGATCGGATCTCCAAGGACCTCAAGCGGCGGGGCTTCACCTTCGTAGGGCCGACGATCGTCTACAGCTTCTTACAGGCAGTAGGGGTGGTCAACGATCACCTCGTCACCTGCCCGATGGCTTAGGACACCCAGAAGGCGATCGCGACCGCCACCCCGGCGACGACCACGACCCGGCGCAGGTGGACCGGTTTGATGAGGTGCACCAGCCGGCTGCCCAGACTTGCGCCGACCACGCTGGCTGCGGCCATCACCGGCACCAGGTCCCAGTGGACGTGACCGGAGAAGGCAAAGAAACCCGCGGCCACCAGGTTGATGACAAAGGACAGGGCTTGCTTGAGGGCGTTGACCTGGACGAGGGATTCAGCCGTGAACAGCCCGAGGACTGCCAGCAACATGATGCCGAGCCCAGCGCCGAAGAACCCACCGTAGACCGCCCCGGCGAACACCACGACCACCAGGAGTGGGCTGTGGGACGCCGCCGGTCGGGCCACTGCGGCATTCCCGGCCGACGCTGCCTCCGCCGGCGCCGCCCCCGCCGGCGCCGCCCCCGGTGGCGCTGCCCCCGGTGTTCCGTCACCCGAGCCCGAGCCCGGGGCGGTGCCGACGCCGGCGGGGCGCAACCGGTCGCGGAGGCGGTCCTGGCCGAGGAGCAGGGCGCACGAAGCCAGGATGAGATAGGGCACCGCCACCCGAAAGGCGTGGGCCGGGATCGTGACCAGGAGGATGCTGCCACCGAGGCCGCCGGCGATGGCGGCGGCCGCCAGCACCCGAGCCCGGCGGAGTTGGGGCCGCAGGACGTCGCGCTGGCCCCAGCTCCCCGCCAGATATCCGGGCACCAGAGCCACCGTGTTGGTGACGTTGGCAGCTACTGCGGGCACCCCCAGCGCCACCAGGGTTGGGAAGGACACCAGCGTCCCGCCCCCCGCCACCGCGTTGATGGCACCCGCCGCGCCGGCCGCCCCCGCCGCGGCCAGGTAGTCGAGCCCGGTCAGATGCACGTTTGGTCAGCTTCCACGCCGGTAGTCAGCCTCCACGCCGGCGGCCGGAGGCCACGCCCCCGCCGGCGCGCGCCAGCCGGCACAAGCGGGCCACGAGCACCTCGAGCACCGCCTCCTCGGGCCACACGCTCTTCCCCTTGAGGTCCAACTCGGCGAGCGCCACCCAACTCACCGCTTCGGCGATGCCGGCGGATCCCCAACGATTCGACGCCGCCAGGGCCTTCTTCGCGGGGTAGGTGCTGCGGCCCTTGGCGATACCCATGGCCTCGGCTGCTTGCGCCTCGGTGCGGATGGCGGGGCTGTCGACCCGCAACAGCGACTGCACGTGCCGGTGGAGAATGGCCAGCACGACCAGCGGGTGGCGTTCACCCCCGCCGAGGAGCCGGTGCAGCCGCACCAGGGCCTCCTCGGTGCGGCCGGCGTCGATGGAATCGGTGAAGTCCCAGGGCGCCACCGAACCGGCCTCACCCAGGTAGGGCTCGATCTGCTCCGAACCGAGTCGGGCGCCCTCGCCATAGGCGGCCACCAGCACCTCGAGCAGGGAGCCGAGTCGGCCCACGTCCTCGCCAAGGTGATTCTCGAGGAGCGCCTCGGCTGGTGCGTCGAAGCGCACCGGCGCCTGCCGCAACCGGCCCCGGACCCATTCACGGGTGTCGCGGGAAGCGACCTTCGTCGATATCACGTGACCACGGGCCTTGACCGCGGCGGCCAGCTTGGGCGCCACGCCGCCGCCTCCGGCCGCCAGAATGAGCACCGTGGTCGACAACGGGTCCTCGAGATAGGCCAGCAGAGGAGCCACCTCTTCGGTCGAGAAGCGGCCCACGTCGCGTACCACCACGATGCGCCGATCGCTCAGGAAGGGCGGGGTGGCGCAACTGTCGGCGACCGCCGCCAGGTCGACCTCGTCGCCACGAGCGTCCTCCAACGCCAGCGTCCTGTCGCCGCTTCCGACCAGATCGGCAACCAACACGCTGACTTGTTCGGAAACCAGGGTCGGGTCATCGCCGTCGACCAAGACGACGGGATGACTGAGAGCCTGCGCCGACCCGTCCGGCATCAGGCGGCTTCCATCACTGCGGCCAGGGTGTCGCACACCCGGCGCGCCGCCCGCACGTCGTGGGCCCGCAGAATCCGGCACCCGAGACTCACCCCGACCGAGTGGGCAGCCATGGTGGCGCTAGCCCGGTCCGCTATCTCCAGCCCGAACAGGACGCCGAGGAAGGTCTTGTTGGATGCTGACAGCAAGAGCGGCCAGCCCAGGGACGCCAGCCGATCCGAAGCGCGCAGCAGGGCGACAGATTGGGCGGCCGTCTTCCCCAGGTCCAGCCCGGCGTCGACGATGATCCGGGTGTCGGGAATACCCGCCTGGCGCGCCCAGCTGGCTCGCTCCACGAGGAAGCTCGCCACGTCCTCGACGACGTCGTCATAGTGGGGATCGGGGTCGGCGATGCGAGGCGCCAGACGAATGTGGGTGGCGACCACGGCGGCACCCGCCTCCGCCGCAGCCGGCAGGAAGGAGGGATCGCCGAACCCGCTGATGTCGTTGCCGAGCACGGCGCCGGCCCGGTAGGCCTCGGCGGCCACTGATCCCCGCCACGTGTCCACCGACACCGGCATGTCAAAACGGGCACGCAGCGCCGCGATCGCCGGCACCACCCGCTCGAGCTCCTCAGCTTCGCCCACGTCAGGCCCGGGCCCGGCCTTGACCCCTCCGACGTCGAGCAGGTCCGCGCCGTCCTTGACGAGCTGCTCGGCCCGCCGGTAGAAGGCGTCGAGGCCAAAGTACTCGCCTCGGTCGAAGAAGGAATCAGGTGTTCGGTTGAGGATCCCCATGACCAGCGAGCGGGTCGTCAGGTCGTAGCTCCGCTCGCCGAGCTCGAGCAGCACTGGCGCGGTCAGAACAGCCGGGCCGTGAGGGCCTTACGATAAGTGGCGGTACGAGGATCGTCGGATCCGAGCACCTCGAGCAGGTCGATGAACTCCTGCCGGGCGGCGTCGTCACCCCGTACATTGTCGAGCAGCGCGTCCAGCTTGGCTTCTATGCCGTCGTCGCTCAACCCTCCCTCTCCCAGCTCGCCGCTCAGGCGGGCTTGCGCCGCCAAGTGACGGGTTTCGGCGGACTCCGGCAGCCGGGCCAGCAAGGCCAAGGCTTCTTGGGACCCGGCCGGGTCGCCACTGGCGATCAGCTGGCCGGCGAGGGCCAGCACGGCCCGCTCGTTGCCGGGTTCGAGCTCGAGCGCTTGGCGCAGGGTCGCCTCGTCACCGACCGCGATGAGCCGGTCGACCTCCGACGGAGGCGGTGTCAACCCGGCGATCCACTGGCGCACGGACGGCTCCGGAAGTGCGCCAACGAAGCTGTCAACCACCTTGCGGTCCCGGATGGCATACACGGCCGGTATGGATTGCACCTGAAAGGTGGCCGACGTCCGAGGGTTGGCGTCCACGTCGACCTTCACCAATTCGACGCCCGATGCCTCGCCGACGACCTTTTCGAGAATCGGTCCGAGCGTCTTGCACGGTCCACACCAGGCGGCCCACAGGTCCACGACGACGGTGACCTGGTTGGATCGCTCCAGCACGTCGGTTTCAAAAGTGGCATCGGTGACATCCATGACGATTCGCATCCTTGCAGGTTGACGGTTGGCGGTTGGCGGGGCGGGTAGGGAGCCGAGGCTCTCGCGGTCTAGGTTGCGGGTCATGGATGACCCCACCGCTCCTGCCTCTGAGGGTACCGGCGTCCCCACGGGTGTCGATGCCGAAAGAGTCAGCGCCTGGTTCGTGGACAACATTCCCGGAGTGGTGCTGCCGCTGCACTTCCACCGCGTCGCCGGCGGTCGGAGCAACTTGACCTTCGAGGTACGCGACCAAGCCGGCACCCGTTACGTGCTGCGCCGGCCGCCGACCAGCCATGTCCTGCCAACCGCCCACGACATGAGTCGCGAGTACCGAATCATCGCTGCCCTGGGCCCGGCGGGCATACCCGTTCCTGCCGCGCTCGGGCTGTGCACCGACAACTCGGTCAACGGCGCACCCTTCTACGTCATGGACTTCGTCGACGGCGTCATCGCCCGCGGCGAGGCCGATGTCGAAGCGGCCCTCGATGGGGCGGCTCGTCACCGCGCCGGCCTGGCCCTGGTCGACACCCTCGCCCAGATCCACTCGGTCGATCCGGACTCGTCGGGCCTCGGTGACCTCGGCCGCAAGGACGGCTACATCGCCCGCCAGCTGCGGCGCTGGTACACCAACTACCAGGCTGCGCTGGCGTCGCGGGGTGGCGTCACCGTCGCCGGCATCGACGACCTCCACGACCAGCTGGCGGCGCACATCCCCCAACAGGGCCCGGCTGCCGTGGTCCACGGCGACTATCGGCTCGACAACTGCGTCATATCGACTGACGGCCGGGTTCTGGCCGTGCTCGATTGGGAGCTCTGCACCCTCGGGGATCCGCTGGCGGATGTCGGCCAGCTGCTCGCCTACTGGCCCGAACCCGGCGAACGGTCCGCGCTCGGACACTCGCCCACCCTCGCCCCCGGTTTTCCGACCCGGGCGGAGCTGACGGCGCGCTACGCCGAGACGACCGGCGGGGACCTCACCCAGCTCGATTTCTACCTGGCGTTCGCGTACTGGAAGCTGGCGTGCATCCTGGAGGGCGTGTACGCCCGCTACGTGGCCGGCGCGATGGGTGACGACGGCTTCGACGTCAGCGGCTACCCCGACACGATCGCCTGGCTGGCGTTGCGGTCGAGCCAGGCTGCGGCAGGCTGCAAGTGGGAAGGATGAGCTCACCATGACTGAGCTGGCCACCATTCACGTCTGGCCCCCGCTCGAACGCCCGGTGCTCGTGGTGGGCATGGAGGGCTGGATCGACGCCGGCCTGGCTGCAGCTACCGCCACGGCCAACCTGCTCGGGGCCATGCCCACCCAGCTGGTCGCCACCTTCGACTCCGATGAGCTCCTCGATTTCCGGGCCCGCCGGCCCACCCTTCGGATCGTCAACGGGGTCGACACCGAGCTGCGCTGGGCCACCATCCGCCTACACGCCGCTACCAACCGTACCGGGCGCACCGTCCTGATCCTGACCGGACCTGAACCCGACATGCGCTGGCACCGCTTCGTGGCCGAGGTGGTGCAGCTGTCGTCCCGACTCGAGGTCCAGTTGGTAATAGGCCTGGGTGCGTTCCCTGCGCCCGTTCCGCACACCAGGCCAGTGCGCCTCGTCGGCACCTCCACCGATGCCGCCCTGGCGGCCCGAGTGGGCTTCCTGCCTTCCAGCATCGACGTGCCGTCGGGAATCCAGGGAGCCCTCGAGTTCGCCTTCGGCGAGGCTGGCACGCCGGCGGTCGGGCTGTGGGCTCGAGTCCCGCACTACGCGTCCGCCATGCCCTATCCGGCCGCCTCCGCGACGCTCCTCGATGGCCTGGCCCGCATGGCCGAGCTCGAGCTCGACACCGCCGCCCTGCGCACTGCGGCCAACACGACCCACCAACAGATCGAGCAGTTGATCGCCGGCAGCGAGGAGCACGCCGCCCTCGTCCGTCAGCTGGAGGCCCAGCAGGACCGGGAGCAGGGACCGGCGGATACCGCGTTCGGTGTCCTGCCTTCCGCGGACGAGCTGGCGGCCGAGCTCGAGCGATTTCTGCGGGGCGAGCGCTGACCCTGCAGGCCCCTATTAGGCTCCCCGCATGCGCGTAGACGGAGGGATCGGCAGCGACCTCAGGGCCGCGGCCAGCCAGGCTCAGAAGGCGGAGGGCGAGGGATACGACGGGGTGTGGTCAGCCGAGACGGGCCACGATCCGTTCCTGCCCCTGGTGATCGCCGCCGAGCACACCGAACGGCTGGAGTTGGGCACGGGCATCGTGGTGGCGTTCGGCCGCAATCCCATGACGGTCGCCAACCTGGGGTGGGACCTCAACACCTACTCCGAAGGCCGGTTCCTGCTCGGGCTCGGCTCGCAGATCAAGCCCCACATAGAGAAGCGCTACTCGATGCCCTGGTCCCACCCGGCGCCGCGCATGCGCGAGTTCATCTCCGCCATGCGGGCCATCTGGGACTGCTGGCAGAACGGCACCAAGCTCGACTTCCGCGGGGACTTCTACAGCCATACGCTGATGACCCCATTCTTCGACCCCGGCCCCAACGAGCACGGGGCGCCGAAGGTGCTGCTGGCTGCGGTCGGAGCGGGCATGACCACCGTGGCCGGAGAGGTCGCCGACGGGATGCTGGTGCACGGTTTCACCACCGAGCGCTACCTGCGCGAGGTGACCCTGCCCACCATCGAGGCCGGGCTGGCCTCGTCCGGACGCCGGCGGGCCGACTTCCAGCTCTCGTATCCGGCCTTCGTGGTCACGGGCGACACCGAGGAGCAGATCCGCACCGCAGCCACCGGGACCCGCAAACAGATCGCCTTCTATGCCTCCACCCCCGCCTACCGACCCGTCCTCGAGCTGCACGGATGGGGTGACCTGCAGGTCGAGCTCAACACCCTCTCGAAGCGAGGCGAGTGGGACGAGATGGGCCGGCGCATCGACGATGCCGTCCTCGATGCCTTCGCCGTAACCGGAACGCCCGAGGAGATTCCCGGGCTGCTCAATCAGCGCTTCGGCGACCTCGTCGACCGCATCAGCCTGTACATGCCTGGTGGCTCGGGCGGCCACGATGTGGCGCCGCGCATCCTGGCCGGCCTCAAGCAGATCTAGGACGCCCGACCGAACCGCTCCCTCCGCTCGGCCACCACGGCCAGGACCGTCCGGCAGATCAGGTCTGGCCTCGACCGCGATGTGAAGTCCAGCGGATACCAACCCGCGGCTGCCAGCAGAGCCCGCCGATCGCTGTCGCTGTCGAAGTTCCCCCGCAGGCCGTGTGGATCGAATCCGGTCCAATCGATCGCGATCTTGAGATCCACGATCGCCCGGTCTGGTCGGAACGTGCGCCGGCCAACCCGGATCGGGTACTGCCGCTCCGCCGCCGGAAGGCCCAGCCGGTCCCACATCCGGTCCATGCGCCGCTCCCAGTCGTTGGCGCCAGGGTCGTAGCCCGCAATCCGCTGAGCGAGCACCGTGTGGATCGGCTCCAGCCGGCGCCGGCCTCCCCCGCTGTGGGTCTTGACTACCGCATGCAGCCGCCCCAGGGTAACGATGCGCCGGCGCAGCCCTTCGTCGCAGAGCCGACCCAACTCGGTCGCAGGCGTCGACTGCGCCAAGTCGAGCAGAGTCCGCTCGGCGGTGGTGACGGGGATGGCGAAGCGCCTGGTCATCTCGCTCGGAACGAGCAGCTGGCGATGAGCCGTGACCCCCTCCAGCCGGCATAATCGGGGTGCTGTGACCTCAAGAGTCCCGGTATCCCCGTGTCGGTCGAGCAGTCCCCAGAGGACGGCGGCGCTTCTGTGCGAGAGGACCGCTCCGGCCCCCGCCGCCAGGACGGCCGCCAAGGCGACGGACTCCCAGGTGGGTTGCACCCCGCACAACCGGAAGACCCCTCGGCGGACCCGCACCAGGCGGCCGGCAGCTATCAGCCGCTTGGTGGTCCGGATGCTAAACCCGAGCTGAGCGAGCTGCCCGGAGGTCACCAGCCCGAACTGCCTACGGCCAGTCCGATCGAGCATCTCATGCGCTGTCATGCACTCAAGGATGTCCGGTGCCTGTGACACTCACCGATAGTGATCAGAAGTGGGCCATATACGGTCCCTTACTCATCAAAATCCGGGGAAAGGGGCGCCCGGGGTGCCTCAGACCACCACGTTGACGACCCGGGGGGGCCGGGCGATGACCTTGACGGGTACGCGGCCAGCAAGGGCCTCAACCACTTTCGGGGCGGCCAGGGCCAGAGCCGACGCCTCGTCCTCGTCGATGCCGGCGTCGACGTCGAGGCGGTCGCGAACTTTGCCGTTGACCTGCACCACCATGGTCACGGTTTCCACCTTGAGCAGGGCCGGGTCGGCCACCGGCCAGGGCTGAGCGTGCACGGCTGATCCGTCGTCGTGGCGGCGCTCCCACAGCTCGGCGGCGATGTGGGGCGTCATGGGCGCGAGCAGCAGCAGCAGTGAGTCGACCGCGACGTCGACGGTCGCGGCGCGGGCTCCTTCCGGGTCCTGGACGTGGCGGTAGAGAGTGTTGACAAATTCCATGGCCGCGGCGACCGCGGTGTTGTACGACCAGCGCTCGAAGTCGCGGCTGACCCGGTCGATCAACCGGTGCGTCTCTTTTTCCAGTTCGATGTCGGATGCGATCGGCTCGCGGTCGGCCAGGATCGCCCGGTCGACACCACCGGTCGCCAGCCTCCATACCCGGCCCAAGAAGCGGCGGCAACCTTCAATTATCTGGTCGGCCTGTTCTCCCCACTCGAAGTCGTCGGCGGGCGGTCCGACGAAGAGGTGGAAGAGGCGAAGCGAGTCCGCTCCGGCGCCCGCGAAGTAGTACTCCGGCGCGACCATGTTGCCCTTGGACTTGGACATCTTGGAGCCATCCATGGTGATCATGCCCTGGGTGAACAGTCGATGGAACGGTTCCCGTACCGTCTCAGGCCCCAGCCCCAGGTCCGCCAGGGCCCGGGTGTAGAAGCGGGCGTACAGCAGGTGCAGGATGGCGTGCTCGATCCCGCCGATGTACTGGTCGACGGGCATCCAGTGGGCGGCCGCGACCTGGTCGACCGGTGCGATCGTCGTCCAGGGGTCGCAGAAGCGTTCGAAGTACCACGACGAGTCCACGAACGTGTCCATGGTGTCGGTCTCGCGCTCGGCGGGCCCGCCGCATATGGGGCAGGTGGTGTGCAGGAAGCCTTGGTCGTAGCGGAGCGGCGACTCCCCGGTCGGGAGGAACTCGACATCGTCGGGCAGCAGGATCGGCAGCTGGTCCTCCTGGACCGGGACGATCCCATGCGTCGGGCAGTACACCACCGGTATGGGACAACCCCAGTAGCGCTGTCGGGACAACAACCAATCCCGCAGCCGGTAGTTGACCTTCCGGGCGCCGATGGCCTCCGCTTCCAGCCAGTCGATGGCCCGGGCCTTGGCTTCGGCGGTGTCGCTGATCCCGTTGAGCCACTCACTGTTGATCCGGGCGCCGTCGCCGGTGTACGCCTCACCCTCCCAGCCCTCAGGTGGCTCGACGGTGCGGATGATCGGCAGGCCGTAGGCGGTGGCGAAGTCCCAGTCCCGCTGGTCCTCAGCGGGTACGGCCATGATGGCCCCGGTCCCGTACGTCATCAGGACGTAGTCGGCCAGGTAGATCGGCACCGGCTTGCCGCTGAAGGGGTTGACGGCGCGGGCACCGGTGAACACACCCCGTTTGTCGAGGGGTGCCTCGGTGGACTGGCGTTCGATGTCGGTCTCGCCGCTGACGCGCTCGACGAAGGCGCTGACCTCGTCCCGGTGGTCGGCCGTTGTGATCACGTCGACGAGCGGATGCTCGGGAGCCAGCACCACGAATGTCATGCCGAACGACGTGTCAGGCCGGGTGGTGTACACGCTCACCGTGTCGTCGCGGCCCGCGATGCGCAGGCCGAACTGGGCGCCCTCCGAGCGGCCGATCCAGTTGCGTTGCATCGTCTTGACCCGCTCGGGCCAATCCAGTTCGTCAAGGGCATCGAGCAGCTCGTCCGCGTAAGCCGTGATCCGGAAGAACCACTGCTCGAGGTCGCGCTTGACGACCAGATCTCCGCTTCTTTCGCAGGTGCCATCCGGAAGGACCTGCTCGTTGGCGAGGACCGTGTGGCAACCAGGGCACCAGTTGACGGGAGCGTTCTTGCGGTAGGCCAGACCGGCTTCGAGGAACCGCAGGAAGATCAGCTGGTTCCAGCGCATGTACAGGGGATCGTGGCTGTGGATCTCCCGGCGCCAGTCGTAGCAGGCTCCGAGGCGCTTCAGGCTGGACTTGAGCTCCTCGATGCGGGCCTCGGTGAAGGGGCGGGGGTGGCTACCGCTCTTGATGGCGGCGTTCTCCGCCGGCAGGCCGAAGCTGTCGAATCCGATGGGGCTGAGCACCGCGTAGCCCTGCATGGTCCGCTGCCGCACCAGCAGGTCTCCGAAGGTGTAGTTGCGGATGTGGCCCTGGTGGGCGGGGCCGCTCGGGTAGGGGTACATGCAGAGGACGTAGTACGGCGGGCGGGGGTCGTCGTTGTCGACCTGGTACGCGCCTTCCTCAGCCCAGCGCCACTGCCATTTGGTCTCCACGGCCTGGGGGTCGTACGGCTCTGCCATAGCCGTACAGGGTACCGGTGCGGCGCCTTCCCCCCCCGATGGTTAAGAGCAGGCGAGGGTTCCGGTTGGCTGCTCAGTCAGCTCCGTGGTTCGTCGATCGTGGACGGCCCGACATGATCGTCCAGCCAGACGGCCAGGGGTCGGGCGGCCCGGAAGAAGTCGGCGACCCGGGTCTTGGCGCCGGCCGTGCCCAGCCAGGCCGCGACCGGCCAGTGTTTCCAGGCGATGAGTCCCTTGTTGCGCAGGAGATCGACCCGGGGGTGGTCCTTCGGATAACCCCTCGGGGCGGTCTTGAGCGGGTTGGTGCCGACGACGTCGATCTTGGCCCGCTTGACCTCGGCGATCACCCGCTCGAGCTGGGGTGCCGTCGCGTCACCGGTGACCAGCCGGCGGTACCGCTCCAGTTGATCGGATGCCAGTTGGTACATGCCTGACCCCGCGGCGAGGCCGTCCGCCGAGAGCTGCAGGTAGCCGGCAGCAAGAGTGGCCGCGATGTTGGTCTTGTACGGCGACTTGTCGGCGCTAAAGCGGACGTCGCGGTTGGGGCGGAAGATCCGGCCCTCGCCGAACTCGTCCGCCAGATCGGTCAACAAGGCCGCCATGGGGGCGTGCACCGACTCGACGTACACCGCCTTGTGCTCCGACCAATACCCCTTGGAGTTGTCGGCCTCAAGACCCTCGTAGAACTCCAAGGCCTCCGCCGGCCACCCCTTAAATGTCATAGAGCGCGAATGTACCGGCCCGGCCGGGAGGCGGCCGGCTGCTAGGCTCCGCTTCGCCTTCTGGGGGCGTAGCTCAGTTGGTAGAGCGCTTGCATGGCATGCAAGAGGTTCGTGGGTTCGATTCCCATCGCCTCCACCCTTTGACCAGCACTTTTGTGGTTGGCGTGGGCCCGGATCACCCGGCTGGGTGCCTAACGGGGTGCCTAACTGGAGTGAGATGGGGTGCCTAAACCGATCACGGACGCGTGTTGGGAGACCGCTACCCCGACGTCGACACGACGGTATCCAGGTGGGCTTGGTTGTCTACGGGAGCTAGCCGAAGAGAGACTCCATCGCGTTCACGTGGGCGTCGATCGACGGCTTCACCTGGTGGCGGTAGTGCTGCTCGAGCATTCGCGTCGAGGTATGGCCGAGGACGTCGGCGATTTCCTCGAGGGGCACGCCGGCGGCCGAGAGCAGTGACGCGGCTGAGTGGCGCAGCTCGTTCGGTGTCCAGTGGCCGAGACCGGCGCGCTCGGTGATCTTGTCGAAGGCGGCGCGGAGGTTGCTCGGATCAAGTGGCGTGCCGATGGTGGTCGTGAAGACGTGGCCGGTGTCGCGCCACGCGCCGCCTGGCGCCTTGAGCTGATCCTCGCGCTGGCGTTTGCGTTGCGTCCGTAGAGCCTCGATTACCGGCTGAGGAAGGGTGAGCGGGCGGCGTGACTTCGGCGTCTTGGTCTCGCCGACGCGGAGGCCGGTCCTCTCGCTCTTCAGTGACACCTCGACGCTGAGCCGCAGGGCGTCGAGGTCGATGTCGGACCAGCGCATCCCGGTCAGCTCGCCGGGCCGGAGGCCGAGCATCAGGCCGACCACGATCAAGCCTTCGAGGCGGTCGCCGGAAGCTGCTTGGAGCAACTTTGCCGCCTGCTCCGGTGTCAGGGTCCTCCGGGCCGCTGGGCGTCTCGTGGCCGGCATCTCGGATATCCGAGCAACGTTGCGGGCGACCTTCCCGCGTCGCTCCGCCACGGCGAGCGCTTGGCCGAGATAGGACCGCACCCGATTGATGCTCGAACGGCTCCTCCCCGCCGTCGCCATCCCGGCGAGTAATCCCTCGACGTCCTCTGGTTTGAGGTCGCGCATCCGCAGGCCGCCGAGCGCCGGCTTGATCCACGTCTCGACCGCCCACCTGGCATTGTCGACCGTGTTCGAGCTCTTGTCACCCGACGCTGCCTTCGCCTCGAGGTTTGCCAGCCACCAGCCGAGATGCTCGCCGAGGCGGTCAGAGGAGGCGACGGGCAGCCCGCTGGCCTGACTGTGTCGGAGCTCGTCGAGTCGGGCCCGGACCTCCGTCTTGGTACGTCCGAATACCTTCGGTCGGCGGCGCTTACCGCCGGGCCCGACACCGAGGTCGATCTGACCGACCCAGCGACCGCGGGCTTCGTCACGGTAGATAGCCCCTTCGCCATGGCCTCGGCGCCGCTCCGACCCGGTGCGGACGGCTTCGTGATCACTTTCCTTCGTGGATGCCATCGGTCGACTCCTTGCAGGTGAAGGCTACAAACCGACTAGGACCGAACTCGCGGGCTCACGGCCGTTGATCCTTCTTCCTTGCCGGCATCTGTTGATCCGGTTCGTGAGCGGCGAGGCTCTCCTTGAAGAACTGCTCGTTGGCTTCGGCCAGTCTGTTGCCCTTGGCGACGTCGGCTCGCATGGCTTGGAGGCGGCGGATGTGTTCGTCTTCGTCGAGGTTCGCGAGGATCTCGTGTTTCTCGACGTCGAAGACCAGGTCGGCGAGGGAGCGAAGGGTGTCTTGCAGCTGTTCCAGGCTGCCTTTGAAGTGTTTGCGGATGAGGTGGTGGGCGCGGATGAGGGCGATCTCTCCGGCGACGGCCCGGATCTGCTGGCGTTTCTCTTCGGAGAGGGGGTATGGGAGTTCGTGGCGGGGGGTGAAGGTCCATTCGTCGAGGATGGTTTCCCATTCGGAGAGGTTGTCGGGTCGCCCGAGCACCGCCTCGAGCATGGTCATGGTGTCGATTTGGGAGCCGGGGACGTGGACGTAGATGCCGGTGGGGGGTGGGGTGAGGAAGTACAGGACGGGCACGTCGAAGGCCCGGGCGAAGGTGACGAGGTCGTCGGCGGTGAACTCGCGGACGCGGTTGCCGGTGACGGAGCGTTCGGCGTGGGCGACCATGGCTTCGGTCCAGTCTTTGCCGGCCACTCTGGAGAGGAGTCGGGCGACTTCGCCTTGGGTGAGACCGCGCCGGTTTCGTAGCCGGTTGAGGTTGCCGGCGACGACCTGGTTGGGGGTCCAGGCGGTCCAGGCTGGTGCGGGTTTGGGTTTGGGTTTGGGCATCGGGGTTTCCTGTCGCAACTCGATGACAGCAGCGGGGATCACACGGTTGTAACTTCGTCCCGCCTGGGGCAGACTATGCGCGATCTGAGTTTGCGTCAATGGTAGCAACGGTCAGTTGTGGTCAGTGGCGGTCAGTCCCGGTTCGTGTCGGTCAGCTGGGAGGTTGCGATGGGTTTGGTGGATGCTCCCGATTTCCTAACCTTGGAGGAGACGGCCGCGATCTTGCGGATCGGCCGTAACCAGGCGTATGAGCTGGCACGGGTGTGGCGGACCACCGGCGGCCAGCGCGGCGTGCCGGTGGTGGAGTTCGGCCGGCTGCTGCGGGTCCCCAAGGCGGCCCTGCTACGCCTGGCCGGGCTGGGCGAGCCGGAAGGGGTGGATCGTGCCGGCTGAGCCGGCCGGCTGCAGTCTGCGTTTGGATTCTCGGGCGCTCGGCTTGGGGTATCGGTTCGGCTCGGACACGCTGCTGGTCCTCTTGGACCTGGCCGCCCATGCGACTGACTCGCCGGAGGGGATCGTGGTAGCCGCCAGTTACCGTGACGTCGCCCGGCGCCTGGGAGTGTCCAAGGACACGGTCGGACGGCGGATGGCGGTATTGCGCCACGCCGGGGTGGTCGTGGAGCTGGCCGATCGCGGGGTAGATCGCTTCGAGACTCGCGCCTACCGGCTGTACCTCGACTTCGCCGGCGTCGCCCGCGAGCAGGCGCCCGCCGGGCTGTGAACCTCCGGGGCGAAGGCCTTGGCGGTTCCGACCGGTCTGCGGTTGTGTTGTCGGCGGAGTGTCGTTCGCTGCGTCGGGTGCTGCGTCCGTTGGTGTGGGTGATCCTCGAAGAGGTCGCCCTGGACGCGGTCGTCGAGGACGGCCGGCTGGTGGCGCGCACCTCGGCCCGCCAGGTCGCTGAACGTCTGGGGATCGACCCGGGTACAGCGGCGGCCGCTCTTGGCGATCTCCGTAGGCGTGGCCTGGTTACGTCGTTCCGGGAGGACGGGCCGGCGGGCCGTTTCGGTCTGTCGGTCTACCAACTGGGGGCGGTAGCCGGCTTGGCGGTCGTGTCACCATGTGCGGCCCAACCATATGTGGCCTCGCCATGGATGGCACAGCCGGCCGGGGCTGAACCCGCACAGGTGATTCGGTGTTTGGGTCGCCCGCCTGCGAAGACGCCATTGGGGGCGGCACCCGGCGTCGATCGGCCAGGCCACCGGAGTTCATCGACTGACGCACCGGAGCTGGCTTCGTCTCTGGCCGGCTCGGTCGACGGTCGTGAGGGGACCGGCGCGGCTGGTTCAGCTCGTCGTCTCAGTGGCCGTGCGGCTCCTGGCCGGGAGCCGGTGCAGTGCCCGCAGCAGGGGACGTTCGACCTCGGGTCGGAGTCACCATGACGCCGCCGGCGGTTGCCTCCCCGCAGGGGTGGCAGGTGTCTGTGCTGGTTTGGCTTGTTGTAAGTGATGGTTGTGATTGTGATGGTCGTGATTGTGAAGGTCGTTGTCGTAGTCGTAATGGTTGTTGTCGATGCTGATGTGGTTGGCGGTGCTGTGAAGTGTTGACGGTGACGGGGTTGTCGAACGCCGAGTATCTGATCAGCTCGGTGGCGTTGAGCATCGACGAGTACTACGCGGGGGTCGGCGAGTCACCGGGGGTGTGGACCGGCCGGTGGGCCGAACAGCTGGGATTGTCGGGGGTGGTCGAGGCCGACCAGCTGCGGGCCCTGGTCGACGGCAGGCACCCGTTGAGCGGCGAGGATCTGCTGGCCGGGTCGCGGCCGCGCAAGGTGTTGGCTTTCGATCTGACGTTCTCGAGCCCCAAGAGCGTGTCGCTGTTGTGGGCGCTGGGCTCGGAGGAGGTCTCCGACATTGTGGCCGGCGCGCACCGGGAGGCGGTGGAGGTGGCGCTTGCGTTCCTGGAGGAGCACGGGGCGGTGGCCCGGGTCCAGGAGAAGGGAATCCGGCGACGGGTGAAGACTTGGGGGTGGGCGGTGGCCGGGTTCATGCATCGCACCAGCCGGGAGGGCGATCCTCAGTTGCATACGCACTGTCTGGTGGCGAACCTGGTGGCGCGCGTGACCGACGGCCGGTTCGTGGCGTTCGATGGCGGGCCGTTGCATGAGTGGGCTCGGGCGGCCGGGTGCGTCTATCAGAACCATCTGCAGCGGGCCCTGTCCGAGCGGCTCGGGGTGACCTGGGGCCCGGACCGGCACAACACCCGGGAGATAGCCGGTTTCAGCCCGGAGCAGTTGCGGGCGTTCTCCAAGCGGACCGCCCAGATCGAAACCGAACTGGAGGCCTCCGGGGCGAACTATGAGTCGCCGGCGCTGCGCATGGCCGCTGACGACGAGGCGTCCCTGGCCACCCGTCGCGGTAAGGATCATTCGTTGACCCCGACGCTCCTGGCCGACCGCTGGCGGGAGGAAGCGGCCCAGGTTGGGCTGGCCGTCGGGGCCGATCTGGACCGGACGGTCTGCTTTCGGGCTCAAGCGTCGGTGGCGGCGGGCTGGGAGGAGATCACCGCCGTCCTGGTCGATCCCGAGGTCGGGTTGTGCGCCCGGTCGGCCCGGTTCACCCACGCGGATGTGGTCGAGCACATCTGCGCAATCTCGGGCGGACGGCTCTCTACCGGGGAGGTCGTGGCGATGGCCGCCCGGTTCGTCGACTCCGACTTGGTCGTCCGTCTGACCCCCGATGATGGCGACGGCCGACGGCGCGCCGCGCTGTGGTCGACGGTCGCCCACCGGGCGCTGGAGGATCGCACGCTGGCGCTGGTCGACACCCTGGCCAGCCGCCCCACCGCCGCCGTCGATGCCGCGGCAGTCGATGCCGCGCTGGCAGACGCGGCCGGCCTGGGGGAGGACCAGGTGGCCGCGGTACGGGTGCTGACTGGAGCTGGTGGCGCCCTGCGTGCCGTTCTATCTCCGGCCGGCTACGGCAAGACCACGATGCTTCACACCGCAGCCCGGGCCGCCGCCGGCGACGGCCGGCCCGTGATCGCGGTGGCCACCACGGCCAAGGCGGTGGCCGAACTCGCTGGCGCCGGCCTGGACGCTCGTACCATCGCCCGCCTGCGTATCGATCTGACCGACGGGCCCCTCGCCGCGGGGACGGTGGTGGTGCTCGACGAGGTCTCCCAGACCCCCACTGCCGAGGTCCTGGCCGTGCTGGCGGCGGTCGACGCCTGCCCGGGCGGGAGTCTGTGGGTGCTGGGCGATGCCCGCCAATCCCAGCCGGTCGGCCCGGGCGGGATGGCCGACCACATCGAGGACCTCGCCGCCTCAGGTCGCATCCCAGCGACCAGGCTGACGGTGAACCGCCGCCAGCTCGACCCCGCCGATCGCCAAGCTCTTGACCTGCTCCGCCGGGGAGAGGTGGCCGGCTCCCAGCAGTTGCGGGCCGGGCACGGCTGGGAGCACGAGCACGCCCGCCCGGGGGACACCCGCCAAGCGATGGCCGCCGCGGTTTGCGCCGACATCGACAGTCACGGAGCGGAATCGGTGGCCGCGTTGGTGGTGTCCCACACCGATGCTGAGGACCTCGCCGACCGCATCCGGGGGCATCTGGTCAAGACCGGTGTTCTTGGGGGTCCGATCATGACCGGCCCGGGATGGACCAGCGACCGTGACTACCAGGCTGGCGACCGTGTCCTCCTGCACGCCCGGGTTGGCCCGTCGGGCGGCCGACTGGTCAACGGGACCACCGCCACCATCACCCGGGTCGAGGATGCGGGCCTCACCGTCCGGGTCGACCGCAGCGACCAAGAGTCGTTGCTGCCGGTCAGCTTCGTGGCCGGGACCCGCAAGGACGGCTCTCCCAACCTGTCGCACTCGTGGGCCCGCACCGTCGACGGGGCCCAGGGCGGCACCTGGGAGACCTGCCACCTGCTGGGCAGCGCCGCCCTGGACGCCTACCGGGGTTACACCGGCCAGTCCCGTTCCCGCCAGCCCACCCACACCTGGAACACCAAACCACTCATCACCGTCGACCACGGCGGGATCCTGGCCGACCGGCGCGACCCGGCCGAAATGGTCGCCCAAGCGCTGTCCCGCCAACCCGATCCGACCCTGGCCGCCCGCAGCGACCCCTGGATCGTAGACCACCAACTGCGCGACCTGATAGTCGAACACCAGCGGGTGCTGGCCGGCCGGCCCACCGACCCCGGCGAGACCCTGGCCGACGCCCTCAAAGAGCTGGCCAAGGCGGAAGCCTGGCTGACCCACACCGACACCGTCGCCGCCCACAGCGCCCGCCGGCTCGACGGCCACGGCGCTCTCGCCGGGCTGAGCCGACGCGGTAGAAGCGAACGCCGTGATCTGCGGGAGAGCTTCGCGGTCGACGATCAGCGGGCCCAGGAAGCCAACCACAGGCGAGCCGAGATCGCGGCGCGGGTAGCTGCCCTGCAGCATGACCGGGACATCTTGGAGAAATTCGACAGAGCCGAAGGATGGCGGCGAGCCGACATCGGCAGACTCCACGATCAGCTCGATGACCACTGGGCTCGAGTCCTCGTCACCTGCGTCCGCGCTGATGACCCGCTCGCCTTCGGCGTTGACAAGCTGCGACACGCCCGCGCCACCACCGCCGCCGGACTGAACCAGATCGACGCGCGGATCCCTCCAGACCAGGGTGAGGAATGGCATCAGGCCCGCCGTCAGCTGCCGGACCTGGTCAGGGCCCGACTCCAGGCCGAGCAGGCGCTCACCAACAGCCAGGCGAACCTCGGGGCGGCCAGCCGGCGGCGGTGGGGACGCCTCGATCATGACGCCATCGCGGGCGCCCACGCCAAGGTCGCCGTTGGCGAAGACCGCCTGGAGCAGGCCGTGGCCGCGGAATCCGACCTCCGGGAGCACCTCGCGGAGATCGCCAGGCACCAGCAACAGCGCCAGCGAGTCATCACAGACAGCGGACCGCGGCGCCAGGAGCTGGCCGCCGCCCTCGGCCAGCTCGACGCGGCACTGGACCACACCCGGTCCGGGCGGGTCCGGGCCCTCGGCGATCAGCCACCCACCTACCAAGTCCAACGGCTCGGGGAGCCGCCCCGTTCGGAGGCCGGGCGGGCCGTGTGGTGCTATCACGCCCTGCCCATCGAAGCTGCCCTCGACCGCAACGACGGAGCCAGCATGCCCTGGCCCGGATGGAGCCCCCAGACCGATCGGGCCAGAAGAGAAATCGCTGTCGCCGACCGGCATCTGGAAAGCAGCGGAGACGGGGTCAATCCCAGCGGGTGGGCCGCGCTAGCCCAACAGGCCGCCACGATCTGCGACGACATGATTAAAGAAGAGAGGAACCGCCAGGCCGCCGGCCAGGCCAGGTCACCGGCACATCAGGCCGAACACCATCTCCACATCGACCACTCAATGCGTCCCGCCGGCCCCCAAATCGGCCTATGAGAGAAGAAGACGCCCCCTGGTGCGGCACAAGAGTGCTGCAAGGTGTTTCCCGGCCGCTGATGAGGGCATCTTCATCACTACTCACGTCGGGAGCTTCAGCAGCTCTCCTTCACGACGAGTCACGGTCAAGCCCGGCCGAAGGCCGCCCGCAGGGCGTGGGCTTGACGGTGACGTGCGGGAGTAGCCGGAAGGGACGAACAATGCTACAGGAGCCCCGCCAGGGGCTCCTGGATGCCCGCCGTCGCCAGCCAGCCAGCAATTCCGCACCTGTTCATCGTCCGATGTCACCAGATCTACCGACAGCCTGCTGCCAGCAGCAAGCAGGCGCCGGGAACAGGTCGTTCATAAGTGCCGCCGACCCGGCGTTGGAGGACACCCAGCCGCGTAGTTATGGGGCAACGTTCGGGGGCACCCTGTTCACGCGTGTCGACCTGGACGAGTTGGTTGACCGGTTGTCGGAGGATCTCGGGCGCACGTTCTGGCGAGCTCTCGCACGTTGGGCGGTCAGGAGAGCGTGGCCTTCCCGAACTCCGGACCCACGGCATTGCGGAGACGCTTATAGCTGTCGAACAACCAGTCGATGTATTGCCCGAATTCCTCGGAGTTAGTGACATCGCCATGCTGATAGACAGCTATCCGGCAGGCTCGCTTCGATTCCAGTTCTTCCCACGAAAGTGGTCCGCCAAAGACTTCCTCAATTGTGGGGCGAACAGCCTCAAGTTTCTTGAAGAGATCAAGGCTGCCCTCCTGGTCGCCAGTGTCGAGGTATACCTCTGCCGAGATCCGCTGCTGGTTGCGGAAGCTCACATTGAAGCTGACTCCGGGCGTGAACCACAGGAGACTGGTCCAGTTCGCGGGCCCTGGCTTGTGCGAGTTCGTCCAACCTGGATGCTCATCGTGAATGCGCCTTAGGAATTGGGTCCAAAAATCTAGATACAAGGGACCTTTACCAGCTTGACCTGCGGCAACCTTGGCTTTAGTGGCAGTCTGGGCTGCCCAATCATTTGGCTGCGCGATCAGCTCGAACAGCGGCGCCGGCGTCGACTCGCCGATTCGCACCACGCCGATTCGAACGGCGAAGAATCGGGCGTTCTCGCCGGCCAGCTGATTGAGGTAGTCGAGGGCTTGCCGATGCTCGGCTCGGAAGTCGGTGGCGAGCCACACCACAGTTCGTGCCTCGGTGCCGGCCGCGTAGGTGAGGAGCTTCCCCAGGTGATCGTGGTCGGTAGCCGTCAGCTGGTTCTCGACCACCAGCACACAGTCGTGAGTATTATCTCTCCCAAGCAGGTCAAGGTTGAAGTCGCCTACAGCATGTTCGGCGACGCTGAGCTCGAGATCGATCCCGAGCACGCCTGCCAGAACCTCCGCGTTCTCCAGGAGCCAAGGCGTGAAGTGATGAGCCTCGTGTTCCCATACCTTTCGTGGATCAAGGGACTCAAGCCGCCCCAATAACATGTCCATGTATGTCATCCTGCCACTGACCAGCTGCCGACGCCTCGAGACCCGTAGATGATGCTGCGCCCGGGGGAGTAACTCCGGCAAGGCGCCGACCTCGAAGAGCAGGCACTTGCTCTCCTAGAGCACCCCAGGCTTCCAGCGGAGGAAAGGCGGTTCAGGGCTGTACGCGCGACTCGTGGGCTTGCCATCGACCGTGACGTTCAGCGGGGACAGCTGTCCCCTGTTCGGCCGCCAGGTGGCGGGAGCTCGGCCCGAACCAGCGTCTGTGAGTGCCGAATACCTCATCCGAAGCGTTCACCTGCGCTTTCGCGGGGATGGCGCCCCAAACGAAACGGACCCTCTCGCTCTCGTCGCGCTGCGGTTGGGGCCGATTCTCTCCCCCGGCGACTAGAGGTGTGACGTCCGTCATATCTAGGAAGGCATCCGTGCTCTGGGCGCAAGTTCATCCATGACCCATGACCCATGACCCATGACCGCCGGAGTTCGTTAGATGACATGATACCTAATATAATACTCCCTACCTACACCTAAACGCATAGGAAAGGAAATCGGCCAATCTCAGAGTGTCTCGCTGACCTGGCGTTTGGGGGCGGTCGGGCGTCGCGATAACGGGGCGCGGATTATGGGACGCCTCGTTGCTCGATTGCGTAGCACCCAGGACGCTACCCTGCCCACCGGAACCTACCTATGAAGCATGGAGCCCACATGTCCTTCATCACTGTTGGCGGGGCCGTCTACACCGAGTCCCAAGCGAAGGCCGTCATCGCGGGATTTGCATTCGGAACCACATCCCTCAACTGGTCCTCTCCACCCGGCTCTGTCGGTCCGCCACCATCGGCATCGACTAGGGGCCGGTGGGGCTACCGCACTTATGACTGCTTACCGGCCGACACCGGCCCGCTCAGTGTCGCCGACCTCTCCATCACCGCCTCAATCGACAGCCGCGTCGATGGCGAGGCGATCCTCGGAATGCTCGGAGTCGCCCCCGAAACGTCGGAGGCGTTCGCCCGAATACCCCCGTGGGTTAAGTTCTGGGACCTTCCTCAGGGGCACCTCGCTTCGTTGCCGCCCGCTGGCACCGACTCGTCGTGGATGTTCCGCGCGTGGTCTTTACTGAGCGGGGTGCCCGGCGTCGGCGTGGCCATCGCCAACAAGACTCTCCACCACAAGAGGCCATGGCTGTTCCCCCTGCTGGACGGGGTGACCGAGAAGGCATACCCCCTCGGTCAGGCGTGGGTGCACGTCCACCGAGAGTTGACGACACAACAACCACAGTTCGCAAAACTGGAAATCTGGTTCACGGACCGCGCCATCCAACACCAAGGGACGCCGCTGTGGCGCCTTCGCCTCCACGACATCCTTCTCTGGTCCGACCTATCCGGCGCTAGAGTTGAGGCAGAGAACCTAGGGGGGCCATTCATCTGACTGAGCCGGCGGGCACGCCTCGCCCGTAGGCATCCGTCCCGAGGTCCCGTTCGGATCCGCTGGCTGCGAGAACCAAACTTCAGGACTACACCCGGCTCATACCCGACACCACGATCACGACGCCCTGAGTCTCCTCCCCACCGGTTCCGGAAGCCGTAGGTTCACCCTCCATGTCCACAAAGGGTGAGACATCTCGATCATCCACCATCTGAGTGTTGAGGGCGAGGAAGGTTCTCGACGTGGAGGGGCGTCCAATTCGACCCGGGCGGCCCGCGACCCAGCGGTCCGGCGCCCGGCGAGTCGGATGGCATCCCTCGAAATATCCCCCCCGCAATCCCCGAGCCGGCGTTCAGGGTCACCTGCCCCTTGCTGGATAGGGGACGCACTGAGGCGACAAATTGGGACTGTGCTGCCAGTCGTTCTCAGCTCTCTGCGCTGTACCGCCAAGGGCGGTCTGTGTTGGACTCCACCCGCGGCGGGTTCCTGGCTCGTCCTGCTCAGCAAGAGACGCCCCACCGACACCAGCGGACGTTACTTGATAATTATCGAGTTACCTCGACTATAATCGAAGGAGCGAGTCGATTTGGCTCTGCCCGTGATCGAGGAGGGAACTAACCAGTGGATGCGCAACACCCTCTGGCAGTTGTCACCCC
>Ga0302325_10001554_pt1 | contig 58415 bp, 50 predicted proteins | sample Palsa_T0_2_FD_201948 | JGI IMG/M metagenome (GOLD analysis project Ga0302325, IMG submission 201948) | Peat permafrost microbial communities from Stordalen Mire near Abisko, Sweden - Palsa_T0_2 | ecosystem: Environmental > Terrestrial > Soil > Palsa > Peat permafrost | place: Sweden: Abisko... | reverse complement strand
CATCGCCTGCTAACTTCGTTGCTGTTTCCACTTGAGCCTCTCTTGATTGAATTCCGCAGAACTATGCTCTCTCATCGCTGTAAGTGTTCGCGAGGTGAGCCTCGCTGAGTCAAAGCGCCGGCCGAGCCACCGCACTTCGCTAAATGCGGCTCGCCACGCTGGCGTTAGCCGCGCGAAACGGCTACCGCGCCACGGGCGCCTGCTTCCTTGCGAATGGCGTCGGCCTTGTCGGTCTTTTCCCAGGTGAAGCCTGGGCCGCTGCGCCCGAAGTGGCCGTACGAGGCCGTCTGGCGGTAGATGGGTCGGCGCAGGTCCAGCGTTTCGATGATGCCCTTGGGCGTCAGTTTGAAGAACGCGCGAATCAGTTCGGTGATCTGCGAATTGGGAATCGTGCCGGTGCCAAACGTGTCGGCCATGACGGAAACCGGCTCGGCGACGCCGATCGCATAGGCGAGTTGGACTTCCACTTTGGTGGCCAGACCCGCCGCGACCAGATTCTTCGCGACGTAGCGCGCCATATAGCACGCGGAGCGGTCGACCTTCGTTGGATCTTTCCCGGAAAGCGCGCCGCCGCCGTGACGGCTGTAACCGCCGTACGTGTCCACGATAATTTTGCGGCCGGTAAGCCCGGCGTCGCCCATGGGGCCGCCGGTGACGAAACGTCCGGTTGGGTTGATGTGGTATTTCGTATTCTTATCGACCATGGATTTGGGCAGGACGGGATCGATGACGTGCTTGCGGACGGCTTCCTGTAAATCCTTGAGCGAAACTTTGTCGCTGTGCTGCGTGGAGATGACCACGCTATCGACGCGAGCAGGGCGGCCATCGATGTATTCGATGGTGACCTGGGATTTTCCGTCGGGGCGGAAGAAATCAACGACATTTTTTTTGCGAACTTCAGCCAGCTTGTGCGTGAGGCTATGCGCAAGCTGGATCGGCATAGGCATCAGCTCGGGAGTTTCGTCGCAAGCGTAGCCGAACATCAGCCCCTGGTCGCCGGCGCCGCCGGTATCCACGCCCATGGCGATGTCGGGTGATTGCTTGTGGATGGTGCAGATCACGCCGCAGGTTTCGGCGTCGAAGCCGAATTTCGCGCGGGTGTAGCCGACGTCGCGAATGACTTCGCGGGCAAGATCGGAAAAATCTACGTACGTCGTAGTGGTGATTTCCCCGGCGACCACGACCAGGCCGGTGGTGACTAGCGTTTCACAGGCCACGCGGCCCTTGGGGTCGTCCCTCATGACGGCGTCGAGGACGGCGTCGGAAATCTGGTCGGCTATTTTATCGGGATGGCCCTCGGTGACAGACTCCGAGGTAAATAGGAAGCGTTCATCGGCATGCGCCAAGACAGTGTCCTCCAGCGGAATGAAAGGCAAATAGGGGACCTAAGTGCGCCTTCGTTGGCTAAATCGAAAGTAAAAGGCTAGCACGGCGGTTTGAGGGGTGTCAATTCGATGCAGCGAAAGGCCTTAAATGCGGGTCGAACGGGCGATATTACAGGTCTTTGGGCGCCGATCGGATGGGATGTCGAGCCACATTCGAAACTTTTCAGCGGCCTCAGATTTTACCTCTGCGGCCTCTGGGCTGAATCCTTGCTGTCGCGTTCGAGCTGAAGCTAGAGACGTACCACAGAGGCCGCGGCGGAAAACACAGCGTGAGAAAGGTGGGAGAGATCGAAGGCGGTCTAGTTGTTTGTCCCTTTTTCCAAATCGCGCCGGTAGAGCAGGTAGGCGCGGATGAAGGGGTCGATATCGCCGTCCAGAACCTTTTGCACGTCGCCTCGTTCCACCTTGGTGCGATGATCCTTTATGAGCTGGTAGGGCTGCATGGTGTAGGAACGAATTTGGCTGCCAAAACTGATCTCGGGCTTGGAGGCGTCGAGCTTGTTTAAGGCTTCGCGGCGCTTTTCGAGTTCAAGTTCATAAAGCTGCGAGCGCAGGACTTTCATGGCGATTTCGCGATTCTTGTGCTGGCTGCGCTCGTTCTGGCATTGCACCACGGTGTTGGTGGGCAAGTGCGTGATGCGCACGGCGGATTCCACCTTGTTGACGTTCTGGCCGCCGTGGCCGCCGGCGCGGAACGTGTCGATGCGCAGATCGTCGGGCTTGATGTTGATTTCGATGCGGTCGTCAATTTCCGGAATCACGAAAGCCGAGGCGAATGATGTATGCCGCCGCGCGGCTTGATCGAACGGCGAGATGCGGACCAGACGATGCACGCCGCTTTCTCCAGCGAGCATACCGTAGGCGTTTTCGCCTTCAATCTGCACCGTGGCGGATTTTATGCCGGCTTCTTCGCCGGGGGTGGAATCGAGGATCGTGGCGCGGAAACCTTTTTGTTCCGCCCAGCGCAAGTACATGCGCAGAAGCATTTCGGCCCAATCTTGCGATTCCGTGCCGCCCGCACCGGGTTTCACGGTGATGATGGCGTTGAGCTGGTCGGTTTCGCCGGACATCAAAACTTTGGTCTCGAGCTCGGAGAGGAACTTATCGGTGGCGATGAGTTCCTTGTCGGCGTCTTCGAGGAGCGCATTGCGCTGCGCGTCGTCGGCCTCTTCCTGCGCGAGACCGATGTAGGTTTCGATGTCGCTGACGCAGCGCTGGAGAGCTTTGTCAGCGGTCAGGCGATCTTCAACGACCTTGCGCTGCTGCAAAGTGGATTGTGCCTTGGCTTGATCCTGCCAAAAATTGGGGTCGCTGGTTTTTGCTTCTAGCGTGGCAAGTTGCCGGCGGGCCGGTTCAACGTCAAAGAAAACTCCGCACGACGTCGATCCGTTTCTTCAGTTCGGCAAAGCGATGTTGCAGGTCTTCGATGTGTTCAGCCATATAAGAATTGTAACTGCGAAAATCGAAATACGAAAATCGAAACGCGCCGGGATTGCCGCTGTTTGCTTTTCGCCGTCACCCTGAGGAGCGCAGCGAGGAAGGATCTCTCTTCGATTGCAGTGCTTCCAGGGACGAAAAATCGAAGAGGGATCCTTTGCTTTGCTCAGGATGACGGCGGCGTTAGGTGGCGCGCTTGCCGGCGTTCTTGGTTAGCGACAGGCCGAGAAGGATTGCGGTGACGATGATGCAGAGCCAGGAGAACCAATCGCCAAAGCGCACGTAGGGGGTCAGGTCGCCGCGGAAATCGTAGGGGGCGGTGAGCTGGCTGCGGATATCGAGCGGTAGTTGCGCGGCGGTGCGGCCGTAGGGATCGATCGATTCGGTGTAGCCGTTGTTGGTGTCGCGCAGCAGCCACCGGCGATTTTCGACGGCGCGAACGCGAGCCATGAACATGTGCTGTTCCGGCGCGGAGGAGCGGCCGAACCACCCGTCGTTCGAAATAGTGATGAGGAGTTGCGCGCCGTTCGCCGTGAAACGGCGAACCTCCGACGGGAAAATAGCTTCGTAACAGATGAACGTGCCGAATTTTCCCTGCGGAATTTGGCCGACGCTGTAAACCGAGCCCGGCGTGAAATCGGAAATGTCGGCGGTAAGTTTCTTCGCGAAAGTGAGCCAGCCACGCAACGGAACGTATTCGCCGAAGGGCAGCAAATGAATTTTGTTGTAAGAATAAACGTGCTGGCCGGCGGGATCGAGCAGGACCGCGCTGTTGAACGCCAGCCATTTCCCTGCCGGGCCGATTTTCCAGTCCAGGACCCCCACCAGAAAATAATTGTTCGCGTCGCGCGCGATCTGCGAAGCGCGATTGGCAAATAGCGGTTCCTGCAGATAGAACGGCGCGGGGACTTCGGGCCAGATGATGATTCCGGGCTGCTCTCGAGCGGCGTCGACGCTGATTTTTTCGAGCTGATCCAATTCGCCGGCGTGCGCCACCAGCCAATCGGGAGGATAGCTTTCCGATTGAGGGAAATTGGTCTGCACCAGGTGGGCGACGTAGCGCGAGGCCGCGGCAGGTATCAATTTCGGCCCCTCAAAGGCCGCGACGATCAGCAGCATTGTCACCGCGGCAGCAATCGTCCACACTCGGCGGGTACCCACAAGCACCGCATAGGCGAGCAGCGCACCAAACGCGGCGATCAGAAAACACAAACCGTAGATTCCGGTTACGCTCGTAATCTGGAGCAAGGCGAGGCTGCGCGTGGCGGGATAGCCCGAAAGATCCCACGACGAGCCGATGATCGGAATGTTGGTGCGGAAATACTCGAGCGTGGTCCACAGGAACGGCGCGACCAGGCAGGCGAGCAATTTGCTTTTGCGCGAGGCGAGCGCGACCCCCGTGGAAAAAATCGTGCAGATGATCCCACCAATAAAACCAATCAGGCCCACGAACGCCGCGGCGATCCACGGGTCGATGTTGCCGTACTGGCGCATTACGGTATCGACCCACGGCAGACACACTGGATAAAAAACCTGGCCATGGAGAAATCCGTAGAGTGGCGCTTCCTTGAGTGGAGCGCCAGCCGAGGCGAGAACCAACATGCCCATGGCAATCCAGGCCAGCAGGTAGAAATTGTAATTGGGAAAGGCGAGGCCGAGGGCGGCACCGCTACCGATGGCGAGGAGTACTCGCGCGTAACGCGGCAAAGTCATCTAATGTTTAATTATAGACTTGAAACCCAATTGTTCGAGGGCGTGGCGGGCCTTTTCGGCGGAGGCGAGGTCGGGATAAGGGCCGACCTGGACGTGGTAGAAAGCGTCGGCGGAAGAATTGGTTACGAAGGACGGAAATTTTTTCTTCTGCAGCACCTCGGCCATATCGAGGGCGTCGCGCTGCTGCTTGGTGGCGGCGACTTGCAGGACGATGGAATTCTTGCTGATGGCCGGCGGCTGAAAACGCGGCGGCTCTTTTGGATTAGCAGTTTTCGGGGAATTCGATTCCTTACTCGCCGCGGATGGGGAGGCGGCCGGAGGATTGGAAGGAGCGCGAGGCTCGAGATTTTTGTCCGCAGGCTTGCTGGGATCGAAATCCGCCCAGTTGGGATCGGAGGCGGGCTTGGCGGGATCGGAATTGGGCCTGCGGGGAGTGCCAGGGGGGAAATTCTTCTCGGGGGGATCGGCGGCATGAACCGCGCCACCATATTGCGTGCGGCCCATCACGTAGCCGAGAGTAAAGAAAACGCCGCAGAGCAGGACCACGCCCAAAAAGAGGCCGACCAAATGCCGGCTTTCGAGGATCCGGTCGCCGCCGCCGCGTTTTCCATTGCTTGCCATTCTTTTACTTACGCTCCAGCGACTTTATCCATTGCGAAATGATGTCCACAGGCAGCGGGAAGACCACCGTGGTGTTTTTCTCGACGCCAATTTCCACCAGCGTTTGCAGATAGCGCAACTGGATGGCGGTTGGCTCCTTTTGCAGCACGGCCGCGGCTTCGGATAATTTCGCGGAGGCTTGAAATTCGCCTTCGGCGGCAATGACTTTGGCGCGGCGCTCGCGTTCGGCTTCGGCCTGGCGGGCGATGGCGCGCTGCATATTCTCGGGAATATCGACTTGCTTGACCTCAACCTTCGTTACCTTGATACCCCAAGGCTCGGTATCCTGGTCAAGGATTTGTTGAAGTTTGGCGTTAACCTTTTCGCGCTCGGAAAGGATGGAGTCGAGTTCGAACTGGCCGATCAAGCTGCGCAGGGTGGTCTGGGCGAGCTGGGAGGTGGCGTAGAGATAATTTTGCACCTGGGACAGCGCGAGATTCGCATCGACCACGCGGAAATAACATACCGCGTTCACTTTCACCGAGACGTTGTCGCGGGTAATCACATCCTGCGGCGGGACGTCGAGCGTTTCGATGCGCAGCGAAATGCGGGTGAGCTTGTCGATCGGGAAAAATACGAGCTGCAGGCCCGCGCCCTTCGCTTCGGGCAACATGCGGCCGAGGCGGAGCACGACGCCGCGCTCCCATTCCTTGATGACGTAAACGGAATTGACCAGCCAGAACAGAAAAATAAGTACGGCGATCCCGACCCCAATCGTAAACACATCCATTTCGCTAGCCTCCGACCGTTCAGCACGACTTGAAATCCATGAAGAACTACGAACGAGACTCGAGGGGTTCGACTTCGAGCGTCAAACCCTTTACTTTTTTGACGCGCACGCGCGCGCCTTCGGGAATGCTTTCGCCGGCGCGGGTGGCCGCGCGCCACAATTCCCCGTGGACGAAGACCGAGCCCATGGTGTCCGGGTTCCGCTGCGAGCCGACGGCCTCGCGCACTTCACCCACTTCGCCGACCAATTCTTCCTTGCCCGTGGAAACTTTCCAGGTGCGCGAACGCAGCACCAAACGCATCAGGATGATCACGATGATGGCGAACGGAATCACCACAGAGAGCGCGGTCCACAGGCTGACGCCCATCCCGGTCATCGGCGAACGTATCAGAAACAGCGCGCCCAAAATCATTGCGACCACTCCTCCCACGCCCAAAATTCCGTGCGTCGGAAATTTGGCTTCCAGAATGAATAGAGTCATCGCCAGAACGAGCAGCAACACACCGGCGAAATTAATCGGCAGCAGGTGCATCGCGAAAAGAGCCAGCACCAGAGCGATGCCGCCGATCACCCCAGGCGCGAACGCGCCGGGATGCGTGAATTCGACGTAGAGGCCGAGCACGCCGAGAATCAGCAGAATAAAAAATGCGTCGGGCTGCACGATGCGGGACAGAAATTTCTCACGACCGGTCATTTCACTCACGGTCACGACGGGATGCTCGAGCGAGAGTTTCGTGGTGGCGCCATCGAAACGCGTGATGGTTCGGCCGTTTAACTGCGCGAGCAAATCCTCTTTCGAGGCGGTGACGATGTCGATCAACTTGCCATCGAGCGCTTCTTTGTCGCTGAAGGCTTTGGCGTCGGTAACGGCGGTTGCGGCAAGTTCCACGTTGCGCCCGCGCTTGCTGGTATAGCTGCGAAGATAGGCGGTCGCATCGTTGAGGATTTTCTTGCGCAGCGTGTCATCGATCTGCACGGTCTGGCCGCCGATTTCCATGATCGGCGAGGCGGCGCCGGTATCCGTTCCGGGCGACATGGCGGCGACATCCGCGGAAAGCAAAATATAAAAGCCGGCGGAAGCGGCGCGTGAACCCGTGGGATATACGTAGGTCACGACCGGCACGGACGAACGCAGAATGGCCTGAATGATGGCGCGCATCGAGGTGTCGAGGCCGCCCGGAGTATCGATGGTGATGAGAATCAGGCTGGCGTGGTCGGTCGCGGCCTGCTCGATTCCGCGGACGATGTAATCGGCGAGGATGGGTTCGATTTCGCCGTCGATGCGCAGTTCCACGACATTTGCGATGCTCTGCGGATTCGAAGTCGGTGCGGATTGCGCGGGAGTGGCGCTACCGGGCAGAAACGATGACAGCGCCGCTACGCACATCAGGAACAGAAAAACTCGCGATAAGCGATGGGACATCCTGCCCGGCATTATAGCAAGTACGGTGACAAACAGCGATTTGTTGTGTGCGCCACCGGCGGCGCTCCCGATTGAACCGGTGTTTGCAGCGGAAAAGCGGCGGCAGAAGCAGCCCCGCTCCCAAAAGGGCGAACGGTCTTGCCTTATTTCTCCGTTCGGAGACGGCTTCGATCTTAGTTCTGAATAGTTTTCTTGGATGTTGTGGCGTAGGCCGGGGCCACATGCAGGACTTCCTGCACGCCGGGATCCTTGATGACTTTCGCGAAACCTGGATCGGTTTGCGCGGACAGCAGATTCGGGTAGCCATCGTCGCGCGCCAGTTTCAAATAGTGAGCCGCGCGATCGGCATCGCCTCGTTGCGCGTAGGATTTCGCGACAAAGAAATAAAACAGGCCGGGATCGGGCGTGCTGCGCTGCTGCACCACAGTTCCGCCGTTCGGTTTGTGATCAAAAACGGTGGGGTCGAGCGCCAGGGCTTTTTCGAATGTCGTCATGGCCTCGGGATATTCCTTGTTGCAGAAGTAGGCGTAGCCCAGGTTGCTGTATAGCGTCGCCATTTCGGGGCGCAGTGCGACCGCCTTCTTATACAGGCTGATGGCTTTGCCGTAATGCTTCTTTTCGTACTCGATGGTGCCGTAGTTATTCACGGCGCTTGCAAAATCCTTGTTCGCGCGCATGGCTTTCTTGTAAAAGCGGCCGGAGCGCTCGAGATCCCCAATCTGCTGATACGCGACGCCGATTTTGTTCATGACTTCGGCGTTCTTCGGCTCAACGAGAAGAATCTGCGAGTACATGGTGATCGCCGAAGGAAATTCCTTGCGCGCCATCAGAATGTCGCCGCGCATTTCGAGGAGGTCACGTTGAGCCGCGGGCGACGGAACGGTGGTCTGCGCCGAAACGCCAGTGGACGGATTCTCGGCGGTATCGGACTGCATGCGGGCGCTGATTGACCGGAGGGATTGTTGCGCGCTACTCGAACTCGCCAGCAGTAACGCCAGCGACACGGCAAAAAGAGTCGATCGACCCATTGCCTTACTCCTATCCGCGCTTTCGCCTACGGTTGCGGTTGTGGCTTCGGGGTGTCCGCAGGCTTCTTGCTTGACCCAAAGATACCAAAAACCTTGTCAAGAAGCCCCTTTTTCTTTTTGGCGTCGGCGGCTGGGTCGGCAGGCTGGCCTCCCGGTTGGCCATTGGCGGCGCCGTTTGGTTTGGCATTCGTGGCAGGATTTGGCTGGACCGCGCCATTCCCCGGCGGAGGAGCCGGCGGATTCCCACCTTTACCGAAAAGATGAGAGAGCCAATTGCCGCCTGCGGAAACGCCCTTTCCGTCGTGCAGGTCGCACATCTGGGTAGGCTCACTGCCCGCGATAAAATCTTCTTGAACCGTTTGCGGACATGAAGATGTGGCGATTTGGCCGCTTTGGGGGTCGATGGTTTCCTGCACCACGCCGTCGGGCTGATCGAAATCCGGCGGATTTTTGTACTCCGGCAAAGTGACCGCGCGTTTCATGAATTCCGCCCAAATCGGGGCGGCGGAGGCGCTGCCGGAAAGACCCAGATCGCGATTGTCGTCAAATCCCACCCACACCACGCACAGAAGATTCGAGGTGAAGCCCGCGAACCAGCCGTCGCGCGACGTTCCGGTCTTTCCCGCGGCAATCGGTGTGAAGCCCATGGTGCGCACGGTGACGCCCGTGCCGCGATTGATAACGTCCTTCATGATGCTGGTGGTGAGATACGCCACCCGCGGATCGAGTACGAGCCGGTTGCGCGGCCCGGACGTTTCCTCGACGGTGCCATCGGCGGCCAGCACGCTACGCAAGTAGAGCGGCTCGGCGCGAATTCCCTTGTTCGCAAACGCGGTGTAACCGGCCGCGACATCGATCGGCGTCATTTCATACGCGCCCAGGGCGACGGCGGGCGTCGGCTGAATATTGTTCCCCAGGCCCATCTCGCGCGCCACGGTAACCACGCGGCGGTAGCCAATCAGCTCGGCAAGTTTTACGGTGGCGACGTTGAGCGAATGAATCAACGCGTCGCGCACGGTGACCGTGCCGTAAAACTCCTCGCCGTAATTGTCCGGCGTGTATTCCTTTCCGTCGAAATCGAATGTCGTGGGCACGTCATCCACGGTGGTGACAGGCGTCACCGTTGGCTGCACGCCTTGAACCACGTCGTCGAATGCCGCGGCGTAAACGAATGGTTTGAAAACCGAGCCTGGCTGGCGGCGTGCCAGCGCGTGATTGAGCTGGCTTTCGCCGTAATTGCGGCCGCCAATCAGCGCGCGGATTTCACCGGTCTGGGGGTCCATGGCGACCAGAGCGATTTGCACGTGCGGCGGGATTTCACCTTTTTTCTTCCAGGCGGCGTACTTCTTGGCGAAGAGCTTATCGATTTGCTCGCCGCCGATTTGCACGGCCGTGGTCGCGGCCCGCTGCAACTGCGGATCAAGCGTGGTGTAGATGCGGAAACTTTGAGTTTCGAGATCCTGCTCGGAGAAATGCTCGAGCAGGTGATCCTTCACCATGTCCACGAAATACGGCGCGGAGCTGCTGCTGGCGCCGCCGTTCAGGAAATGCAGCTTGAGTTTCTTCGCGGCGTCGGCTTGCTCCTGGGTGACGTAACTATCCTCGACCATCTGCGCCAGCACGCGGTCGCGCGATTCCTCGGCGCGCTCGGGATGGCGCTCGGCGGACGAGTAACGGTTCGGTGCGCGGATGATTCCGCCAAGAAACGCCGCTTCGCCCAAGGTCAGTTCGCGCACGTCCTTGCCGAAGTACGCTTCGGAGGCTTCACCAAATCCGCGAATCGAAAAGCTGCCGCGATTGCCCAGGTACACTTCGTTGGCGTACAACTCGAAAATTTGCTGCTTGGAATAGCGCTCGTTAATTTCGATCGCCATCAGCACTTCTTTCACCTTGCGGCGCCATTCACGCTTGGTGGTGAAGAAAAAACTGCGCGCGACCTGCATGTCGATGGTGCTCGCGCCCTGGGCCTTCTGGCCGCGCCGGAGATCCGCCAGCGCCGCGCCGAAGACGCGCACGATGTCGAGCCCGCCGTGCTCGAAGAAACGCTTGTCCTCGGCGGCCAGCACCGCCTCGACCATGTTCTTCGGCAGGTCGTCGAAACGCACGATGCGCCGCTTTTCGCGCGAACTATCGAAAAGATTCGTGATGACTTCCGGCTCGATGTCCGCGAAATCGCGCTGCATTCCATCGTTCAATTGCGCGATGCGGGTAACCGCCGTGCCGGAAAAATCGACCCGCAGGGCATTCCCGCCGTGGAAGTAGGAGTCTTTCGAAGGGCGAATTTCGACGGTCGAGCCCTTTACGCTGAATACGCCGGGAGCGTTATCCTGCTGGCCTTCCTGGTAGCCCGCGTGAATCAGGTAGGTGGCCAGGTCGCTGGGACGCAGAACTTCGCCGGTATAGATGTGTCCCGGAGCGCTGAAGACCCGCGAAGTATTTTGGTAAATCCGGCCGGACAGCCGCTCGTCGATCAGTTTGCCGAACTTGACGTAGTAGTACGCGAAGACCGACGTACCCACGATAAACAGCAGCAGGACACTTCCCAGGATGGCAAGGCCGATGCGCGACGTCCAGAAACCCGGGGTAATGCGAATCCGCAAGCTTTTCTCCACTCGATCCGTTCTGGTAGTTAGACGCAACCGAGTCTGACACGGTTGTCGGGGCGGAGCGATGCAAATGTCTCCCCAAGATGGGCGCCCCACTTTTAACTATAATGGATTGCGGTTCTAAATGGCCTTGTTGTCTTTCTGATCGTGAAACACCAAGTCGTGATGAAAGACAATCAGATCAACGGGGACCGTGTAACTGATGCTGATTTGCACCAGGCCTTGATCGGAAATTACTTGAATGTCGTCTTTTTTCGCGGGAATACCCAGTTCCTGAACTTTTTTCCAGATGTCGTCCTGCACATCATTTGGAGCCTTGCGGTTGACCATCGCAAAACGGGCTTCGGTGGTCATCGAATCCTGTAGCTGGTAGTCCGCGAAATATGACGGGACGATCTTGAAGGCCGCGAACGCCATGGCCGCCAAAATCAGCAGCATCATGATCGAACTAAACTTCGATCCGCCTCGTTGGCTGTTTCGGATGCGCCGCGCGTTCAAAATCAAGCTCCCAGGAAACTGCGGTCATTGGAACAGGTCGATTGTAGCAACCGCTGCGGCGAAGGGAACAGAAGGTTAAACCGTGTGTTCTGAATGAGTAAACGGAGACGTGCCCTCTGCATATGTGCCCGCGCAAGAATGGTTTAGACGCCAAGCTCCGGAGCGAAGTGCTAGTACGCCTTCGCGAAAATGGCTTTTTCGGTGGCGGGCTGGCCGCAGTGGATGCATTTGCCGGAGCCCCCGGGCTGCTCGAGAGGAATGCAGCGCATGGTGGCTTTGGTTTGTTCCTTGATGTCGGCTTCGCAGTCCGCATTGCCGCACCACCATGAAAAAGCGAAGCCTTTCTCGACGGCTTGCTTGAACTCAGCATAGTCCGCAGGCTCGGCGGTATTGGCTTTGCGAAATGCGAGGGCGCGATCGAAGAGCGCCTGCTGAATTTCCTCGAGCAGTTGCGCGACGGCGACCGAGATTCCCTGCTGCGGTACGAACGCCTTGCCTTCTTTTCCGGGCCGGTCCCGGCGGGCGAGGACCACCGAGCCCTTGGCGACATCTTTTGGACCGAGTTCGAGGCGCAGCGGAACGCCGCGCATTTCCCAGTCGTTGAATTTGAAGCCGGGGCTTGCGCCCTCGCGTTCGTCAAGCTTCACGCGGATGCCGGCGTCGCTGAGTTCCTTGCGCAAGCGGTGCGCGCACTCCATCACGCTCGACTTTTCGTCATCGGATTTGAAAATCGGCACGATCACCAGCTGGTAGGGCGCGAGGCGCGGCGGGAAAATCAAACCCTGGTCGTCGCCGTGCACCATGATGATGGCTCCGACGAAACGGGTCGAAAGCCCCCATGAAGTGGTCCAGCAATGCTGGAGGACGCCGGTCTTATCAAGGTAGCGAATCTCGAAAGCCTTCGCGAAATTCTGGCCCAGGTTATGCGACGTGCCGGCTTGCAATGCTTTTCCATCGCCCATCATGGCTTCGATGGAGTAGGTGCGGTCAGCGCCCGCGAACCGCTCCGAATCCGATTTTTTGCCGGGGATGACCGGCACGGCGGCTTCTTTCACCGCGAAATCCGTGTAGATGTCGAGCATCTGGCGCGTTTCGGCTTCGGCTTCATCGAGCGTGGCGTGCGCGGTGTGCCCCTCCTGCCAAAAGAACTCCAGTGTGCGCAGGAAAAGTTTGGTGCGCAACTCCCAGCGCACCACGCTGTTCCACTGATTGATCAGCACCGGCAGGTCGCGGTAGGACTGAATCCATTTCGAATAGGCCCAGCCGATAATCGTCTCGGAAGTCGGACGAATCACCAGCGGCTCTTCCAGTTCTTCGCCGCCGCCGTGCGTCACCACCGCCAGTTCCGGCGAAAATCCCGCGACGTGCGATTTTTCCTTGTCGATGAAGCTACGCGGAATCAGCAGCGGGAAAGCCGCATTGACGTGTCCGGTAGCCTTAAACCGCCGGTCGAGCTGCGCGGTAATGTTCTCCCACAGCGCCCAGCCGTACGGCCGCACGATCATGCATCCGCGCACCGGCGCGTAATCCGCCAGCTCCGCCCGCAGCACCACCTGGTTGTACCACTCCGAAAAATCTTCCGCCCGCGTAGGTAGTTTCTGATCCGCCATGCGATGTAGGCTCTTTTAGTTGCGAACTTCGAAGCAAACGACGTCGCCGCGCAATCCTGCGCGGCAGCTCCTGCTCACGCGCGGCGCGCAATGCAACAATCACGCCCGAGCAGCAATCACGAAACATGCAAGGTTATGGGAGACGCCGCGCCAAGTCAACCGAACCCGTAAGGTAGGTATTTTTTGGTGCCGCTCAGGTCGCAGTCTTGGATTGGACGAGAACACGCGGCCAGTCGAGGTTCGAGGATTGAAACTCTTGACCACGAGGCCTTCAGCACGATTTCTAGGACATCAACGCGGGGAGTCGGGCTACCCCATCGCCGAAGGACTGTATTAGTATGGGGCGGCGCGGGTCTGCGACGGAACCAACCCTGCCTCAACCGCGACAGTCGCCGTGGAGAAATGCCATGAGCACGATCGAGAATGTCAGCCGGCGCAATTTTTTGAGGGGCGGCGTGGTCGTGGCGGGCGCGTTCGTCCTGGGCGTGCGCTTCCCCGCGGAGCTTTTGGCCGGCGACACGCTGCCCCACGATACGCACGTCGATCAGGCGACCCTCAATCCCAGCGTTTTCCTCGGCATCAATCCGGATGGGACGGTGTGGATCATCGCGAGCCGCTCGGAAATGGGCACGATCATCCGCACGACCTTGCCGCTCGTGGTGACGGACGAGCTGGACGCGGACTGGAATCGCGTCAAGATCGAGCAAGCGATTGGCGACAAACGCTACGGCGACCAGAACACGGACGGGTCCCACTCGATCCGCTCGTTTTACGACACCATGCGAATCGCGGGAGCCACGGCCCGGCTGATGCTGATTCAGGCCGCGGCGCAGCAGTGGGGCGTGCCGGCGAGCGAGTGCGAAACGGAATTGCACGTGGTGGTCCACCGGGCGACGAAGCGCAGCGCGGGTTACGGCGAGCTGGCCACCGCGGCGGCGAAATTGCCCGTCCCGCGCGCGGAGGATTTGCAGTTCAAGGCCAAGGACGCGCGGCGCTTCATTGGCAAGGGCGCGCCCAGCCGCGACCTGGGGCCGATCGTATCCGGCGCGGCGATTTACGGCATGGACGCGCAGATGGAGGGCATGGTCTACGCTTCGGTGGAGCGGCCGCCGGTGCTGGGCGGAAAAGTAAAATCCTTCGACGAGACAGACGCCCTGCAAGTCGCGGGCGTTCGCCAGATCGTTCCGCTCGATCCATTCCAGCCGCCGCCCGCGTTTCAGCCGCTGGGCGGCGTCGCGGTGATCGCGGACAGCACGTGGGCGGCGTTTCAAGGCCGCAAGAAATTGAACATCGTGTGGGAGAACGGACCGAACGAGACCTACGATTCGGATACATACAAGAGCGAGTTGCGAGCGACTTCGCACAGCCCTTGCAAGGTGGCGCGCAACATCGGCGATGCGGACGCGGAGTTCGCCAAAAGCACGAATATCCACGAAGCGGACTACTACGTGCCGCTGCTGGCGCACGCTGCCATGGAGCCGCTGGTCGCGCTCGCCGAATTTAAAGACGGCAAGGTGACCGCCTGGGCGCCCACGCAAAATCCGCAGGCGGTGCAGGACATCGTGTCGAAAGAATTGGGGATCGCCAAGGAAGACGTCATCTGCCACGTGACGATGCTCGGGGGAGGATTCGGGCGAAAATCGAAGCCGGACTACGTCGCCGAGGCCGCCGTGCTATCAAAGAAAGTGGGCCGGCCCGTGAAGGTGGTGTGGACGCGCGAGGATGATATTCAGTTCGACTACTATAACGCCGTCGCCAGCATGTACATGAAGGCGGCGCTGGGCCCCGGCGGCAACCCCACGGCGTGGTTGCAGCGGTCGGTCTTCCCTCCGATCAGTTCCACATTTGATGTGAATGCGGTGTACGGAGATCCCGGGCATCTGGCGCAGGGCTGGCTCGATATTCCTTACGATCTGCCGAACCTGCGCGTGGAGAATGGTCCGGCCAAAGCTCATGTGCGCATTGGCTGGCTACGCTCGGTGGCGAACATCTATCACGCTTTTGCGATTCAATGCTTCACGGACGAATTGGCGCGCGCCTCCGGGCGCGACTCCGTGGATTACTTGCTCGATCTGATCGGGCAACCGCGCACCATCGATTTCACCGGAGTGGATTATCCAAATTATGGAGCGTCACCGAAAACGTATCCCTGGGAAACCGCGCGCCTGCGGCGGGTGACGGAAATGGCCGCCGAAAAGTCCGGCTGGGGAAAACGCAAGCACGGCAAGGGGTCTGGCGTCGGAATTGCCGCGCACCGCAGTTTCCTAACGTACGTGGCGACCGTCGTGGAGGTCGAAGTCAGCGATCGCGGCGAGGTGCGTATCCCTCGAGTGGATACCGTTCTGGACGCCGGACTGGTCGTAAACCCTAAAGCGACGGTGGCCCAGTTCGAGGGCGCTGCCGTATTCGGCACCAGCATTGCCCGAACCGGAGAAATCACCGCGACCAACGGGGCCATCAATCAATCCAATTTTCACGATTATCCGGTAACCCGCATGATGCAGGCGCCGTATCAGACGAACGTACACATCGTCGATAGCGACGCTCCTCCGGCGGGTGTCGGCGAGCCCGGAGTGCCGCCATTCGTGGCGGCATTTTGCAACGCGATTTTCGCCGCCACCGGTAAGCGCGTGCGGGATTTGCCCATCACAAAATTCGGCTTGAGCTAGGGCTCACAGGAATGCCGTGCTCCGTAATGGCACACCTCACGATCCTTCGCCGCAAGACTGACCTCCGCCGTGCCGTTTTTCCGTGTGCGAAATGCGAAATCAGTGTAGGCTGTCTGGCTGCTGGTTCCCGCTGGCGGGCGGTCCAAACTCTAAGGAGCGATATTTCGATGACGATTCGTTCTGCTGTATCTACGGCAATAGCAATTTTGGTTTTCGGGATTTTCTCTACGCCAGCGAGAGCGCAGTCCGGTGCGGGAGCAGGCACATCCTCGGGGCAGCAACAGACGGCTCCGCCGCCGGATCAATCCAACCAGCCGAAGATGATGTCGCCCCACGTGGCCAACGTGCAGCCGGGCCAGCTCTACCGTCGGCCGACGGAACGAGAAAAACTACGCGCCTACGCTTTCGATACCGTGGGACCCTACCCTTTTATTGGCGCGGCTTTCGCCGGCGGAGTTCAGCAGGCTTACGGGACGCCTCCGGAATGGGGCGGGGGCATCGGCGGATACGGCAAACGCTTCGCCAGCGATTTTGGCATTAACCTCGTGACTCAAACCACGCGTTACGGATTGGCTGAAATCTTCCATGAAGACACGCTCTACTATCGCTGTGAGTGCAGCGGATTCGGTCACCGTCTGGAGCACGCGCTGATCTCGACGGTCACGGCGCGCCGGGGCGACGATGGCCACCGGGTCTTTTCGTTCGCATCACTGGCTGCGCCGTATGCCGGGACCGAAGCAGCCGCGCTGCTGTGGTTCCCGAGCCGTTACGAGCCGATGGATGGGTTCCGCACCGGCAATTACAACCTGGCCATCCAAGCGGGACTGAACGTCGCTCTGGAGTTCATTTATGGCGGTCCTCACACCCTGCTCAGCCACCATCACGTTCCGGTGCTCTCCAACGTGACGGGCTCCGATAACCAGCAGTAATTTCATTTCCGAAAAAAAAACAAAAACCGCCGGCGAGCGATCTCCGGCGGTTTTTGCTTCTAGCGGGGGTAAAATTCTTACGCCGCCAAGGCCAACTCAGCGCGGAGGCGGCGCGTGATGCCGCCAAGCCCAGTATTCGCGCTGTTCGGGCGGTGGCAGCTCGCGAAACTCCCGGTAGGGACGATGGGTCTCAACGGTCCACTGCCGGTAATAGCCGATCTCGGTCCTGTTCCAGACGTGATAGTCGCTGTAATAGGGATCGTAGACGCGCACCGTGGCGTGTTCCGCGCAGCCCGCGATCAGCGCCGGCGCCAGCAGCACCGCGCCCATGAATCCTGTGCGCATCCACCGTTTTGCAACGCTCATTCTCGGTCTCCTTCGTAAATTGGCAAATCTCCGCAACCTCACGACGGAGAATCGCAAAGTCGCGTCAACTCCGCTGCGTCGCCGGAGCGCGACGAATTTGCAAACGTCCCGGCGCTCCGATAAACTCTCCGTGATTTCAAACACGCGCGAGTTTACAAAGTTGCGCCGTGAACCGGTTCGTTTTGCCGGACTTCAGACCATTCCGCTCCGCGCCAGGTGAACGAAAATGAGCTACGCAGCCTCCGAAAAGATGAACCGCTCGCTCGATCAGGTTGATCCCGAAGTCGCGGAGGCTTTGCGTGACGAAGTGCGCCGCCAGGCCACCGGCCTGGAACTGATCGCGTCTGAAAATTTCGTTTCGGAAGCGGTGATGGAAGCCGCGGGCTCGGTCTTTACCAATAAATACGCGGAAGGCTACCCTGGCAAACGCTATTACGGCGGATGCGAGAACGTCGACCGCGTGGAAACCCTGGCGATCGAGCGCGCCAAGAAGCTTTTCGGCGCCGAACACGCCAACGTGCAGGCGCACTCCGGCACGCAAGCCAACATTTCGGTGTACATGAGCGCGCTGGAGCCCGGCGCGGTGGTGCTGGGCATGAATCTGGCACATGGCGGCCATTTGACCCACGGCCATCCCCTGAATTTTTCCGGCAAGACCTACAAATTTGTGGCCTATGGCGTAACCAAGGAAACCGAGCTGATCGATTATGACGAAATCGACCGCCTGGCTCGCGAGCACCAGCCCAAAATGATCGTCGCGGGCGCGAGCGCTTATTCCCGCGTGATCGATTTCGCGCGCATCGCGAAAACCGCGCAATCCGTGGGCGCGCTGTTCTTCGTGGATATGGCGCACATCGCGGGCCTGGTCGCTGCGGGCGTTCACCCCAGCCCCGTCCCGCACGCGGATTTCGTTTCTACGACGACGCACAAGACGCTTCGCGGGCCTCGCGGCGGCTTGGTCCTATGCCGCGAGAAATTCGCCAAGGATCTCGACCGCGTCACCTTCCCGGGCATTCAGGGCGGCCCGCTCGAACATATCATCGCCGCGAAGGCCGTGTGCTTAAAGGAGGCCGCGGCCCCGGAATTTCGCGAATATCAGAAACAAGTGGTGGCCAACGCGCAGGCACTGGCGGCAGGCCTGACCGAACACGGATTTCGCATCGTGACCGGCGGCACGGACAACCATTTAATGTTGGTCGATATGCATTCACGCGGGATCACCGGCCGCGACGCGGAGTTGGCTCTCGAGCGCGCCGGCATGACGGTCAACAAGAATGCAATTCCTTTCGATCCCCTGCCACCGATGAAAGCGGGCGGAATCCGCATCGGCAGCCCCGCCGTGACCACGCGGGGAATGCGCGAACCCGAAATGACGAAAATCGCCGGCTGGATCGCCGACGTTCTGACGCATTTAGGCGATGCCACAATTGAAAAACGGGTGCGCACCGAGGTAGCCGCGCTGGCGGCAAAGTTCCCCCTCTACGCTCATCGCCTGGAGGTTGCGGAGGCAATCGACGCGACGCACAGCCGCGGCGCAAAATCGTAAGGATCGCGGAGATAAAGACGAAGTCGCTGCTGGTTCATCGCGAAACAATGCATTCCATTCTGGAACGCTCCGTTCTCGTCCACCGATCGGTTGGCGCCCCCGCGCCGCCTAATGCGTTTATTCGGCGCCCGGACCTGTAGAAACCAAGAGACGATTTGGAATCGCGGATGCAGTCCTTTTGCTATTGAAAAGGGTGCGCGACTCATGCGGGGAATTTCCGGTCCGGATACAATCTCGTTCCAGCACACCTTCGAAGACGTTAAGGACGAGGCGCGCCTGATTCAAGATTCCCTGCTGCCGGCCGGGACGCTGCGCGGACCGTCGTTTGAAGTGGCCTTCCGCTACGCGCCGTTGGCGGAGGTCGGCGGCGACTTCGCGGATTTTTTTCATTTGCCGAATGGCCTGGTGGGATTGTATGTGGGCGACGTGGTCGGGAAAGGCATCACCGCCGCTCTCTACGCCGCGTTGGTGATGGGCACGATTCGTGGGATTAACAAGACCGGAGAAGATCCCGCCGCGGTCTTAGCGCTTCTCAATAAGCGGCTGCGCGTCCGCCCGGTGCCGGGGCGTTTCAGTTCCACCCTGTACGCGCTGTTCGATCCCGCATCCGGCGAACTCACATTTTCGAACGCGGGACTGCCCTTGCCGCTGCTCGTGGCCAGCGGAGGTTGCCGGCTGCTCGGCGAGGGCGGTTTCCCATCCGGAATGTTTCCCGATTCGTCGTACGACATTCACCGTGTCCGCTTGCTGCCCGGAGACACCGTGCTCTTCGCGACCGACGGCTTGCACGAAATGCGCAACGATAAGGAAGAGGACTTAAGCTGGGGGCGGCTCGCCGAAATCTGGCAGGAGTGCCGCCACAAATCCGCCGACGAGGCGCTCGATTTTCTTTTCGACGAAATTCGCGCGTTTGTCGAAAACGGCCGCCACCACGACGACATCACGGCGCTGGTGTTGAAGGTCCCGGCACACGCCGCCACAGCGGCCCCGAACGCAAGTTCGCTCCCCGCGCGGGAGGAACAGGCGGACAATGTTGCGGTGTCTATCGCGCGATCCTAGCAGCGCTTACACGAGCGCTATCTCTAGTTCCGCTGCTTCCCCATCGCGAATCGAAAATGCGCGAACGGCCTGCTCCGCATCGGGCTTTGACAAAATGATGAAATACGCGGCGTCCGGATAACCCGCCGATGCGATGTCCGTTTCCGAAGGCTCGCCCTTGCCATTGGGGTGCGAGTGATAAATCCCCAGCAGCTCCAAACCCTCCGCTCGAATTTCTCGCATCAAGCGCACGATCTCTTTCGTGGCGATCTCGTATGTTTGGGCTGGCTCATTCGCGGCATTCGGGGCCGGAATCGCGCGGGTGATGGTTCCCGCCCGACCCGCAAGCAGGCCGCAGCATTCGATACCCGGTTCGCGTCGGGCGTGGTCGAGCAGCAAACCCAACACATCAGCGTGAATATGGATGGATTGCCGCACGCCGGCAAGTGTATATCGCGCCGCCGACACGCGAGCCAAGAAAGACGCGCTCAGTGAAATTCCGTAGCGGGCAAATGCTGCTTCAGAAATTCCGCCAGGACATTACCTGGTAATCTGCGAGCCAAGGCTGCCCCAGAGCACGTCGGCGGCGTGATCACTGTGGGGTACCGCCGCGAGTTCACGCGGGGCCATGGGAACCCGCCCCGTGCAATCTTGATAAGACTAAGCTTTCTGCGCTTGGCGGCGCAGAAATGTCGGCACGTCGAGATCATCGGCAGGCACGTCGTTGATTTTCTCGGTGACGTTGCGAGTGACCTGCTGCACCACTTCGCTGACGTTGCGTGAAACCTGCTGCACTACGTTCGGCTGGCGCTGCGGAGTCGCCTGTTGATTCACCTGCTGGTTGATGTGCGGCTCTTGCACCGGTTCCGGCTCCCGCGCGGCTTTCCAGGTCTTCGGCAGATAGGACGGCTTCTGCTGCGTTTTTCTGCCCGCCACTTCGCGGAAGCCCGCCGCGATCACCGTGATTTTCACCGACTCCTTCATCGCTTCATCCATGACCGCGCCGAAAATAATATTGGCGTTCTCATGCGCGGCTTTCTGAATGATGGAGGAAGCCTCGTGAACTTCCGTAAGGCTCAAACTCGATGAGCCGGTAATGTTGATCAAAATTCCCTGGGCGCCATTGATGCAATTATCTTCGAGCAGTGGGCTGTTGATGGCGCGATTCGCGGCATCCGTGGCGCGATTGGAGCCGGAGGCCACCGCGGTGCCCATCACCGCATAACCCTGGCCGGACATAATTGTTTTTACGTCCGCAAAATCACGGTTGATGATTCCGGGAATGGTGATGATGTCCGAAATTCCTTGCACGGCTTGACGCAAAATATCGTCGGCGATGCGAAAGGCTTCGAAGAAGCTGGTGCCGTGCTCGACGCAATCCATCAAGCGTTCGTTGGGGATGACGATCACGGTGTCGACGCAGCCGATCAATTCCGCGAGGGCGTGTTCGGCTTGCTCCATGCGGCGCTTGCCTTCAAACGCAAACGGCTTGGTGACGACGGCGACCGTCAAGGCGCCAAGCTCGCTGGCGAGATTGGCCACGACAGGCGCCGCTCCGCTGCCGGTGCCGCCGCCGAGACCGGCGGTGACGAACACCATGTCCGCGCCATCGAGCGCTTCGAGAATTTTTTCAGTGTCTTCCAGCGCGGCTTTACGGCCAACTTCGGGATTCGCTCCCGCTCCGAGCCCCTTGGTGAGTTTGCCGCCGAGCTGCAATTTCACTGGCGCCTGCGAAAGCTTCAGCGCCTGCAAATCGGTATTGGCGGCGATAAATTCCACGCCTTCCACTTTGGCCCGGATCATGCGGTTGACCGCGTTCGATCCGCCGCCGCCCACGCCGATGACTTTGATCTTCGCGCCGTTCTGCGCTTCTTCGGCGAACGAAACACGCATGCTCGATTCTTTGTGCGCCATGCTGCCTCCCGTAACTGCTTCCTGATGCAAGATTTTGTTGATTTTTGCGATCACGTTATGAGTGCACTCACTTCACCGGCGCCCCGCCGGCGATTAGGATGCGCCCGCAAACATGCTTTTCAATTTACCGACCCAGCCGTTTGGCCGCGCGCCACCGGTGCGCCGCGTGCGCGCACCGTATAGCACAAGCCCCACGGCTGTTGCATATTCGGGCTGGGAAACTTCGTCGCTCATTCCTGAAATGCCGCGCGGCACGGCCACGCGCACGGGAAGATTGAAAATATTTTCGGCGAGTTCGCACAGCCCGGTCAGATGAGCGCCGCCCCCGGTGAAGACGAGGCCCGCGGGAATCACGGATTCCACTCCGCCGCGGCGCAGCTCGTCGCGGATGAGCATTAGAAATTCGTGCGCGCGGGGTTCGACGATATCGGCAAGCATCCGCGAAAAGACGGTGCGCGGCGGGCGATCGCCCACGCTGGCAATTTCGATGGCCGAATCTTCCCTCAGCAGCGCGCGATACGCGCAGGCATGAAGCCTCTTTATTTTTTCGGCTTCGTCGATCGGGGTCCGCAATCCCACCGCGAGATCGTTTGTGAAGTGGTCGCCGCCCACGGGTATCGCGGCGGTGTGCCGCGCCACTCCGCCCGCGAACGCGATCATTTCCGTCGTTCCGCCGCCGATATCGAGCAGGCACGCGCCCAGTTCGCGCTCATCCTGGGTCAGGCAGGCTTCCGCCGACGCCAATGGTTCCAGCACCGTATCGTCCACGCGCACGCCGGCGCGATTGACCGCGGTGACGATATTTTGCGTTGACGTGCCAGATGCGGTGACGATATGCACGTTGGCTTCGAGGCGTTGGCCGACCATGCCGATCGCGTCGCGAATATTATCCTGCGCGTCGAGAAAAAATTCCTGGGGCAACACGTGCAACACTTCGCGGTCTTCGGGAAGTTGCACGCCACGCGCCGTCTCGATGGCCCGGCGCACGTCGTCGCGCTGAATATCGCGCGGCCGCGCGCCGACGGTGATGCCACCGCGGCTATTCACCCCGCGCACATGCACTCCCGCGACTCCGACCAGCGCGGATTCAATGGGCGCCCCGATAATCGTTTCCGCCTCTTCCACGGCGCGGCGAATCGAGCTGACCGCCAGATCCAGATTTACGATTTGGCCCTTGCGCCAACCTTTCGATTCCGCGGCGCCCAGCGCGGCGAAGCGCACCGCGCCCAACTCATCCATTTCGCCCACCAGCGCGCACGTTTTGGTGCTGCCGATGTCGAGCGCCACAATGTGCCGTTCTTTCTTCGTCAAATCCCCCACTCCTCACTTCCCTTTCTATTTGCCGCACCACGGCAATTTTCCTGAAAACAACTAGCCGCTATCGCGAATGTCTTCCGCCCTTCTTGGCCGCCGCGGGATGCGCAGCCTTCGGCGCGACAGCGCCGGGCGTGTCGTCGCGCTCCTCCGCCACAAGCGTGCGATCCGGATTGACCACGGCCTCGCCGCTAAACCGCAAATCCACGGATTCCACGCGGCCCGCTTTCGCGCGCCACTCGCCGAAGTCGTTCAGTACGGTAAAAAACTTGTTCTCGAAGTCGCTGTCTCCGAAGTGCACCAGAATCGGAGCATCCGAAGCGGACCACTGATCCTCGGGCGCGCCGTTTAGAGCACTGCCGCCCTGCAAACCGGAAATCGTGGCGCGCAGGTCCTTGGCCTCGGTCAGATCGACTTCGCTGACTTTTTCCATGGAGCCGCCGCGCGCCTGCTCCGCCGCGAGCGCGAAGCTTGCAAAAAGCTTCATGCGCTGTTCGCGATCTTCGATGGGCATCTGCGAATCCATGCCAGTGATCACCGGAAAATGAAAGTCGCCTTTCAGCGGGCGCGGCAGAATCACGCCATGCACGTCGATCAATTCCATCTGGTTGCCGTCGCGCAGGAAGGCGATCGGGGTGCGTTCGATGATCTCCACTTGAACCGTATTGGGCAGGGCGCGGCGCACCACGGCCTGTTCGACCCAGGGGAGCGCTTCAATTTGGCGGCGGCGTTCGTCGAGCGGAATCCGCAAGACGCTGTGGTTGCGGTCCGCGAGAAACAATTCACGCACGCTCTTTGCGGTGACGTAATGCGTGGCCGAAATCTGCACCTGGTCGGAACGAATCAGCGCCATTTCTTTCGAGGCCATCAGGAAATGGCCAACCATGTACGAAACGCCCGCGGCGGCGATGCCAACTCCCGTCCACCACGTGACGCGCGCATAGCCCTTCCAGGCCTTCTTGCCGAATTTGCGCCGCTTGATTTCGAGCGGCTTCTGCCGCCGCAGATACTTCGGCTCTTCGTCGGCCAGGATTTCCTGGGGATACGCTTCGGCGTCCATGGTCCTCAGTTTTTCCAGATAATAACCTCGGTCTCCAGCTCAATCCCGTTCGCGGCGTTCACGCGTTCGCGAACATCGTCGATGAGCGCCAGCATTTCGGCGCAGCTGGCGTTCCCGGCGTTCACGAAAAAATTGGCGTGGCGGTCGCTGACGGTCGCGTCGCCCACGTGATGGCCTTTCAGATTCAATTCATCAATCATGCGCCCCGCCGAGCGCCCCGGTGGATTCTTAAAAATGCAGCCCGCGCTTTTTTGGTTCAGCGGCTGGCTCGAGCGCCGCTTCTCGTTGCAAACCTTGATGCCCGCCAGAACTTCCTTAAACGGCTTGGACGGCAGTTCCAGCTTCACGCGCAACATCAAATCATCCGGCGCGAATGAAGTATGCCGATAATCGAAACGAATGTCATTTCCGCGCAAAGTTTCAATGGCGCCGGTCGCGGCGCGGTAGAGTTCCACCTCGCGCACGAACGGGCCAATTTGCGTTCCGTACGCCCCGGCATTCATGCGCAGCGCGCCACCCACGCTACCCGGCACGCCAATCAAACCTTCCATCCCGCCGAGATCGTGCTTCGCGCAGAACGTAACCATGCCGCCGAGGTCGGCCGCGGCATCGACCGTGGCGGTGTTTCCTGCGACGCTCATGCCAGGTTTCGACGTGGGCAGGTGCAACGCCACCCAGGAAAGCTCCCCGTCGCCAACGAGGACGTTCGAACCACCACCCAGAAAACGGTGGGGGATTCCCTCCGCCGCGAGCAGGCGCATGACTTCCGGGATCGTCTCGAATTTCCGGAGAACCAGCAAATCGGTCGTGCCCCCAATGCCGAGCGAGGTTCTTTCGGTCATCGAAACGCCGGGAGCGAGTTCGACCCCGAGTCCCGCCAGCTTCGCCGCAATCGGTCTGTCGCCTATCCGCATGGAAAACGTGTCCGCCTCGAATCTAAACTTCCTTGATGTTCGCTTACGCGGTTGAAATTTTCGAATCGAGCAGCATCGCGAGCTGGTCAAGCACGCGGCCAATGCTGCCCGCGCCGATGGCCAGCACGGCGTCGCCGGGGCGCGCTTCCCGCAAAACGTAGTCCATCCCTGCCTGCATGGTGCTCTTGAACACGACGTTCTTGTGGCCCGCGTTACTGATCGCTTCCGCCAGCTTTTCGCCGGTAATGCCGTCGACGGGTGGCTCGCCAGCGGCGTAGATTTCGGAAATCACCAGGACATCGGCCTGATTGAACGAACGCCGAAAATCTTCCCAGAGGTGCTGCGTGCGCGAATAGCGGTGCGGCTGAAAAAACACGAGCAAGCGTTCGTACCCGCAGCCCCGCGCGGCTTCCAGCGTGGCGCGAATCTCCGCCGGATGATGGCCGTAATCGTCAATCAACGTGACGCCGTTGAACACGCCTTTGATCTCGAACCGGCGGCCGACGCCGGAGAATTTCGCCAGCCCCGCGCGAATCAAATCCGCCGGAACATTCAGCGAGAGCGCGACGGCGGCGGCGGCGGCCGCGTTGCGCACGTTGTGAATTCCCGGCGGCGAAGGCAGCCGGAACATCCCCAAATCCTCGCCGTGATACTTCAGGCGAAACTCGCTGGCCAGGCCGTCAAGTTTCACGTCCGCGATCACCAGGTCCGCCTGGCCCGAAGTTCCGTAAGTAATCACTGGCCGCTTCACGTGCGGCAAGATCGCCTGCACGTTGGGCTCGTCGAGGCACAAAACCACCGCGCCATAGAACGGCACGCGGTTAACGAATTGCAAAAATACCTCCTGGATTTCTTCCAGCGAATGGTACTGATCGAGATGCTCCCGATCGATGGTGGTCACCACCGCCACAACCGGTGCAAGCAACAGAAACGAACGATCGCTCTCGTCCGCTTCGACGACCATGTATTCGCTTTTGCCCACGCCCGCATTGGACCCGGCATGATTCACGCGGCCGCCGACCACGAATGTTGGGTCAAGCCCTGCCGCGTCAAGCACCGACGCAATCATCGAAGTGGTCGTTGTTTTCCCGTGGGCGCCCGCTACGGCAATCCCGTACTTCAGTCGCATCAGTTCCGCCAGCATCTCCGCTCGCGGAATCACTGGAATCTTCAGGCGGTGCGCTTCCATCAGTTCGACATTGTCGGGCTTCACCGCCGAGGAAATCACGACCACGTGCGCGCCGGAAACATGCGCAACTTCGTGGCCCTCGAAAATCGCGGCGCCCAATTTGCGCAGCCGCTCCGTCACCGGTGAAAGCTTCTGGTCGGACCCCGAAACCGCGTAGCCGCTGGTCAGCAAAACTTCGGCAATTCCGCTCATGCCGCTGCCCCCGATTCCCACCAGGTGAATCCGCTGGAAATTCCGAAATGTGACGCTCATGCCCGCACCAGACCTTCGATCATGTCGACGATGTCTTCCACCGCGTTCGGGCGCGCGAGCTTCCGCGCACACTCTTCCATCTCCGTGATGCTCCGCGGCTGGTCCAGGAAGGAAAAAATTTCTTGCGTCAGCCGCTCCGGGTTCAGTTCCGTTTGCGGCAGCAGACGAGCGGCGCCTGCGTTCTGCATAGCTTCGGCGTTGCGCGTCTGGTGCGCGTCGGTCGCCGCGCCGAAGGGGATGAAGATGGCGGCGCGTCCGGCGGCGGCGACTTCCGCCACTGTGATTGCGCCCGAGCGGCAGACGATCAAATCTGCCTGGGCAAAGCGCTCCGCCATATTCTCGATGAAGGGCACTACCTCCGCTCGGAATTCGCGCCGCGCGTACGCCACGCGAACAGCATTATAGTCGCGTTCGCCGCTCTGGTGCACGATGAAAAGCTGGTTTTTTCGCGGCAAAAGCAGGTCGAGCGAATCGATTACCGCGCGATTGATGGGCAGCGCACCGCGGCTACCGCCCGTAATAAGGATGCGAAACGGCTGGCGATGCTCGTTGCGCGGCGCCGCGAAAAATTCCTGGCGCACCGGAATGCCGGTAGCCACCGCTGTTGCGCCAAAGCGTTTGGCGGTCTCTTCAAATCCGCAAGCCACGCGCGTCGAGATCCCCGCGAGCACACGGTTTGTGAATCCGGGCTCGACGTTCGGTTCGAAAATAACCGCTGGAATTCCATGCATGCGCGCCACCAGAATCATGGGGCCCGCTGCATAGCCGCCGACTCCGAACGCGGCGCTGAATGTATGGCGTTGCATGACCCGTTCCGAGTCCCACAGACTGGCAGGCAGCATCGCGATATTTTTTAGCAGCTTCCCGCCGCCCATGCCTTTGAGCCCCGCCACGCGAATTGTTTCGAGCGGTAGCCCGGCCTGCGGCACCAGCCTCGCTTCCATTCCGCGCTCGGTTCCCACGATCACCACGCTTCGCACTCCTTGCGGCTCCCGCCGCAACCATTCCTTCGCTACGGCCAGCGCCGGGAAAACGTGCCCACCGGTGCCGCCGCCTGCAATCAGCAGGCATTTTCCAGGCGCCCCGGGCACTTCGGCTGCGCCGGGATTCGCGCTCACGCCTCGTCCGCGTGCTGACTGATGTTTAGAAGCACTCCCGTTGCCACGAGAGCGCCGAATAAACTGGAACCGCCATAGCTGATGAACGGCAATGGAATTCCCTTGGTGGGCATCAGCCCGATCACCACGCTCAGATTGATCAAGGCCTGCCCGACAATCATCGTCGTAATTCCCATCGCCAGATATTTTCCAAACTCGTCGGGAGCCTTCATGGCCGTTACGAACCCGCGCCAGCCATAAATCGCGAAAAGCGTGAGCACGACCACCGCCCCAATGAACCCAAACTCTTCGCTGATAATCGCGTAGATAAAATCCGTGTGCGCCTCCGGCAAGAAGAAAAGCTTCTGCCGGCTTTCCATCAGCCCAACGCCCGTCATCCCGCCCGAACCCACCGCAATCAGGGATTGCAGCAACTGAAACCCGGCGCCCTGCGGATCGCGGTCGGGATGCAAAAACGCTTCGAATCGCGCCAGCCGATAGGGAACGCGGACAATCAACAAGTAAATCGTGGGTATCGCCGCGAGCAGCGCGCCTCCGATGTATTTGTAGGAAAGTCCCGCGACGTACAGCATCACCATGCCGATCAGCACGATCATGAACGCGGTGCCCATATCCGGCTCTTTCACGACCAGCGCGGCCATCATCAGGACCGTGCCGAGCGCCGGAGCCAGCGTGCCCCAGGGATCGTTGACGCCCAACTTGCCTTGCGACCGGCGCGATTCGAGAAACCACGCCAGAAAGACAATCAGCGCGAGTTTGGCCATTTCCGAGGGTTGAAAACTGAACGGGCCCGCGCGGAACCAGCGGTGCGTGGCGTGCGAACGATCCAGAAAATAAACGGCCACGAGCAGCACGAACGTGAGGGTTAGTCCGGTAAACACGACGCGCGGTTGGCGCAGCTTGCGGTAATCCGTATTCATCATCGCGAACATTCCGGCGATGCCCAGCACGATGTACACAAACTGCCTCAACAGAAAAATATAACCCGCCCCGAATTTGTCCTGCGCGGTCATGGCGGACGCGCTGAAGACCATCACCGCGCCGATGAAGCAGAGCGCCAGGGTCACGCCGATCAGTTGTTTGTCAGGCTGCAGTCCTCTCGGCATCTCTATCCTTTTCCCTTCGGCGATTCGGCCGATGGGCCGCCAGTGGCGGCCACCGATAAGCCTTGCAATGCCGCGACCAACTCCTTGAAAACGCGCCCGCGATGCTCGTAGTTTTCAAATTGGTCGAAGCTGGAACAGGCCGGCGCGAGCAACACGGTGTCGCCCGGCTGGGCGTGTTCCGCGGCGAGCTCCACGGCGCGCCGCAGCGTACCGGCGCGCTCCACGCGAACCGCATCGCCCAATTCCGCCGCAATTTTTTCAGTCGACTCGCCAATCAGCAGCGCCTTTCGCGCCCGCTCACCGAGCAAATCGCGCAGCGGCGTGTACGGGCTGCCTTTATCTCGGCCCCCTAGAATTACGAGCAGCGGCCCGGGAAAAGCTTCCACCGCTTTCACCGCCGCATCCACATTCGTGGCTTTCGAGTCGTTGTAATACTCCACGCCGGACACTTCCGCGACGAATTCCAGGCGATGCTCGACGCCCTGAAAGCTCTTTACTCCAGCGGCGATCGCCGCGGGAACGGCTCCTGCGAGATACGCGGCGGCGCAGGCGGCCAGAACATTTTCGATGTTGTGCTGTCCGCGCAACTGAATGTCCGCAAGCCGCGCGAGTTCCACCTCCGAGCCTTCGTTGCGGAAGATAATCTGGTCGTCGCGCAGAAAAGCCCCGGTGGCAACTCGTTTTTGGCGGCTGAACCAGAAAATTTTAGGCTTCGCCGGCATTCGCTTGGTAATCTCGGGATCGTCCGCGTTCAACACCGCGATGTCCCGCTCGAGTTGGTTTTCGAACATGCGCATTTTCACCCGCGCGTATTCCTCGAACGTCGCGTGCCGGTCGAGATGATCGGGCGTGAGATTCAACAGCACGCCGATTTCCGGGCGAAACGAATCGATCGTTTCGAGTTGAAAGCTGCTGATTTCCGCGACCGTTACCGTGGTGTCCACCGAGGTCTCCACCAGCGAGAGCAGCGGCGTTCCAATATTGCCGCCCACCAGCGTGGGAATGTTCGACGCCTTCAAAATGTGCGCGACCAGCGACGTGGTCGTCGTCTTGCCGTTCGATCCGGTAATGGCCACGAGTTTCCCGCGCAAAAAACGCCATGCAAGTTCTACCTCACTCCATACCGGGATCCCCTGCGCGCGCGCGTTTTCCAGCGGCTCGATTCGCGCCGCGACGCCCGGGCTCACTACGATCAAATCCTGATTGAGAAAACTTTGCCGCGCGAATCCGCCCAATTCGAGTTTCACGCCGGCCGCGCGCAGCTTTTCGGCAGTTTCCGGAAGCTCGGCTTCCGGACGCTCGTCCGCGGCGGTCACCGCCGCTCCATAGCCTGCGCTGAACAAAGACGCCACCAATCCCGTGCGCGCGAGTCCCACAACCAGTACGCGCTTTCCTTCAAGATCGAAACCTGGCCTCAAATTGCCCTCACTTCCATAAATTCCGCGAACCTAACGCAATTTTAGCGTGGTCAACGAAAACAGCGCGAACACCAGCGCCACGATCCAAAATCTGACGATGATTTTCGATTCGCTCCAACCCATCAATTCGAAATGGTGGTGCAGCGGAGCCATGCGAAACACGCGCTTGCCGGTCAGCTTGAACGAACCCACCTGAATAATGACGGAGAGCGCTTCGAGCACGAATACGCCGCCGATCGAAAGCAGCAGAATTTCCTGCTTGATGATCACGGCTACAACTCCGATCGCGCCGCCGAGCGCCAGCGAGCCCACATCGCCCATGAACATTTCCGCGGGATGCGCGTTGTACCAGAGAAAACCCAGTGAAGCGCCGACCAGCGAGCCGCAGAAAATGACCAGTTCCCCGGCATCGGGAATTTTCTGGATTCCAAGGTAGTCGGCGAACCGCGCGTTGCTCGATAGATAGGTCAGCACCGTCAAGGCCGTGGAAGAAACCAGCACGCAGCCGATCGCGAGGCCATCGAGCCCATCGGTGAGATTGACGGCGTTCGAGCAGCCCACGATGACCAGCACGAGGAACAGCAGCAGCGGAATAAACGCGAGCGGCCAGATGTAGTGGTGACTGTAAATCGAGGTAATCACCAGATTTGGGTGCAAGCGCTTAAAGAACGGCACGCTCAGTTGCGTGGAATACGCTCCTTGCGTTTGCAGGCTCAGCAGCACTACGCCCACCACCGCACAGGTCAGCACCTGGTAACCAAATTTTGCGCGCGGCGTCAGGCCCATGCTGCGCTTGCGCACCACTTTGTTGTAATCATCCACGAAACCGATCGTGCCGAAAGCCACCGTCGCGCCGATCGCCAGCAACACATACGAATTTCGCAAATCCGCCCAAAGAAAAGTGGGAATCACGATCGCCGCAACAATCAGAACTCCGCCCATGGTCGGCGTCCCGGCTTTTTTCTGATGCGCCTTGGGGCCTTCTTCGCGAATGTATTGCTGTACCTGCAGCGCGCGCAGCCGCTCGATGACCCATGGCCCCATCAACAGCGAAAGCAGCAGCGCCGATATGCTGGCGACGGCGGTGCGCACCGTGATGTAGCGAAACACATTCAGCGGGCTGAAGTGCGGCCGTAGCAGGAAAAAGAAAAGGTAGTACAACATTCAACACGAGCCTTTCGGCCGAGCCGTGGCACGCGTGCTTGCCATTCTGGTTACAGGCGCGGTCACTCGCGCATGCGTCGCGTCGATCGCGTCCAGGATTTTCTCCATCTTTACACCACGCGAACCTTTCAACAGCAACAAGTCTCCTGGCTGCACGAATTCCGCGAAAAATTTGCCGGCTTCGTTGGAGTCGTCAAAATACTTGGCGCGATTTTTGTCATGGCCCGCATCTACGGCCGCGCGAACGAATTCCCCCGCGTCGCCCGCGACACCGGCGATCCAGTCGATATTCTTCAGCCTCGTGATAGCCGCGCCACATTCGCGATGCAGCTCCGCCGAAGACGAACCAAGCTCGCGCATCTCACCCGCCGCCAGAATTTTGCGGCGATAGCCAGGGGTTACCGCAAGTAACTCCGCCAATGCGTTAAGCGCCGTCGGACTCGAATTGTAAGTGTCGTTGATCACTGTAAATCCTTCTTCGAACCGCACGACTTCTCCCCGCTTGTCCGCCGGAATCAGCGTGGGGAAAACTCTCTTGGCGTCCGCCGCGTCAATGCCCCACACGCTCGCGGCAGCCAGCGCCGCGACGGCGTTCATCACGTTGTGCCGTCCGATCAGCGGCAATTCGATGCGCGTCCGCCCTGCACGCGACACAAAATCGAAGGTCGAGCCCTCGATGCCTCGCTCTTCGATATTTTCGGCGCGAAATTCGTCGCGGGTCCGATTGTGCTGGGCGGCTTCACTCGCCTGCCCTCTGCGCTCCCGAGCCGTTCCCGTGGCGAACCAGATAACCGGCCCGCGCGCCACTTCAGCGAATCGCGCCACCCGCTCGTCGTCCGCGTTGAGCACCGCCGTCGCTGCGGGCCAAGGCAAATTCTCGATCAGCTCACGCTCCGCCAGCGCAATCTCGTCGATTGACTCGAAAAATTCCAGGTGCTCTACGGCGACCCGTGTAATCACGCCGACGTCGGGCCGCGCGATGTTCGTCAACCGCGCTAGTTCGCCGCGGCGCGACATGCCCATTTCCAGCACGATCGCCTCGTGATCGTCTTCCACCTGCAGCAGCGTCAACGGCAAGCCATATTCGTTATTCAAGTTTCCTTGGGTCTTCAAAACGCGGAAGCGCGCGCCCACAAGCGCCGCAAGGATTTCCTTGGTGGTCGTTTTGCCCACCGACCCTGCCACGCCGCCAATTTTCCGCCCCGGCTTTGCGGCTCGCCAAATTTTGCAGGCGCGGGCGGCGAGGCAGTGCAGCGCGGCAAGCGTATCGTCCACGACAAACACCCGGCGCCCGATTTCTTCCGCCAAACCGGCCAATCGTTCGCAGGCCACAATTGCGGCCACCGCGCCGCGCTCAAAAGCCGCGGCAAGGTGATCGTGTCCGTCATGACGCGGACCGTGTATGGCCACAAACAGTTCGCCGGACTTGATGGTTCGCGAATCGATCGAAACGCCGTCCAGCTCGGCTCCAGGGTCAACGCCAGCGGGCGCCGCGACACCCAGAGCTGCTGCAATTTGACCTGCGGCCCACCGCATGGCGTCTCCAATCGGCTCAGCTTGCGTTCCTCGCCCGCATTTTCACGAGCGCCCGGCTGCTGTGCTGGAATTCGACCCGCAAACCTGCAATGGCAAATGCAATCTCGCTGCCGTTAGTCCTTTCCGGGCTTCTTGCTAAATCCTCTGCGCCGCAGAATGGCGCGCGCCTTTTCGCGATCGTCAAATTCAAACGTGCGGTCGCGCAAAATCTGATAATTCTCGTGGCCCTTCCCCGCCAGCAGCACGATGTCGCCGGGCTTGGCCTCGTCGATCGCCATAGCCAGCGCGGTATCGCGGTCTGGCTCGATCCGGTAATTTCCGTTGACCTTCTGCAAGCCCACCAGAACATCGTTGATGATCAGCAGCGGGTCTTCCGTGCGCGGGTTGTCACTCGTCAAAATGACCAGATCGCTCAGCGAGCCCGCGGCTTCGCCCATCGGCGGCCGCGTCGAGCGGTCGCGCTCGCCGCCCGCGCCAAAGAGCGTGATCACGCGGCCCGCGGGATTCAGCTCGCGCGCCGTCGTAATCAAATTGCGCAGCGCATCGTCGGCGTGCGCGTAGTCCACAACGACCAAGAACGGCTGGCCTTCGTCTATGCGCTGAAAACGCCCCGGCACCACATCGAGATTACGGATTCCCTCTTCAATTTTCGCGACGGAAATATCCAGCGCCAGCGCCGCGCCAATCGCCGCGAGAATGTTGTACACGTTGATCCGCCCGACCAGCGATGAATGCACCTCGACCGGGCCGGCGGGCGTTTGCGCCGTGAATTCCAGACCCTGAAAGCTAAGTGAAAACTTCTTCGCGCTCAGGTCCGCCGAAGACAATCCATACGTCAACGTGCGTTTGGCCAGAGCATCCAGGCGCGCTCCATACGGATCGTCAACGTTCAGAACCGCCACGCCCGGCGCGCCCGCACCTGTGCCGGCGAACAACGATTTCTTCGCCGCGAAATACTCGTCGAACGTCTTATGAAAATTCAGATGGTCGCGCGTCAGGTTCGTGAAAATCGCCACGTCAAAATGGCATCCCCAGGTGCGGTCCATCGCCAGCGCGTGGGAACTGACTTCCAGCACGGCATGGGTGCCGCCCGCGTCGCGCACTTCGGAAAACATCTGCTGCAAGTCGATCGATTCCGGCGTGGTGTTCGCCGCGGCGCGAAATCCCTGCGGCGTGTCGTAACCAGTCGTGCCAATTCGCCCCGTCGTGAACCCCGCCGCGTGCAGAATCGAATCCACAATATAGATAATGGTCGTCTTGCCGTTCGTTCCGGTGACCCCAACCAGTTTCAGCGCGGCTGCCGGATGCCCGTAGAAATTCGCGGCCGCGAGCGCCATCGCCTTGCGTCCCGCTCCCGGAACCAATTCGATCCAGGCAACAGCCCTGGGCAGTTCCGCGGGAGCCGCCTGCGGACTGGCAATCGCCACGGCCCCGCGGGCAATCGCCTCGCGCACAAATTCGTTGCCGTCCGTTTTTGCGCCCGGTAGCGCAAAGAACAGCGTATCCGCGATGACCTTCCGGCTATCGCAAGCCACCGCCGCGATGCGCGCATTGCCGCGCCCCGTCAGGCGAACTATTTCGATTCCCGCGATCACCCCGGCCAAATCCATTTCCGCATGCACCCGCGTTTTCTTGCGCTTCGTTGCTGATTGCAATTTAGGCCCGCCTTCCACCACGATTTTCAATTCGCGTTCCCAGGTGCGCTCGTCGCCTGGTTCGCCGACGGGACATTGGGCTGGGCCACGCCCCGCGCGGCTGCGACAACTTTGGCGAAGCGCACGGTGACGGTGCTGCCGCGTTCCACCACCGCGCCCGGGTCCGGCGTTTGCTCGACCGCAACGCCGTTGCCAATCAACATCGGAACCAAACCGAGCCGCGAACACGATTCCGTCACGCTACGAACCGTCTGTCCGGTGAGATCGGGAATGCTCACCGCGTCCTCTTCGCTGAACGCGATTGTCGGCGCTGCGCCCTGCTCGGAATTTGCGCGGCGCGGCGTGCTTTGCGAGACCACGGTTTGAAAGGTGGCTTGTTCTTGCTGCGCCCGCCGATCCTCAGCGCGCAAATTGGCCTGCTCGATTGCATCGTTTGGCGCGGGGGTGGCCTGCGCCGCTTTGCGCGCGAATTCGGAATCCGAATTTACCGGCACGTCGTGCGCCACGTCGAGATAAGCCAGAACCTGCTCGGCGATCCGCTTGAACACGGGACCGCCCAGATTTCCGCCCATGTGCTGGCCCACCGGAGAATCGAGCACCACCAAGATCGTCACCGCCGGCTCATTCACCGGCGCGAACCCCACGAACGACGCGACATACTGCGTCGGCGAATAGCGACCCGTCTTCGGGTCGATTTTCTGAGCCGTACCAGATTTCCCCGCGGCGGTGTATCCATCGAGCCGCGCAGGCTTTCCGGTGCCTCCTTCGAGGAGCACGGCTTCCATCATTTCCCGCACGGTCGCCGCCGTTTTCGCATCCGTTACCTGCGTGGGCTCGGGCCGCTCAGGGAGCGGCAAAGTCGTATTGCCGCGAATTTCCTGCACGACGTGCGCGCGAAACAGCGTGCCTCCATTCGCGATCGCCGAAATCGCCGAAATAATTTGCACCGGCGTCACGCTGATCTCCTGCCCGATCGCGACCGACCCGATCGAACTCGCCGTCCAATTGTCCAGGGTACGCAGCTTGCCGCGATTTTCTCCGGGCAGCTCGATTCCCGTGGGCTCGCCGATTCCGAAGTCGCGCATGACGTCGTAGAATTTCGGCGCGCCCAACCGCAACGCAACTTTAATGGTCCCCACGTCGCTTGATTTCGCCAGCACATCGCGAACGCTTAATATTCCGAATGGCAGGTGGTCGTGAATTAAGCGCCCCGCCACCACGATCGAGCCTTCCTGGCAATCGATCAGCTCGTTGGGATTCGCTACGCCGTTTTCGATTGCGCCGGTCATCGTGATAGTTTTGAACGTCGAACCCGGCTCGTAGGCCGCGGCGACCGCGAGGTTCTGCCGCGCTTCGGCGGGAAATTTCCCAGCGTCGTTGGGATCGAACGTCGGGAAATTCGCCAGCGCGAGCAGGGCGCCGTTCGCGGGATCCTGAATCACCACGCTTCCGCTTTTCGCGTGCGATTCCTGCATCGCAATCCCCAGCTCTTTTTCGGCGATGTATTGAATCGTCTCGTCGATGGTCAACACCACGCTCGCCCCAGGGTCCGCTGATGCTTCGTTGCGGTCGTAGAATTGCCGCTTGCCGTCGGCCATGAGCATGACCCGGCCGGGCCGCCCGCGAATCTGCTTGTCGAGTTCCTGCTCGATCCCGCCCATTCCTTTTTCGTCGGTATCCACCCAGCCCAGCACGTGCGACAGAAAATCATGCTGCGGATATACCCGCCGGTTTTCCTTCTCGAAGAAAACGCCCTTCAGATTCATCTCGTCAATGCGCTCGACGGTTTCAGGGGAAAGTTTTTTGGCCAGGCGCACCGGCTTGCCGGCGTCGCGGATTTTCGCTTCAAGGTCTTCGGCGGGAACCGCCAGAACGCGGGACAGCAGGCGAGCGACCATCTCCGGCTCTTTGATTTCCGCCGGATCGCCGAAAACCGAGTCCATCGGGATGCTGATGGCCAGTTCGCGGCCTTTGCGGTCGTAGATCTCGCCCCGCATCGGACTGATTTCAAATGTGCGCTGTTGTTGATGCTGGGCTTTCGCGAAGTAATCGCTATAGCAGAAGAGCTGGAGGTAACCCAGGCGGGCCAGCACCGCCCCCATCCAAATCGCCGCCACGACCCAGACGATCAACCAGCGGAGACGCGGGTTGCGCTGCTCCATGGAATCCGCCCTAACTCACCAGAAACCTTGGCCGGCAAGAATTCGAATTGCGGCTGCAAGCAAGCCGGTGAAAACACTTTGGCCCTAAAAAACGGGCCGGAAAAACCTGAAAAATTATGGGCGTTGCGGCTGCACGACCGCGCGAGCCTGGGCCAGCACCGCGTCGCTCGGCCCTTCCGCCGGCGCCACCTGGCCCGGCACCGGCACGGTCAATCCCATTCCACTCGCGATCGCGGCCACGCGCCCGGGCGACCGTAGCGTCGCGACTTCCACGTGAAGCTGCTGATTTAACTGCGCCGACTTCGCGCGCATTCCTTCCAGCGTCTGCACCGCGTAGCGCAACTGGATACATTCGAAATGCTGCCAGGCGTACACCAGCAGGCAGCCCGCGATCGCGCCCGTCGCCGCCACGCGCTGCCAGAAATCCTTCATCCGCGCCGCTTCCATCGGGCGAACCAGGCGCGAATTATCAATGCGCTTAATCGTGAAATATTCGGTCATGACCACACCTGGGGCGCCGCGCTTTCCGCCGTCGCCATCTTTTCAAGTACACGCATCTTCGCGCTCCGGGAACGCGGATTGTCTTGGATTTCCGCCTCTCCGGGCTGAATGATTTTTTTTGTCAGCACCTGGAAACCGCCTTCGCGGGCCCGGCGCTGAAATTCATGCTTCACCACTCGATCTTCGAGTGAGTGATAACTGAGGACGATCAACCGCCCTCCGGGATTTAATGTGACAGGGGAACGCGAAAGAAACTGCCCGAGTGCCTCCTCTTCTCGATTCACCGCTATCCGCAGCGCCAGAAACGTTTTTGTCGCGGGATGCAGTCTCTGCCTTCCCCTTGCTTTTCGTCCCCCTGCCACAACCGTTGCCAGATGTTCGGTATCGCGTATGGGCCGCGCCCTCACGATCATCTTGGCGATTCTGCGTGAATCTCTCTCCTCCGCTTTCTCGTAGAGAAGATTGGCCAGTTCTCTCTCCGGCCACTGATTCACAATTTCGTCCGCTGTCAGCGGGTTGTCCGGGCTCATCCTCATATCCAGAGGACCGGCCCAGCGAAAAGAAAATCCGCGTTCCGCCGTGTCGAGCTCCAGGCTGGAGATTCCCAGGTCGGCGATGATTCCATCGAAGCCCAGCAGGTGATTCGCCGCCGCCACTTCGCCGATGTCCGAGAACTCTGCTTGCACCAAAACCACCTGCCGCTCGTGCGGCCCCAGCCGCTCCCGCGCTATTTCAAGTGCTTGCGGGTCGCGATCGATCCCTAAAACTTTTCCGGTGGTCAGCCGCTTGGCGATTTCCAGCGTATGACCGCCCGTCCCGACCGTTACATCTGCGTACCTTCCGTCGGGCCTTACTTCCAGCCACTCCAAAATCTCTTCGACCAGCACCGGCTTATGCAGCACGGTCAAAACTTAAATCCCGAGCGCGTCCAATGCCTTTTCGTCGTCCGCCGTCATCGGATTACGATTCATCTGCTCGACGAAGCGCGCGTGGTTCCAGATTTCCAAATAGGTTAGCTGGCCCTGAACGTCGACCTCGCCCTTCATTTCCGCTGATTCGCGTAGCACGGGCGGAATCAAAATGCGCCCCTGCGCGTCCGCTTCCACCACTTGCCCGTAATAATTCGCGCGCGCTAGAAATTTTTGCTTGGCGGCGTTGTGCGAGGAGAGCTTGGCGAGCTTCTTTTCGATTTCTTCCCAGGCTTTCATGGGATAGACCCGGGCGCGATCCCCGGATGAACTGGTCACGTAGAATTTCGTGCCGCCCTTGCGCAGTTCGGCGAGAAAGTCCGCGGGAATTTTGACCCTTCCCTTCTCGTCCACCGTCGCTAGATAGTTGCCCCGCAGCATGAAATGCCTCGAACGGCCCGCCCCGCGTGTGTGCAAACGAAATCACTCGCTCGTTCGCCCCTGCCCCAAAAATGAATTACGATTTGCTTTGAAACCGGATTCGCCGACTGCTTTGCCGCTACCGCGCCACTGCGTGAGAGCTTGTTAATCTTCTACTTTTTACCACTCTGCGCCACTTCTTCCCACTTTGTGCCCCGATTGTAGTTGGGTTCGGAAACATGTCAAGAAGAATTGTTTGCAAAACGAAAAATACTTTGTGGAATTTCAGCCCGCAAAAAGTTTCATGGTGGCATGCGCGGCCCACACCACAATTAGTAGCGGCAACGCCCGCACCATCTCATACAGCTAGTCTCATCGTTGCGACAAAACTCAGGAATGTTCTGTAAGAGTCAACAGGTGGCCTGGCTTTCAGAAATTAGAGCGTTGCAATTTTCCAAAAGACCCGAAACGGGTGCTGATCGTGACATCCATCGAGGAGGATCGCCGCATTTGTGAATGCGCGGTGGCGGTCGAAGAAAAACCGGCGTCGGGTCGGGGCTGATTACGGATTGGAAGGATTGCGCACGGAGTCTAACCCGCGCAAGACCGACTGCTCATCGGGGTTCAGGCCGCGCATGAACTGCGGGTCATTCAAGGAGCGCTGGCGGTCTTCGGGAGTCATTCCCTGCAGCGTGTGCAGGCGATCCGTCACCACCTGCTTGCGGTCAGGCGACATTTGCTGCCATTTCGGCAGCAGCGTTTTCTGCACGTAGTTCCGTTGCTCGGGCGACATGCGTTCCCAAGTGGCCTGGCGATCTTTCATCGCCATCTTTTCGGTGGGCGAGAGCCGGTTGTAATTCTGCAGATTCTGCCGAATCTGCTGCTGCCGCTCGGGCGGCATGCTCTTGAATCTTTCGTTGTTCTGCAAGAAATGGTCCTGCTGTTGGGGCGACATCTGGCCGAGCCGCTGCGCCCATTGCCCCGGTAATTTCGCGGAGTTGGCGTTCGCCGCATTCTGCGCGTTCGACCCCACTGCGCCGCCAGGACGAGCAGGATTTTCGGCGGAACCGAAACCCGGCCGGGCATTGCCCGGCGCTCCGCCCGCTTGGGTTTCCGCGCCATTTCCGTTTACCGGCGGGTGAAACGAGTTCGCGGGATGCGCCGCATTTCCGGCTTGTCCGTTCGCCCCCGGGGCAGGCTGATAGGTGCTTGGCGGGCGAAAGCCGTTACCAGCGTGCGCTGCCTGATACGCTTGCCGATTCGCGCGCGCCGCGGCCGCCGCTCGTTGGCGCGGATGGTTCTGCGGCCCGTTGTAACGCGGGGAAGGCGCGCTGGCACGTCGCTGCGCGCTGGCAGGCTGCGCCGCCAGCCCCAACAGGAGCGCGAACGCGAGCGCCGAAAATATCCTGCCGCACCGCACTTTCATTTCACCTGTGCACTTCACCGATTCGTATGCGCTATTCCTGGGTAGAGGGCTGCTGATCGGGCGCCTGCTCATTCACAGGCTGCGCTTGCTGATCGGCGGGCGACGGCTCGGCCGGAACTTCCGACAGCGCATCGAACTTGCTCAGCACGTCGTAATTTTCCAGCACGCCCAAATCCTTAATCGCCTCGAAATCCTGCTGTTCCGTTCCGGCCGTGGCGCCCTCGCCGGAATTGACGCTCGGCATGCGGCCCATCCACACGCTCAGCGCCAGCAGCAAAGCCATGGCGAAGGCCAGCCGCGGCTGTGGCACCATCCAGCCGAACCAGCGTGAACGCGGCTCTTCGGCGATCCGCGCGTGCAGCCGCGCATCGAAGCCGAGCGAAGGCTCGACCGCCGGCAGCGCATCCAGCACGCCCCACATCTTCCGAAATTCTTCGGCGCGCGCGTGGCAAGCGCCGCACTCCGCCAGATGCGCCTCCACTTCGTTCCGGTCCGCCGAATTCGCGCGCCGGTCGAGGTAGGCGATCAATTGTTTGGAGACTTCTTCACACTTTCTCATATTGGTCATGGCTACCGCCCTTCCCCGGCGCGCTGTCCTGCCCCCTGCGCCGTTGGATTACCAACCAGCGGGGCCAGTTGCACGCGCAAGGTTTCGTAGGCGCGAAACAGGAGCGACTTCAGCGCGCTTTCCGAGCATTCTAAAATTTTCGCGATTTCCGCGTAATCCATTTCTTCGTATTTATGCAGCAGCACCGCGACGCGCTGTTTTTCCGGCAGCGACTGAATCGTTCGCCGGATAAATTCAGACCGGTCGCGCTCGATCATGTGCTCGTCGATCCGCAATTCGCGGGTCGGAAGCTGCACGGGCTTTTCGTCGTCTTCCAACGGCCCGTCAATCGAAATATCCATTTGCCGGTGCCGGTTATCGCGCACCGAATTCAATGCCAGATTCGTAGCGATTCGGAACATCCAGGTCGTGAATTTCGCGCTGGGAGAATACTGCTTGCGCGCCCGATACACCCGCAAAAAAACTTCCTGCGCCAGGTCTTCGGCCGTCGCCCGCTCCCGCACCATGCGGAAGAGAAAATTTACCAGCGGCGTGCGATATTTCTGCAGCAGAAGGTTGAAGGACTCATCGTCCCCCGCCTTCACCTGCAGCATCAGTTCGACGTCAGACCGGATCATGGCGTCAACAGTATAGCTAACACTCGCGTTGCCATAAAGTTGCAGGGCATGAGCATGTTCCATGGGATGGCCTCCCTCCCTGTGTATGCAACCCATCCAGGCCGCAAAAGTTGCTCGATGATCCCTGGGTTTGGGCGGGAGAAGCGTCCCACTAACTTCTTCCAGGACAGTAGGTTACAGATGGAAGAGCGCTTTCAGCCCCAGCATGATCGCGACGCCCAGGAAAACCAGAATCGCCATGCCCACGCCGGGCTCGCGGTTGACTTCGGGTATCAGGTCCGAAGCCGCCACATAAAGAGTGACTCCCGCCGATAGCGGCAGCGCGTACGCGACCGTCCCGCGCACCAGGAACATGAAAATCATGCCGAGCAGCGTCGCGCCGCCCAGGATCATCGAGGACGCGAACGCCGCGCGGCGGCTCTGCCCGCTCGCCAGCATCAGCGACGCCACCGTGAACCCCTCGGGCAACTTATGCAGAAAAATCGCGATGAAAATCACGCCGCCGAGCCACGTCGACACGATCAATCCCGACGCGATGGCCACGCCGTCAAAAAATGTGTGGATGCCCAGCCCCAACAGCGCCGCGTAACTCGCGTGCGCGTGCGAAATTTCGTGATGATGCGTTTCTTCGCCAAAATGAAAATGCGGCGCGATGGTGTGCTCGAAGAAATGCACCAGAAAATACCCCGCCAGGACCAGGAGAAAAACGGAGTTCGTGTCGTTGAGAAATCCAGTTCCCGTGTCACCGCGCAGTTTCAACGACTCCGGAATCATCTCCAGCAACGCCGTCGCCAGCATGAATCCCGCGCCCAGCGCGATAAAGTAATTCAAATACCGCCGCGACCACTGCCGGTGCGCCACGAGCGACCCGCCCAACACATTCGCCCCCGCCGCGACAACCCCTAGGAGGACGGCGACCAACGCTCGTGCGCTCGTCATTCCGGACCTCGTCCTGCCCTCACAAGGGGACGAGGGTTAGCCATTCGCCTTACCATTTAGCGGCCCAAGCTGGAGCTTTCAAAGCATTACGTTTTGCGCCGTTGAAATCTGCCAGTTCCTCAAGGCTAACGGTCCCCTTTTTGAGAGTCACCGCAAACAGCTTGCCGTTCGAAGCGAATGTAAGTCGATGATGCTGATCAAAATCGGCCCACGTACCGGTTCCAATTAGAAATGACTTCCCCTCTTTTGTGACGATTGAGCAGAGCCATTGTTCGTCTAGATCGTCGAAATATTTTTCCACGCGCAACTTCATAGATGCTTTGCCGCTTTGCTTCTCGAATGCCGCGGGATGAATCGTGCGACGGCCGAAGTAGTCGAATTCAAGACCTCGGAGAATTTTCCAACGTAGATGTGACCGTGAAACCACTTCCCCTCTTCGAAGACATCTCGTTGAGTATCCCATTTAATAATCTGAACCCACTTGCTGGGCCCGCGTCGGAAGATCACGCCAATTGGCGCACGACGCGCCAAAAGAACCTGCAATCGACACGGCGGAGGCGGCTTCGATTTCATTCGGACTGCCTTTGGTCCACGTGTTCTAGCTCGAGTGCCGGAACAAAATCACATCGCCATCCTGCACGATGTACTCTTTGCCTTCGAGCTTCAACTGCGCCTTCTCTTTCGCGGCGGCAAAACTCCCCGCATTCACCAGATTCTGCCAGTTCACCACTTCGGCCTTGATGAATCCGCGCTCGATGTCGCTATGAATCGCGCCGGCGGCTTCCTGTGCGTTCATTCCGCGTTCAATGGTCCAGGCGCGGCATTCGGGTTCGCCGGCGGTGAGAAAAGAAATCAGTCCGAGTAATTTGTAGGTGGCTTGAATCAGCCTGTCTCGGCCGGATTCTTTGAGGCCGTAGGCGTCCATCATTTCTTTGGCTTCGCTTTCGGGCAGCTCGGCAAGTTCGGCTTCGATTTTTCCGCAAAAGGGGACCACCAGAGTCTCTGGTTTGGTGGTGAGCTTTTCCAGGTGATGCTTTTCGATCACCCGATCGATGTCCGCGGCTTCGTCGTCGCCTAGATTCAAAACATAGAGCATCGGCTTGCGGGTCAAAAATTCGAAAGCCGTAAGCATTTTCATTTCTTCGGGCTTGAATTCGAGTTCGCGCAGCGGCTGCTCGGCTTCGAGCGCCTTGCGGCAACGGGACATCAGCGCCAATTCGGTTTCAAGCCCGGTTTCCTTCTTTTTCTTCAGATCTTTTTCCAGGCGTTCGATGCGTTTGGAAGCCTGCTCCAGATCGTAAAGCAGCAATTCGATTTCGACGCTCTCGATATCGCGCATCGCATCGAGCGATCCGCCTTCATGGGGTACCGCCGAATTTTCAAACAGCCGCACCACGTGCGCCAGGGCGTCGGCCTCGCGCAGCGGCACCAGTGACGCGGAATTTTTCTCGCGATCTTTCTGCAATCCGCCCACATCCACGTACTCAATGGTCGCGAACGTATTTTTCTTCGGCTTGAAAATCTCGGCAAGTTTCAGAACGCGCGGGTCAGGTACCTTCGCGATTCCAATGTGCGCCTGATTCGGCGCGCTGCGCCCCTCGACCTTCGCGCCCGTAAGGATGCGGAACAAACTCGTCTTCCCCACCTGCGGCAACCCAATAATTCCAGTTTTCATAAGCTGTCGATACTAGCACAGCCCCACGCCCAAACCCTGCGCAGCGCGCGCGCCATAAATCGAATCCGCGGCAATCGCCGACGGCGCCTCCGTGACCTCGAGCCTTTCTCCGCCTTTCTCTGTGTTGAGCTTTGGTTTACTCTTCCAGTGCGACCATGACCGAATCACCGTCTCGATCTTTCGACCATCGCATCGCCATTGCGCACCTCACGCAAAAAGATAAACGCCTCGCTAAACTGATCTCAAAATCCGTGGCCTTCGCGCTCGAAATCGAAGAAGCCCAAACGCCCTACGAAGCCCTCCTCGAAGCAATCGTCTACCAAAGCATCTCCGGCAAAGCGGCCGCCACAATTTTCGGGCGCATCAAGGCGCTGGGCGCAAACGGCCGCTGCCCGACGCCGCAAGAGATTCTCGCCAACACGGATCTGACCCTCCGCGAAGCCGGCCTCTCCTACGCGAAAGCTGCCGCCATGAAAGACTTGGCGCAAAAGACCATTGAAGGAATTGTCCCCACGATGGAAGAAGCGCACGCGCTGTCCGACGACGAGCTTGTGGCCCGCTTGATCTCGGTCCGCGGGATCGGCGCCTGGACTGTCGAGATGTTCCTGATTTTCCGCCTCGGACGTCCGGACGTGCTCCCCATCCACGATTACGGCGTGCAAAAAGGCTTCGCCTTGACCTACGGCAAGAGAGTAATTCCGAAACCGCGCGAACTCGCCGCGTTCGGCGAACGCTGGCGGCCCTACCGCACCGTCGCGAGCTGGTACATGTGGCGCGCGGTTGAGGTCTACGGCAAGACGCGGAAAATCACGAAATCCTCAAGCGCCAAGAAAATCAAGAACAAGAAAGCGATCGCGGAGCAGGCCAAACGGAAGCGCAGCAGGAAACCGCCCAGAAGGAATAAATTCTCGCGAAAAAAACCAAAACGTTAGCGCCGCCGCTTTTGAGCGGTAGGCACGAATCAAAATCGCTCCCTAAGCTACCGGATTCCGCACCGTAAAAAACAACGAAACAATTCCGATCAGCAGCACCGCCACTTCCAGCCTCACCGACCACTGATGCAAATCGTCAAACTCCACTCGCAGCGGGCTATCCTTCGGGGTCGCTTCCACCGAAACCATTTGCGTGCGCAGCGCATACATTCGCGAAGTCACGCGCCCTTGCGAGAAAGCGGTCAGCGCAATCATCAGCACCACACCGAGCATGGCGGGCCGAACTAAATCTTTCATCGCGCCCACCAGCACAAACGCCACGACGATGTATAAAAGCCCCGCGATCAAGCCCAGAAGGTGCAGCCGCGAGAGCGAGTACGACACCATGGCCCCCGCCTGATCGCGATCCTTCAGCGTCGCGAACGCTCCCGGCGCCACGATGAAACTCAAATAAATGATCGAGCCCACCCAAGTGCCCAGCGCAAAAACCTGCAAGAACTTCAGAAATGAATTCATCGTTGTCGTCCCGGTAAGAAGTATACCGTATCGCGATGCGCCGTTCGGCCGCGCGGGCTGATTCGGCGTTGCAAACCGGTCAGAAGCGTTAGCGGGCCTATGGTAGTATCGCTGCTGCATGATTTTTTTATTCCACTCAGGCCAAGAGGCGCTCCGCGCGGTTCCGCGGGTAAAAAATGTCCCCTAGGCAGAAGGTCCGCTTCGTATTTTTCCTCGCCCTGTTTCTTCTCATCCTGAGCGGAATCGCCGCCACCATCAGCATTGTGAATCTGGCCACCAGCACCAAGTGGGTAGCCCACACCTACGACGTGAAACAAGAGCTCTCGAAAGCGGATTCATTGCTTACGCTCACCGGGCGCCTGCGGGCCGTTTACCTTTCCTCGGGAGACGCCGCCGTGCGTGCGCAATTCGACGCCGCGGCCGCCGGCGCTCAGCGGGAAGTGCGCCGCATAACAGACCTGACCAGCGACAATCCCGCTGAGCGGGTGAATTGCCAGAAGCTCCAATCTCTCGTAAACCAGCGCATCGCGGTTCTGACGTCGTCGGTGAACGAATTCAATACCGATCAATCCTCCTCGAACGATCAAGTCGGGTTCAGCGGCCAAAACCTGGAAATCGCGGGTGAAACCACCGCCCTGCTCAGCACGATGCAAAATGCGGAGGACGGACTGCTCAAAACGCGCGTCCAAACCTCCGACCGCCTCTTCAGGCTGACGATTGGGGTTCTGGCGCTGATGTTTGTGGCCTCGCTGATTCTCGTGGGCATTCATTACCGCATGTTGATGATCGAGTTAGGAAAGCGCGAACGGAGCGAAGCGAGCGCTCGCCACCTGAGCGCCCAGCTTTTGCGCCTGCAGGACGAAGAACGCCGCCGCTTCTCCCGCGAACTGCACGACGGCCTCGGCCAGACCCTCGCCGTACTGAAATGGACGCTCAGCAGCCTGCTCGAAAAAAATCCCGGCGACCCGGCCATCGTCGAATCCGTCAAATCGGTCGACGAAGCCATCCTCGGAACGCGCACGATTTCCCACCTGCTGCATCCGCCGCTACTCGATGAGGCCGGCTTCGATTCGGCGGCGCGCTGGTACGTCGAGGGCTTTTCGCAGCGCAGCGGCATTCCAGTCAAATTGACGATCGCCCAAATGGGCCGGCTGACACGGTCCGTGGAACTCGTGCTCTTCCGCGTCCTTCAGGAGTCGCTTACCAACATTCATCGCCATTCCAAGAGTCCGCGCGCCGAAGTTTCGCTGAAGCCCGTAAAAGATCACGTCGTTCTTTGCGTGCAGGATTTTGGCGGCGGGATACCCCAGGAAACGCTGGATAATTTTCTACGCAAGGGCACCCGCGTCGGCGTCGGCCTCGCCGGCATGCGTGAACGCGTCCGCGAGCAAGGCGGCGAATTTGAAATTCGTTCCACCTCGCAAGGCACTCAGATCGAAGTCACCTTGCCGCGCAAGGCCCCGGCCGGCATCGAAAACGAATTCCGCGATTCCTCCGTCGCGTAGAACATTCTCATTGCCCTCATCCTTGTATCCCGATGAACTCTTGTTAAATCGTTTTCGTTGCCGCTGTCCCGAGCCGTCAATGATGCCGGGTCAGTTTTCCGTAATCGGGCACGCGCCCGCCCAACTTTTTGAGCACACCTGTACTTGCGTCTGCTAACGCTACTTGAAGAATAATGTTAAGACTTAAGTGTAGGGAAGTGGTGGGCGACCAAGGACTTGAACCTTGGACCTCTCCCGTGTGAGGGGAGCGCTCTAACCAACTGAGCTAGTCGCCCGTCTAACTTACTTTTTGTAGCAGAAGGCCGCCCCAATTGCAAACAACGACGCAAACCACGACCATGAACGCCAGCGCCCGTCTCGCTGAACTGCTGCGCTCCATCGCGCGCGTAGTCAAAGGCAAGGACGAAGTCATCCAACTCGCGCTGACGGCGCTGCTCGCTCGCGGCCATCTGCTGATCGAAGACGTGCCCGGCGTGGGCAAGACGACTCTCGCGCAGGCGCTCGCGCGCTCCTTCCACTGCTCGTTCCAGCGCATTCAATTTACTTCCGACATGCTGCCCAGCGATGTGATCGGCGTCAGCGTTTTCAATCCGGTCAGTCAGGCCTTCGAATTCAAGCCCGGCCCGATTTTCGCGAACATCATTGTCGCGGACGAAATCAACCGCACCACGCCCAAGACGCAGTCGTCCCTGCTCGAAGCCATGAACGAAGCGCAGATCACCGTGGACAATCACACGCACCTGCTCCCGAATCCGTTTCTCGTGCTGGCCACGCAGAATCCCATCGAGCATCACGGCACGTATCCCCTGCCCGAATCGCAGCTCGACCGCTTCTTAATGCGCATCCGCATGGGCTACCCCTCGCGCGAAAGCGAAAAGGAAATCATTCGCAACAATGCCGGGCACTCGCCGGTGGAAAAAGTCGCTCCGGTGATGGACGCGGCCGACGTCGTCGCCATGCAGGAATCCGTGGCCCGAGTAAAAGTCGACGAAAGCCTGCTCGACTACGCCCTCGAAATTATCGACCGCACGCGCCAGACCGAACAACTAAGCCTGGGGGTCAGCCCGCGCGGCGCCGTGATGCTACACCGTGCAGCCCAGGCCCGCGCCTTCCTCGAAAGCCGCGATTTTTGCTTGCCCGATGATTTCAAGCACCTCATCGTTCCGGTGTTCGCGCATCGCGTGGTGGTCAGCTCGCGCTACGTCTCCACCCAGAAAAAATCCGAGCAAGCCGAAGCGATCCTCCGCGAGATCGTGGACACCACGCGCGTTCCGGTGTAACCGCGATGGCCGGCGCCGCGATTCTTCGCAAATGGCAAACCCGCGATAAGCTCGGCTGGCGCAGCTTTGGCGTCGCCATGCTCGTGCTCTCGGCAGCGCTTTTCGTGGCGCTGTTTTCGGCGGCGGTGGCGCAGCAGGGCCGCGTCGCGCTCGCCGCGGGTTCCACCGTTGTCGCGCTGGGCCTCGCCGCGTGGGTCGCCGTCGCGATCGTTCCGAACCTCGCGCGGCGCACCAGCCTGCGCTGGGTCGTCTCCCAGATCGATTACCGCTTGACCCGCGAAGGAATGGTCTACCTCGGTGTTGTTGGCATTCTGATTCTGGCCTCCGTCAACACCGGCAACAATCTCTTATTCATGATTCTGGCTTGCTCGCTCGCGGGAATTGTGATTTCCGGTGTCCTCTCGCGCGCGGTTCTGCTCGGCATCGAACTGAAGTTCGACATGCCCGAGCACGTTTTCGCCGGGCAGCCCGTGATCGCCGAACTCGAACTCCGCAACGCCAAGGAATTCTGGCCCTCGTTTTCCCTCCGCGTGGTCGGAAAAACGAAAAAGAGCGCCGCCAACGAAATTTTGACTCGTCCGGTCTTCTTCCCCTACATTCCGGGGCTCGGCGCCTCCCGCCAGAAGGTCGAGCTGAATTTTCCGCGTCGCGGTTCCTACCGTCAGGATGCTTTCGGAATTCGCACCCGCTTCCCGTTCGGCTTTTTCGAAAAGACGCGCACCGTAGCCTCGCAGCTGGAAATTCTGGTTTACCCGCGCGTCGAGCCGACCGATCATTTTTACGAAGTGCTTCCGCTTCTTAGCGGGGAGATGGCCAGCAATTTTCGCGGCCGGGGCCACGAGCTTCATTCGCTGCGCGATTACTTGCCGACCGACAGCGCTCGCTTCGTGGATTGGAAAGTTACCGCGCGCGCCGGCCACATGGTCGTCCGCGAGTTTGCGCGCGAAGACGAACGCCGCGTCATGCTGGTCTTCGATCCCTTCATCGGCCCGGGCCGCGCCGAACTCGGCCAGCTCGCCGAAGCCGAGCACGCCGGGAAATTCGAACGCGCCGTTTCCATGGCCGCCTGCATCGCCTGGCATTTCAACGAAATCAATTCGGCGCTGCAATTCCGCACCAATCACTTCGCCACGCCCATGGCCCCCGCCGGCGAAATTATCTACGATGCGCTCCGCGAGCTCGCCACAATCGCGCCCGAAACCTCGGCAACGGGCGGCGATTTCCTCGATGACCTCGCCAACGACCGCGAAATCTTCAAAATCATCATCACCGCCCGCCCGCAACAGACCATTCCCACCGCGCTATGGTCGTCCTCCTATTTCGTTTTCCTCGACAGCCTTTGAAAATCTGAGCAAGCCTTTTTGGAGTGCGGCGGCTCTGTCGCCGCTTTCACCATGCAGCCCTCGCCCAGCAAGCGTCCGTCCGCACTCGTCGTGAGCACTGCAATTCGAAAAGTGCGAGAATATCCGCCGCATGAAGACGCATCTAACCCGGCGCTCGTTAACGAATTTTCAAAAGCGTCTGCTTACGTGGTTCCGCGCGCATCAACGCGATCTTCCCTGGCGCAGCAGCCGCGATCCTTACCGCATCTGGGTGGCGGAAATCATGCTGCAACAAACGCGGATCGCCGCAGTCATGCCCTACTATGACCGCTTCCTCAAGCACTTCCCGACTGTCGAATCGCTCGCCCACGCGCCGCAGCAGGAAATCCTGAAACTCTGGTCGGGCCTCGGCTACTACAGCCGTGCGCGAAATTTGCATCTCGCCGCGAAGAGCATCGTCGCCAACCACAACGGAAAATTTCCCCGCACGCAGCAAGCCGCCCTCGAACTCCCCGGCATCGGCGCGTACACCACCGCCGCCGTGCTCAGCATCGCCTACGATTCCCCGCTCGCCGTCCTCGACGGCAACGTCGCCCGCGTCCTCGCGCGCATCCATGCCATCCCCGGCGATCTACGCGCCCCGCGCACTTGGCGCGCGCTAACCGCAACCGCCGGCCACCTGCTCGCCCGCGAATCGCCCAGGGACTGGAACCAGGCGCTCATGGAACTGGGCGAAGTGATCTGCACGCCAAAATCCCCGCACTGCCTGGTCTGCCCGCTCGTGCAATCGTGCCAGTCCTACGCGCAGGGCATCACCCACGAAATTCCAGCTCCGCGCCGCAGACGCGCGCCCGTCTCGATAACGATCGCCGCATTGATTCTGCTCGACCCGCAGGGCCGCACGCTTCTCGTCAAGGATCCCGGCGCGCACGACGACGCCCTGTTCTCGCGCATGTGGCAATTCCCCGCCATCCAGATCGCGCGCCGCCCAAAATCCGAACTGCAAAAATATTTCGCCGAAACATTCGCCATGCCAAAAATCGCGCTGCAAGAACTTCCTTCAGCCCGCCACGGCGTAACCTTCCGCAACATCACCCTCGTCCCGTTCCTGGCTCGATTCGCCAAGCTTCCCAAAATCCCCCGTTCACGCATCATCAAACTCAAAGCCCTCGCTAAAGTTCCAATCTCCAGCGCCACAAGAAAACTCGCCTCAGTAGCCATCCGTTCGAAACTGTGACGAGCGAGCGCGATCGACCGCCGCCGCTGCATACTTTTCCACACCCCAACGCGCCTTTGGCCGTCATCCTGAGGAGCGCAGTGACGAAGGATCTCTCTTCGGTTGCATCCCCGCCAAGCCCTTCACTTTCGCCATGATTCATTGAACATTCGCCAAGCCTCGCACCACGCCGCCCATCCGGACCACTGCTATCATTGAATCAGCCCATGGCTTCCACAGCGCGCATCAGCGCACCGCCGCTTCCGGCGGTGCAACGTTACTTCGAGGTGTCGCTGTTCCTGCTCGTCTCGACCGGAATCATCTCGGTCATCTCCACCGGCAAGCTCGACCCCATTTCCACCGTAATCCCGCCGCTCGCGCTGGCCTACAAGTGCGTCCGTATCTGGAAAGGACGAGGCCCCGAGCTTTCCGTGCGTTTAGCCACCGGCTTGGTTCTCGCCTATTTTCTGTTTTTTCCCATCGATCTCTGGGTCATTTCGCGGAGCCTCTCAGCCGGTGCGCCGAATCCCGCGCTGTACTCCGCTTTGCTCGCCGCGATTCACTTGATGCTCTTCGCCACCCTCGTGCGCCTCTTCTCCGCACGTACCAATCGCGATTTCGTCTTCCTGGCCATGCTCGCCGTCACCTGCATGTTGGCCTCCGCGATTCTCACCGTCGAAACCTCGTTCCTGATTTCGCTCGCGGTGTTTCTCGTGCTGGCCGTCTCCACCTTCGTCGCGCTGGAAATTCGTCGCGGCGCCGACGACGCTGTCTCGCCGCCGCTCGAACCCGGCTCGCCGCTAGCCCGCCGGCTCAATCACGCGCTCGGGCTTACCTCCGCATCGGTGGCCATCGGCACTCTCGTAATCGGCGCCGTATTTTTCTTCGTAATTCCGCGCTTCACCTCCGGCTACCTAAGCGCTCTAAGCCTTCAGCCCAGCCTTATGACCGGCTTCAGCGACAACGTCACCCTCGGCCAGATTGGACAGATCAAGCAGAGCAGCGCCGTGGTCATGCGCATTCATGTCGATGGCGATCCGGGCCGCGCCGAAGGCGTTCATTGGCGCGGAATCGTGCTCACCGATTTCGACGGCAAACGCTGGTTCACGCCCGGCCGCCAACAACTCATCATCTCGCCCGACGCCGAAGGCGCCTTTCGATTCAATTCCCCGCCGTTGCCCGCCGGCGATTTTTACAGCATGCACTACACGATCTTGATGGAGCCGATCGCCTCCGACGCGATTTTCGTCGCGCCACGCATTCAAGCTTTGCAGGGGCGATTCGCCAACGACGCGCAGCCCATCGGCGCGAACCCGCACCCCAGCTACCTGCTGCTGGATATGACCGGCGCACTCTACAACCCTTTCCACAACGAAACGAAAATTCGTTATCAGGGCACGTCGCTGCTCCCGATCGTTCCGCCCGCGCAATTGCGCGTCGCCTCGATTCTTTTTCCCGAGCCGGTCTTGACCACGTACTTGCAGCTTCCCGCGCTCGACCCGCGCATCAAGCAGCTCGCCCTGCAGATCACCGCGAACTCGCCGACGGAATACGACAAAGCCGCGGCGATCGAGCTGTATCTCAAGACCCACTACCAGTACAGCTTGAATCTCACCGGCAAGCAGACCATCGATCCTCTCGCGTATTTTCTTTTCACCCGCCGCAGCGGACATTGCGAATACTTCGCCGCCGCCATGACCATCATGCTGCGCGATGTCGGCGTTCCCGCGCGCTACGTCGGCGGTTTCCTGCCCGGCGAATACAACGACGTGGGCGGAGACTGGATCGTTCGTGCCAGCGACGCGCACACCTGGGTCGAGGTTTTTTTCCCCGGCTACGGCTGGATCACTTTCGATCCTACGCCGCCCGGCGACGGCCACCGCGCGGGTGTCTTCGACCGCATCGGCATGTATTGGGATTGGTTTCAATATGCCTGGGGCGAGTGGGTCATCAACTACGACTTCGGCCACCAGATGACGCTCGCGCAAAACGCCCAGAAGACCGGGCGCAATTGGAGCGAGTCCTTGCGGAAGTATTACCAGGATAGGCAGCGCGACGCGATCCACTGGATTCTCGCGCTCGACAAAAAAGCCGAGAATTCGCCGTACTTCCTGCCCGGCATTCTCGTTATTCTCGTCGCGATTCTGCTGTATCTCCGCGGCCGCGCACTGTTCACTTTTATGATGGCGCGCTGGAGCCTGCGCGCCCGCCGTGCCGGCAACATCACCGCGTCACTCGCCACGCTCGAATATCGCGAGATGCTGCGCATGCTCGAAAAACGCGGCTGGAAGAAATCGCCATCGCAAACCGCTCAGGAATTCGCCGCCGCAATCCCCGCGCAGGATATCGCCGCGCCGGTAGCCGAGCTCACCCAACTCTACGAATCCGCCCGCTTCGGGGATCACGCCGCCCCCGCCCGACAAATGTCTTCCCTGCTGCGCTCTATCCGCGAAATCCTCCGCACCAGCGTGCCAGCCCGTTTCTGACGAAACGCCGCGCGCCCACACCCCTCAGAATTGGAAATGCATGGCCTTAGTTCGCTCGCCTGGCCGTGAATTCGCGGCTAAACTGGCCGCCCCCCAAAGTCCCCTTCAGCGTGTCGCCATCGAGCGTCGCCTTGAAATCGATCGTCATCGGGTTGCCGTCGCGGCCCTGTCGCTGCTCGGTCCATGAAATCGTGTTGCCCGAAACCGTGGCCTCGGACGTGTTATCGCCGCGCCGCGATTTGTGGGTCACTTTGAATGTGTCGCCGTCTTTGGCAATCACCAGAGATTGCGCGGCCTCTTCATCACCGCGGTGCCCGCCTCCGCCTTGCCCGCCGCCCCCCGTCATCGTCATTGTCCACGTGCCTACAAAATTGGCGTCCTGAGCTCTGGCCTGGAGCGCCGTCAATGCCAGCAGTAACGCAACGATGTAGAAACCCGCAAATCCCATCCCCAGCTTTTTCATGGCGCAATCTCCTTCGTATTCACGTTGTCTCTCCATTCCCCTTGCTGAACCGAATGCCTCGACAATTCCCAGCCGCACGTTGATCCATCGTCCGCATAATTAGAGTAGCCCACACTCTATTGACCGCGCGTTAGCCCAGAGTTCCAAAAACTTGCGCAATCGCCCGAATCCGCGTCTCCAGGCAACCCATGCCGGAACCGTCTCATCAATCAGAACTCGCGGCAGAACGCAGGCAGAACGCATGACAAGAAAAATCGTCCAGAGCTGCTCGAGGATCTCCGCGCTTCGTAATTTCTCTGCGCTGACTCTAGTTGCCGCCGTTTTAATTCTCGCCATCGCCGCTTCGCCGGCTCCCGGTCGCGACCAGCCGCTGACCTTCAAAATCCCTCCCGTCAATATCCCCCTCACCATCAAGGACCAGCGCGTCACGATCGTCGCTTCGGGCCTCATCACCATGGTGACCAAGGATCGCGGCCTTAACATCCTCAATCTGCACCTCACCGCCGACTTTTCGGACCTTCAGCAGAACATGACCGCTCTGCTGGCCGCCGAACTGGATAAGGACGACCGCTGCGCCGACCGCATACAAATTCAAAACGCCACGCTCACCCCGGTCGAACCCACTAGCCTCGCGGTCGTTCAACTTCATTACGAACGCTGGCTCTGCGCCAAATTGCTGGGAAAACAGGAGGTCAAGCGGCTCATCGGCGGCAACGCCGTGATTCAAATGAAGCTTACCCCTTCGGTGGGACCGAACCTTACGGAGCTACGGCTCACGCCGGAACTTGGGCCAATCGAAGCGGACGGATCGTTAGGCGAACTCCTCCGCGTTGGAAACCTCGGTGACCTACTACGCGATAAAATCCAAGCCGCGATTCTTTCCGCAATGCAAAAGGGCTTGGACCTTGGCGCAATTCTTCCACCCGTGCTGCAAGGCGCCGTCACGATTCAGGATGTCCGCTTCAAGGATGCCGGTTCAGGCCGCCTCGCCATCGACCTGGATGGTCAGGTCCAACTCACCACCGAGCAGCTTCAGGCCCTCGCAAAACAAATGAAGGGTCGCCTGCCATTGCACTGAAATTCGTAGCGCGAAGCGGGTGGGTGCGGTCACCAATGGAATCAAACTATACCGCCGCCATTTCAACTTAATTCGTGCCCTGATATACGGTCTTGCCTCCCACGATCGTCCACAGTATTTTGGCATCCTTCATATCTTCAGGACTCGCCGTCAGCACGTCGCGATCGATCAGAACGAGGTCGGCTCGTTTTCCCGGCGCCAGCGATCCGATGCGCTCGAGCAGCTTCATCGCGCGCGCGGAATTGCGCGTGTAAGCATAGAACATCGCTTCACGCGGCATTTCCTGCGCGGCATCCAGCACTCCCTCAACGCCCTTGCGCGTTTCCGCCTGATAGATTCCCCAGAACACGTTGGAACTGGACACGGGCCAGTCGCTGGCGCCCGAAATCACTCCGCCATTGTCAAGGATCGAACGCGCCGGATACTGCCACTTGTATATTTCAGCGTCGACGTAGGGCTTAACAATTTCGATGGTATCGGGCTCCGCCGCGGCCCAGAGCAACTGCAATGCGCTGATGACTCCGAGCTCGTGAAAACGCGGAAAATCCGCCGGCATCACAAACTGTTCGTGGGTGATCGTGTGCGGCAACCCCGAATTGCCGTTGGCTTTTCGGGCGGCGGCAATTCCATTCAACGCAGCCGTCACCGCGCCGTCGCCGATCGCGTGCACGTGAATGATCAGCCCTTGCTTGTCCGCGGCTATGCAAAGCTCGGCAAATTTCTCAGGCTCAAACAGCAAATCGCCGTTGACGCCCGTGTTCTTGTACGGCTTCGAAAGATTCGCGGTCTGCGAAGGAAACTCGACCACGCCATCCGCGAAAACCTTAATTCCCGTCACGTGAAGGTTGGGAATATTCTTGTACGCCTCGCGGATCTTCTGCACGCCCGCAAGCTCCACTGCGGGATCCTTGGCGAACACCTGCGGAAACGCGTCCACCTCTGATTTGAGTTCGCCGTGCTCGGAAAGCAGCCGGTAGGCCCTCAGGACTTCGTCGTTGGCTAACGGATCCAGCCACGCCGTGATTCCCAGGCTGTAGTTGTGACGAACCGCCGCGCGCGCGGCCGCCAGGAGCCGCTCGTCCGTGGGTGCCGGAAGCAGCGGCACGATTTTTTCCATTCCCGCATCCACCACGAAACCATTGGGTTTGAAATTTTCTCCCACGCCGTAATATTTCCGCTCATCCGCGGAAAGCTTCTCGATGAAACCGGCATTAATGCCCGCGCGCTGCAATAGTGCGGTGTTCGCCCAGCCTGTGTGACCGTCCATGCCCAGCAGTAGCACCGGCTGGGTTTCATACACGCCGGCGTCAAACCTGGCGTTGAGTTCGTCAATGTGCGACCAGAACTGGAGTGGTAGCCCCAGAATCTGCAGAATATCCCCCTGCATTCCCACACCGGACGCCTTCGAATCCCGCGCAAAAGCGACCAGTGTTTCCACGGTGTCCACGTTGTCGCTTGCATCGGCGGATATCAAATTCATTCCTCCATCCATGGCATGCATATGCGAATCGATGAAACCGGGGAATAGCGATTTGCCGTGCAGATCCACCCGCTCCGCGTTCGCCGAGACCGCCTTGGCGACTTCCGGGTACGCGCCGACGGCTAGTATTTTATCGCCGCGAATCGCAATCGCCTCCGCGTAGGGATTCTCCGGCTCCGCCGTGAAAATCTTAGCGTTGAAGAAGATGCGTTCATTCGCCGTGCCCTGCGCCCACGCGCCGGGAGCAGCCACGTAACACAAAAGAAGGATGAATACAGCGGGTCGAAGTGAGCGGCCGTCACCCCAGAAAGTTTTCACGAAGCCATCCCTTCCGCGGAAGATTGTTGGCAATATCGAACAAAACGGTTGCGAGTATACACCCGAAGCAAGCGCCCGCTTCGAGACCTTCACGCTCCTGCTGGCCTGTTCGCGCCTGCTGATATGATAGAATCGTGGTTTCCCGTTGAGCCAAATAGGACGCCGCAGTAATGCCGAAAGTCGGATTTGTCAGCCTGGGATGCCCGAAGAACCTCGTCGATAGCGAGGTGATGATGGGTATTCTCGCGCGCGCGGGCTACGAACTCACTCCGCGCGCCGGCGAGGCTGACGTCCTCGTCGTCAACACCTGCAGCTTCATCGAGCCTGCGCAAAAAGAATCCGTCGACTCGATTCTCGAAATGGCCGAATACAAGAAATTCGGCAAAGCTCAAAAACTGATCGTCGCCGGCTGCATGGTCGAACGCTACCGCAACGACATGCGCGAACAGATTCCCGAAGTCGACGCGGTTATCGGCACCGGCGAAGTGGAAAAAATCCTCGAAGCGATCGAAGGCCAGTTGCGCCCCGACGATCCGCACGCCGCCGATTTGCCTGATTATTTGTACAATGACGCCACACCGCGCATTCTGGCCACCGCGCGCCACACCGCGTACATCAAGATCAACGAAGGCTGCGACCATCCCTGCACTTTTTGCGTCATTCCGCAGCTGCGTGGGAAATTCCGCAGCCGCCGCTTCGAATCGGTCGTTCGCGAAGCCGAAAATCTGGCGGCGGCAGGCGTCCGCGAAATTTCGCTGATCGGGCAGGACACCACCTATTACGGAGAAGACCTCGGCATTCGGGACGGCCTTGCCACTCTGCTCGAACGTCTGGCGCAGGTGGAAGACCTGAACTGGGTGCGCTTCCTCTACTGCTACCCAAATCGCATCACGCCGAAACTGCTCGATACCATCGCCGCGCACCCGCGGCTCGCAAAGTATCTCGACGTGCCGCTACAGCACGCCAGCCGCAACGTGCTCGCGCGCATGAAGCGCGGCGCGAACGGCGACGCGTTCCTGAAGATGCTCGAAAAGGCCCGCAAAGCCATTCCCGGCGTTTCGATTCGCACTTCCTTCATCGTCGGATTCCCCGGCGAAACTGAAAATGATTTCAACAAGCTCTGCGATTTCGTGCGCGCCGCGAATTTCGATTGGCTGGGCGTCTTCTCCTATTCCGACGAAGACACTTCAAAGAGTTTTGCGCTGGACAACAAAGTCGAACCAAAAACGATCGCAAGGCGTCGCGACACGCTGATGTCCATCCAGAAAAAAATCTCGGCCGCCAACCTGCGCAAGAAAGTCGGCCAGACCTTGCAAGTCATGCTCGAAGGCCCATCCAAAGACACCGACTTAATCTGGGAAGCCCGCCTCGAAGGCATGGCCCCGGAAATCGACGGCAAAGTCTACGTCACCGAATTCGCCGGTGTGAACGACGCAGCCGAACTCCCCGCCCCTGGCACCATGGCCACCATAGAAATCACGGAATCCAAGCACTACGACCTAATCGGCCGCGTCACCGAATTCGAAAAGCCCACAAACGCAACGGCCGCAACCGCCGCGAAAAATCTCTTCCCCATCCTGGCCTAAGCTCAGGAGTCGGCACAAAAAAGCTGCCATGAACTATCGCGGTCAAATTGTAATCAACCCCCAAATTTGTGGCGGTCAACCCGTCTTTAAGGGGGCGAGAGTTCCGTTACGAACGGTTCTCGCAAGCCTTGCTGCGGGCGAAACCGCGGAGGAAATTCTGAAGGGCTTCCCGACTTTGACCCTTGGCGATATTAAGGCTGCCGCGGCTTTCGCGTGCGCGAGGACCCTGGCCGCGATTCCTGCTCCCGGATTTTGACTAAGGGAAACTGAATGGCTCCTGACAACTTGAACCGAAACGCAAGTCAAAGGCTCGCGGGAAATTCGCCGCAAGCGGCAGGCGCTACGCGCCCGATTTTTATGTCGGAGCTAAAAGCTCCGACCCCCTAAAAGTCCGAAACCAAACCAGTAGAGCGAACCATTGTGATAGAGCGCGCAGCGCGACGAGGAATCTCTCTCTTCGATTTTCATTTCGCGCAACCAACCCGGATACATGTGCCGGCACTTTGCGGTATTCTTAGCCGTATGAAATTCCGTTGTCCCATCTGCAAAAAGCCCACGGACTCCGCGACCATCCCGGAATTCCCGTTCTGCAGCGAACGCTGCAAGCTCCTGGACCTCGGCAACTGGGCCAGCGAGAAATATGTCATCAGCGAACCCGCCATCGACGATACTCTTTTCGAAGATCTCGACCGCAGCAACAACCACGCCGACAAAGATGAACACAAAAACTGACACGAGC
>Ga0302325_10001553_pt1 | contig 58429 bp, 37 predicted proteins | sample Palsa_T0_2_FD_201948 | JGI IMG/M metagenome (GOLD analysis project Ga0302325, IMG submission 201948) | Peat permafrost microbial communities from Stordalen Mire near Abisko, Sweden - Palsa_T0_2 | ecosystem: Environmental > Terrestrial > Soil > Palsa > Peat permafrost | place: Sweden: Abisko... | reverse complement strand
ATGGCCAGGTCCCGCCGAGGACCGTCCTCTGTGATCATGGCCCGCGACCGTAACGGGACAACGCCCCGCCTGTCCGCTGAACTGGGAAGACAAGCACCGTAGTGCAGTCAATAGGTCGACGTCGCCGTACTCGCAGTGCAGGTAGTCGCCATAGAGCCGGATCAGCTCCGCCCCGACCGGGACCACCCGGCCGCCCGACTTGGCGCGGGCACCGTTCGCGTTCTCCCGCAGCACGATGCTGATCTCCCGCTCCGCGGCGGCGATGTCCTCATGGCGGAGGCCCAGGGCCTCGCCTGCCCGGCAGCCTGTCTCATGCAGCAGGGCGAAAAAGAACCGGTCCCGCAGCCGCCCGCAGGCATCCAGAATCGCCTGCGTCTCCGCCACCGTCAGGATGCGCGGCAGTTTCCTGCCCGCCTTCAGCGTGATGGCCCGGCCGCGGTACGGCTTGCCCTTGCTGATGTGGTGCAAGAACGGCTTCCAGCCGCCGCGCCCCCCGGCCCGCCAGGCCGCGAGCAGGTCACCAACCTCCGCGCCGTTGCGGGCCTGGTGCGCATAAAACGCGCTTACCGCAGCCAGCTTGCGGTTGACCGTCGCCGCGCTAACCCGCGCCACCGCCGACGGCAGCACCGCGACCGCCCCGGAACGCCCCGCCGGGGGCAACTGCAGCCACGCGACGAACTCGCCGACGTCCTCCAGCCGCACCTCCCGCCAGTCCAGGCCACCGGAGCCGATGAAGCCCCAGAAATCCTTCAGGTCGTGGGCGTACGCCCTCACCGTGTTCGGCGACCTGCCGATATCGGTCAGGTAAGCCAGGAACCGCTCCACCGGAACGACCGGCACGTCGTCGTCCCCGAGCACGGTCCACGACAACGTCCCCGACGCGGGGACCACCACCGGATGAACGAGCATCGTCTCCTCCTTGAACCACGTGATGGACAAGGCAGGAGATAACCACGCCCGGCACGCCATCCGCGCACCGGAAACAGGCCGTGCTAGACGTTAAAGACAGCCCGGCGGAGGCTGGAGATAACCAGTGCCATCAGCAGCGGCGGGTCCAGCCGCCCGCCCGGCGAGGCCTGCCCGAGTTGCGCGGCGACGTGGTGCACCTCGCCGGCCATCGCCGCGAACAGCGGCGCGATCGGGCTGTCGTCATGCTCGGACTCGGCGATCAGGTACAGCGTCCCGGACTCGCGCAAGAACCCCTCGATGTCGAACCCGCTGTCACCGGCGGGCAGGACGGACTGCGCCAGCGCCGGGTCGGTCATGAACGCCAGCGCGCGGGACAGCACCATCTTGACCGTGGCAGCCGTTTTCTGCGCCTCTCCGCGCAGCTCCGCCAGCTCCGCCGCCCACTGCCCGGCACCGGCCTTCTCCAGGATCTCCTCGGCGTCGCGGGCGCTCCCCAGCGCCCACCGGGCAACCAGCCGCATGTCCCCGCCGACCAGCGCCGCGGCGTGGAACAGGCCGCGCAGGTAGCTGCTGGCCTTGCTGCTCCAAAACGACGGATCCTCGGTGCCGGACATGCTGATCGCGTTCGCGAACCCGTCCGCCCGCCGGATCGCCACCGCCTCGTCGATGCAGCCCTCGACCGGGTTCCACCGGAACGTGCTGAGGACTCCGCCGATGGACTGCGGGTTGAACACCAGGACCGGGCCGAGCCACGACCGGATCCCCGACGTCAGCGCGAACACATCAGCCTTGGTCGTCGTGGACACCACCGGGCCCGGGTAATGCAGGATCAGCCTGGCCAGCAGGCCCGTTTTCCCGGTCCGGGGTGGAGCCATGATCACGATGTGCTCATCCACCGGGACACGCAGCGCGTGCCCGTACTGCGCCCGGCCCAGCAGCAGGCAGTGCCACGCGGGGTGCCGGATCCGCTGCCACGCTGGCAGCGACCGGCGGGACCGGCCGGACCGGCGGAAGGCCGCGAGCCGGCCCCACCGCAGCCACAGCTCCCCGACGGTTGCGTGGCCCCGGCCGGGGTGCAGCCGCAGCCGCAGCCGGATCCGCAGGTGCCGGACCCGGAACCGCGGCAGGCGGCCGTGCGGCAGCAGGCCCCAGCGGAGCCCGGCCAGGATCAGCAAGAACACCGCGAGGACGATGAAGTACTTCATGACGCGCTCCCGTTCCGGGCAGCCTGGACATGACGGCGCAGCGCGGTACGGGCTGCGCCAAGGTTGAGGTCCGCCGCGGGGGCAAGCTCGGAGCAGACCCGGGACACGCTCGCCAGCGGGAACTCCGATAGCGGGCCGTGGCGCTCGGCCACCAGCGCCAGGAAACGCTCCGTTTTGGTCCCGGACCGAGGGCCCGACCCGGGCTTCCCGGGAGCCGGGGTCTCAGCGATCGCCTGGTGAGCCCTCAGCGCGACCTCTGCGCCAGGCCCTGGCGTAGTGCCGCCTGCCCGGCGCCCCGGTGCGACCGGGCACTCCTCCAGCACCCAGCGGCGGAAACCCGACAGAGTGGACGCGGGCGCCAGTGCCAGGCGCAGAACCCAGAGCAGCAAGCCGCCGGCAATCGCCAGCGGTGTGGCGTCCTCACCGGCCAGCGACTCATTCAGCGCCCTCTGCCGGGCGATCGTCCAGGCCCTGACCACCTCGATGGCCGTGTCCGAAGCCAGCGCATACGCGACCGGAGGCATCGCCCAGATCGCCAGGTCCCGCCACCCATGACCGGCGGCCAGCACGTTCATCGTCACCGACGTGGCAACCGCGCCCACATTCAGGATCCGCGCCCGGGTCGCCCGCCTGCCATGTAGCGCCAGCGCAATCCCCAGGGACGCGAAAACCAGCGCTGCCGCATCAGGGATGCCCGCCTCCAGGGCAGCGACCGGCGCGACGGCCTTAGCGGCGAGCACCATCCGGTACTGGGCCGCGTAACTCACCACCGCCGACGCGCCGGCCAGGACGCCCAGCGCAACCATCGACGCGGTCAGCCACCGCGCAGGATGGTCGCCTTCCCTGCCGCCTCGCAGCCGGAGATTGGTGGCCCTGACACCATCACCACCGGCAGGCACATCCGCAGGGCCCTCGTCAGGCACTCCGACGGGGCCCCAGTAGTCGCCGCTGGCTGACATCTCCGGCCCTCCCGATCCTCACATGCCGTGATGGTGTGATGCTCACCACTATAGACAGAATACGAGTTCACGCAAGCCGTCCGGTCGGCAGCCTGGCGAGAGGTGGTCAGGTCCACCGAGCGGCCGCTCGCTCAGGTCAGCAGACCCGGCCACGCACAGCGCAGCCGCTGACGCCGAGTGGGTGAACGACAGAATCTGACTGGACGGTCGCCGCGCAGCTTCCGAAGCTGCCTGATTGCACGGCCGCGAGGGCTGCGGGCCAAGACGTTAGTCGGCTGGCGTCCGGGGTCTGGTTCTTTGCGCTCGCCGAGCCAGTGGCACGAAAGGGTCTGCTGCCCGGCCTGCCTCCGGGCCGTTCGGCAGACCGCGTAGGCGGTCGGAGTCGACCTCAATGCCGATGAGCGGACGTCTGCCGAACGCTTGGCAGGCAGCAAAACCGATGCCAGACGGCTGCGGCGCCGATCCCGCCTGGCAGTTGCAGCCGGAGGCCGCCCGCTACGGCAGACTGTTCAGCGTGGATGCCCTGTTCGCGAGCATGATCGCCGTCGCTGGTACGTTGCTGGGCTCAACTACCACCTATCTCTTTCAGCGTCTCACCGCGAGCCGTGCCGAAGGGTTCGCCCGCAATGAACGGCTGCGCCAGGAGCGGCTCACTGCTTATAGCGCTTTCGGCGGGGCCATCACCGACTTGCTGCGGGGAGTCATCGCCGTCTGGCTGCGCCAGCACAGTGATCACCGAGACGCCGAGGCCATCTTCACGCTCCGGGCCGATGCCAATCGCCTCGGGGCGACCGCACATCATGCTTTGTTCCGGGTACAGCTGGTGGCCGGGGACGCGGCACTTGTGACACGCGCAGACGCCGCCTTCGAGCCCATCGACGCTATCTTCGGTGCCGCAGACCTGCCGGAACTCAGGGAATATGAGAACCGGTGCCAGGAGGCAGTTAAGGCATTCATCGCAACCGCCGGCGACCAGGTTCTGTGACCATTTGCCATGAGTCATATCGGATCTCGCTTCTGCCGCGGACTGGGCGGCTGGCGAGGGATGGAACGGTCGCGGCCGGTCGGGCGGGCGCGTCTCTTACCCGAATCGGTGATCGGCGCGGCGCCAGTGCTGACCGCGGCACGTACGCGGGCGACGGTCCTGCTTCGAGCACGGCGACGCCGGCTCACGTCGCCGAGCAGAACTTCGCAGCCGTACCGCGGCTGGGTCTACCCTGGACGCGAGGGTGGGCCCGGTGCGGGTGTGAACGAGGAGCGTCAGATGGCTCGGTGGGACGACATCGAGATCCTGCAGACGATCGACCGGCTCCAGGAGCAGATGGATGGCCGACCGCTCTGGCAAAGTGGCTACGAACTGGCGAAGGAAGTCGCTGGAGCCCAGTATGTCGCCCCTGAGCGGATGCCCGGCTTCATCAACGAACTCCACCTGGCCTACGAAGCCGGCCTCATCAGTTTGCGGCTGAGCGACAACGTGCAACCGGACAACGCGAGCTACTACCTGCAGCAGATCCGGGACATCACCCTGACGACGCGGGGTCGAGACCGCGCGCGAGGCCGATTGGTATTTCAGCCGCTCCCGGATGCCGACGACGACGATGGTCGGAAGATCAGCGACCTCACCTTCAGGCGGATCGCGGAGGCGATCGAGGAGCAGTATGTCCCGGCCGATGTGGCGTCGTTTCTCGCCGACGAGGGCATACCGCCGCCTCCGCTGAAGCTGCCAGGCAGTCCCGAGGAATGCGACGCCTACGCCATTTTGGCTAACCTTTGGCGTTCAGGATCTGAAGGGCGTCGCGCAATCCGGCGCTTCGTTGGCCGTTGGCTGGACGACCTGCTTCTCACCGGCCCGGACGTCGAGGTACGAGCCCTTCTCATCGATCAGCTCGCGCGCCAGGGCTGGGGCGTCCGCGAGACCGACTCGATGCTCGTGATCGCCGATCCTGTGCGCGGAGTGGCCGCTACCTCGCCGTACCTGCGGTCCTCCCGCCTGCACGCGCTGATCGATGCCGAAGCTAGGCCACAGTTCCTGATCAAGAAGCCCGACAAGGCCGTCTTCGCGTCGCTCAAGGCGGTCGAGGTGAGAGTCCGGAGCCTGGGCGGCTTCAGTGACCAGGACTTCGGCGTGGCCCTGATGAACAAGGCATTCGGGCCGACGGGTCCGCTGACGGATCTCTCGGCGGGCAAGGGCGAGCAGGCCGGAATCCGCGAGTTCTTTGCGGGGGCGTATTCGGTGCTCCGGAACCCGGCGGGCCACCTGGACGTCGACTACGGCGATCAGTCAGAGGCGGCCGAAGCGGTGGGAACGGCGAGCATGCTGATGCGAATCCTTGATCGTGTGGCGGACCGAATCGTGCGTACAGGCCGGAATGCTCTCGCATCGGTCAGCGGCCAGCCTTAGCGGCGCGGATATCAGCCTCCAGAGGGTGATCTTGAAACTCATCCTCTTCTGCCGCCGACCGAGCTCCCGTACACCTACCTCGCTGAGCGTTGCGGCGATCGAGTCGGCATCAGCTGTGGATGAGGCGTCAAGAGGAGGGTGACCCAGAGACTGGAGGGCGTGCGTAAGCCAGGAGGGTTCGTCGTGATACCACAGCCTTAGTTCCGGGCCGTTGCCGGATGGCAGAACCAGATGGGGGCGCGGCCTCGGCAGCACGAAGGTGAGCCGACTGCGTCTGCCTGGCAGGGACCGGGACCATCGCCGCTGGACCAGTTGCCACCACCTCCGTAGGTCAGTTTAGATCCCGACGCCGTCATACCCCGGCTGTAGGGTCGCAGCCGTGAACGATGCTCTCGCGCATGAACGCCTGGCCGGCGTACTTGAACTCATTGACCGTTGGGGCGAGCTGTATGAGCGGCGGTGGGGCAATCAAGCGCCTTACCAGAAGCAGCCCGGGCTTGCTCCACAGGTGGACGGGCTCATCGACGAGGTCCGAACAAGGACGAAGCTCGCCCACGATGTGATCACGGTGATGGGCGAGGAGGACCTAGCGGCGAAGGTTGTCGAACATGAAGAGGGCCTGTACGGGGGCCATCCGTTCACGCAAGCTCGCGTCGCGATAGTCGAGGCGATTGCCATCCTGGCTCAGCGGGAAGAATTGGCCGAGATCGTGGGCCCCGTCGGGCCCCGACTCGTAGCGTCTGAATTGCATCCGACTATCTGGGGCGCTGCCGCGAAGCTGTGGGACGACGGCCACATCCGCCCAGCGGTCCAGACCGCCGCGACGGCACTCGAAGGGCTCTTGCAGGGCATAGCTGGGCCCGGCCTATCAGGCGAGAACCTCGCCGGCCTGTTCTCGACCAACGGTCCCACAACAGGATCACCCCGCCTTCGGCTTCGCGATGTCGACCCGGCATCGAAGACGTGGAAGTCAGCGCATGAAGGCGCTGCCGCGCTAGTCCGCGGCGCGTTCATGGGCGTGCGCAACCTCGTATCCCATCCCGGTTGGCCCGACCCGACTTCTCGTGAGGCCATCGAGATGCTGGCCGTGCTGAGCTACGTGGCGCACCTCATTCAACGATCGGACGTGATGGAGTCTCCGTGACCGCCTCGATCTGGTCCTGCATCTCGGCGACTGTCGACAGCACAGTGGGTCAACCTCGCCGACGCCTGCCGCGTCACAGATACATGCCAGCTGAATGCAATACATGCGGTGTTATGGCAGTCGGCCGGTGCGAGAATCCGGCGTGCGCGGTGAGGGGCGGCGCGGCCTTCTGCCCGCGTCACGCAGATCAGCACCGCCGCCGCGTCTGGTGCTCGGCCTGCGGCGATGCGGAGACTAGCGAGCTGGCCCGTGAAAGGTCGCGCGAAGCGGCTGAGAAGATGGACATCGTCTGGCCGCTTATTCATCAGATCGAGACACTGGCCCGGTCACTGGACGAGGCCGGAGTTGCGAGTGAGTGTTATTCCTACGCCGTCGAGCAGAGGAGGAAACTGCTCGGTGGATGGCGGGACGTGAAGATTCCGCCCTTTCGCTATGGCTGGTATGTCGGCCAACATCAGTGGCCCTACACGACGTATGACTTTGAAACTGGCTGTGCACATGACTTGCCGTCTTGGCATCTAGCCCCCACGTATGTCACTGCAGATGGCAATATCGTGTCTGGAACTGACAGGATCGAGCCTCGTTGGGGCCGTGACGTGTCCTTCTACAGTTCCATCGTGCATGCGCTGACTAGGCTAGCGCGTGCTAACGGAATCGCCGTTGCCTGACCAAGCTAAAGCGGTGAGCCGGCATGCCGCTCAGCTCTTGCCGACGTAGCCATGCCCTGGCCACAGTTCGTCTGCCCCGTGGAGGAATCCAGCGATCGCCTACGCTAGCCCACCGATCCTCGGCCACGCCACACAGCCGCGTCCACGTCCACCTACGGCTGAGCCAATCAAGCATGGCACGGCTAACCAGAGAACTGGCGCCGAGAGAGTCGCGCGACAGCTTTGAAGTCCGGGCTGCAAGACGGCCGGTCAGTGTGCTGGCCGATCATCTTGTCGGCTGCGCGCCGTAGGCGGGCCCGGAGCATAATGGTGTGCATCACACTTGGTGCTGGGCGAGGCGGGACGGGTGCGGTGCATGGTTGAGGGTGATGTCGGCAGCTTCGACACCCGGTATGAGCGCCTGACCGAGCGTTACCGGGACTTGATCGTGCGGGGGGAGCTGAAGCCGGGTGACCGGTTCCCGTCTGCTCGTGAGCTGAGCGAGAAGCATGGCGTGGGCCGGACTACGTCGGGGCGGGTGCATGGCACGCTTATCTCAGTGGGCTTGATCGAGCACCGGCCCGGGGTTGGCACGTTCGTGCTCGGGCCGCTGCCGGATGGCCAGCAGGAGATTCCGGCGCTTGCCGCCGCCGCCCAGGAGGTCGTGGAAGCGTTCGATACGTGGCGAGCACGGAGCAAGCCGCAGGCGCTTGCCGACGCTGTAAGCAAACTGCGGGACGCGCTGCGCTGATGTGGTCATCCGGCGAGGCGGCTACGGTTGACGTTGATGATCTGCTGCATGTAGGACGGCCAGTCAGTGGCGAGCTTGCTGGTGATCGCCTGGCGAACGAGCCGGCGCTCCGCTACGGCTGCTTCCTGTGCGCCACCGGGCACAGTGAGAAGGGTGTCCGTCGCCGGGTCGCAGATGAAGAGGTGGGCGCATTCGGAGATCGTCAGGAACAGCCTGGGGAACGGCCCGTCCTGTAGTTCCCGTAGCGCGCTTTCCCAGTCGACGCCTAGTTGTGCCCAGGACGTTCCGGTGGTGGTGAACATGCGGGTCAGGTCGGAGAAGAAGACGACGCGCGTCCCGTGTTTGCGGGCATACAGGTCGGTGCAGCCGAGGATCTGGAAGGCGTCGCGGCTGAGCGTCTCGCGGGGGATCATCCCCGGCGCGATCGCCACCGCGGCCTCGGCCATGCCGCCGTCGCTCTGCCATGGCAGTCCGTGGACGAGCCAGTAGGCAGGGTGCAGCAGCTCATCGGCCGCGCGGGTGCCCTCTCGCCGCGGGTCTGCCTGCATCGCGGTCACCTTCTGCCTGTCCTGCGCACCATGATGCACCAGTCTGCCGACATCATCCGGCTGCCTGCCGTTCCGGCTCTGCCTGTGCTGCCCTTTCGGCGACTGCAGGGGCGGGCTGCATCTGGGGCTTGGGCGGCTGGAGGATGGCGTCGCGGTTCCGCTCGGCCCAGGATGGCCATGCCTCACCTTCGTCTTCATAGTCGGGATCCTCGCTGGGCACCCGCACTGCCTTGCGCTCGTCCAGCCGTTCCCTGACCGCGCGGCGTTCGCCGGCCAGGCGCGTGATCCACTCGGGCGTCTCGTAGGACTCGGCGCCGGGGGCGAGATCAAGCTGCTCTCGTTCCTCCTCGGCCACCACTGGCTCATCGGACCGGAGCGGCTCGAACCGCTGCCTGGGGTGACGGCGGCGCAGTTCGGAGTCGGCCGCTACGGCCAGGTGCCGGGTCTGTTCGGTCGCTTGCTCCCACTCCCGCCGGGCCTCCATTGTCTGCTCCAGCTCGGATTCCTGAGCGCGGTAGAAGCCCTCCATGGCGGCGCAAGAGCGGGCCAGAACCCCATGCCGTCCCGCGCGCTCGTCCTGGCCGCGCTCTCGGGCGATGCGTTCCTCGGCCTGGGCGCGGATCGCGGCCAGGTTCGCGTCGTCGGCGCTTATCCTGATCCGCTGTAGCTCGCGGCCGACGTGCCGGGGCGCCCAGGCGGTCTCGGCGGCGTAGGTGCCGCGCATGTGCAGCAGCGACCCGTCGGGCAGGCTCCGCAGGTCGACGCCGTCGACCGGTCCGAGCGCGGCGAACGCGGAGTGCCAGGCGGCGCGTTTCTCCGGGCTGTCCCCGGCCGGCTCGGGGCCGATCGGCTCAACGGGATGGTCGTAGCCGTACAGCTCCCGGTAGGCCCCGATGTCAGCGGCGCGATGTTGCCATTCGAGCCGGTCCAGCGGGTCATCAGGTACCGGGCCGAGTGCCCGGAGCGCCCAGCCGGGCGGGTGCTGCGCCGCGTGCTCCCCGATCCGTTCCTTGCGGGCGTCCATCGCGGCGGCCAGTGCGGCGAGGAACCTGCGGCGCTGCGGGTCGGCGACTTCGGGTACCCGGTCGGACCAGGGCCGCTGCGGCTGCGGGACCAGCGGGTCCACCTGGCGGCGGATCCGGGCGTCGATCACGCTCGCCAGGTCCCTGGCCCCGGTGAGCGAGCGCGAGTCAATCGCCTGCCGCACCACGTCACCGGCATCCAGCCCGGCGGTTTCCGCTGCCCGGAGCGTCCGCCACAGCCAGGTGGCCTGAGGCGAGGTCAGCCCGTCCGCGACGTAATCGGCGGGCAGCGCGTCCAGGACGATCCGCCGGTACCGTCCGGCCTGGTCCCCGGTCGTCTCGCCCTGCCACATCGCATTCAGGACCGCCAGGTGATCGGCGTTGGCCAGCGCTCTGCTCTGGGTCTCCAGTGCTGATTCCTGGGTGCCGTCGTGTTCCAGGATGTCCGCTGCCACCGCGATCGCGTCGCGCGGCGCCGGGTCGCCGCCCGCCCCGGCCGGGCTGGCTGGCTGGCCGTCGCGTTCACGCTCGATCCGCTGGTGGCGGTCCAGTTCCGGTGCGGGCCTGGTGCCTGCTTCGGCGTCGGCGATTCTCCCGGGGCGGGTGAACGTGATCATGGTGTTCGCGTCGGTTCCCCGTGTCATCGCGACGTACAGCCACTGGCGTTCCTCGGTGCCGGTCACCAGCGGGATGCCGACCCTGACCGTACGGCCCTGAGCGGAGTGTCCCGTGACGGCGTAGGCCAGGTCCGCAGTGCGGTAGCCGGCGTAGGCGAAGGCACGGCGGGTCCACCGCCGGGCGCCGGTGCCGGGGTCGCATTCCAGTGCCCGCCGGACCAGGATCGTGCCGTCGCCGCGGATCGACTCGATCCGCAGCGTGTCCCCGTTAGCGAGCGTCCGGCCCGGCTCCCCGGCCTCTAGCTTGTGATCGTTCTGGCGGCAGATAATCAGGTCCCCCGCTGACGCACGTGCCCCGTCGGCCAGCGTGATCTCCTGGCCCGGGTCGACGATGCCGAGGTGGATCAGGTCATCGCGGATCCGCCGTGATGCTTCCCGGCACCGGTCGCGGTCGTGGATCATCAGCAGCGTGTCGTGGCCCGCCAGATAGTGCGCGACGTACCGGCGGGCGGCGTCGTCCATCGCCTGCTCGGGGTCCGCGCCGCGGATCCGGCCGCGCTCGTGGTACTCGTTCAGCACGGAAGCCTCGCCGGTGCGCAGCCGCAGCGACGCTTCCCGTTCCCACGCGGCGGTGAACCGGACAGCCTCGGCGAGCTGAACATATCCCAGCCGCCGGGCGAGCAGCATCATGCCGCCGCCGGACTCGACCGAGGCGAGCTGCTCCTGATCGCCCGCGATGATCACCTTCGCGCCGCGGGCGGCCGCGTGCCGGACGATCTCCAGCAGGTCCGGCATGGACATCATCGACGCCTCGTCGATCACCAGCAGCGTGCCCGGCCCGATGTCCCGGATACCGCGAGCGCCCCGGCGGCCGGGCAGGTGCCCCAGGAAAACCGAACTGTTGTCGGCTGCGTGCACGCCAGCCGACGCCAGGACGTTGCGCGCGGCCTGCGCGGTCGCGATGCCGAGCACCTGCCCCATGCCCGCCTCGCGCCACGCACGCGACGCCTCGGCCAGGGTCCGCGTCTTACCGCTCCCCGCCGGGCCAGTGATGACCTCGACAGTCCGCGCCGACGTCAGCGCGTGATACAGGGCCGCGCCCTGGTCCAGGCGCAGGCCCGCGTCCGTCATCCCGGCGCGCGATTCCTGCGCCCGCTCGCGCAACTGCCGCTCCAGCGCACCCGCATCCGCGCCCAGCAGCGCCGCGGCCCGGCCGCGGGTCAGGTGCGGCGCGCCCTGCCGCTGAGCCACCCGCAGCAGCTGCTCCTCCATAGCGAGCTGAACCCTGGTGGCATAGCGAGTCGTCCCTGGCCGGGTGTAGACGCTGCGGCCATCCAGCTCCCGGCGCAGGTAATCCGGCAGCGGCGGCCACTCCGGCGCCTCCAGACAGACCACCTCGTCCACCCCGCCGGCTAACGCCACGTCGGCCAGTTCATGCAGCAGGGCCACCGCCGCGTCGGGTGCCATGTTCCGCGTCTCGGGTGGCAGTACTAACGCGAGGTGCTTGAGGAGGTCAGCCCGCGTCCAGGTGGACTGCGCCGACTGCACCAGTGTCAGCGCACGCTGCACCGCGCGGGTCAGGTCTGCTCGCGCGGGTCCTGCGTCTGGTCCTGCGCCGGTCTGCGAAGCGTGCGCTGCGTCTTCGGGGCCGCGCAGATCCGAGACGCGCGGCGCGACGGACGCGAGCTCGCCGCCGAGCTGTTCATCCCACCGGGCAGTCAGCGCGTCCCAGTCGATCTGGCCGTCTTCCTTGCCGTGCCGCGAGGCCAGGGTGACTTCCTGGCGGATGTACAAAAGCTCGCGTTCGTTCGGGGCGCGCCCGTACTTGGCCGTCCACGACTCGACCGCAGCGGGCATCTGGCCCATGATCGACACCGTCCGCGAGGAGTACGCATCCATCTGCAACTGCGTAACGCCCGCGATCTCATTGCCTCGGCCGTCCGCGCGCGCCACCCACTCCACGCCGAACTCGCGCGTCAGGGCGCACTCCGCGTGAGTCGCGACGACCGCCTGAACCGCGCCCAGGATCTGCCGCAGGCACACCGTGTCCAGCGCCCGGTGCTTCCCGTCCCGCACCGTCTTGACCAGACGCGCGATCTGGTTATGGATGTGATCCTGCGGGTCCCCGTCCCGGCTGGTCCCTTGGAGCCAGGACGACACCGTGATCAGCGCCTCCTCGAACCGGCCCGGCTCCTGGCCGACCACCCGCGCCCCGTGATACCCGGTCCGCGTCATCCCGGCCCACTCCTGCACGTACTCCAGGCCAGCCCGATTGGCAGCCTGCAGCACCTCCTGATACCGCTGCTCAATCCCCGCCCACCACGCCGCCCCCGCCTCATCCCCGCCCAGGCGTGCCCGGCGCTCGTTCTCCCGGATCGAGGCATGGAACACCGAGATCGACTTCGACAGCGACACCGTCATGTCCGTGTAGACCGGCGCCTGCCTGGTCGCCTGAGCGGCCTCGCGCTCTAGCTCCAGCAGCCGCTCCACGGTCGCGTGCGGCTCAGCAGCCTGCAGCCTGGCCAGATGATCGGCGAACTTCGCGTAGTTCCCACGCGACCGGCCCAGCTTCTCCCCGGTCCGCGGGTCAACCTGCCGGTAGACCAGCTCATACGGCCCGCGTTCCACCACCTGGCCCGCGCTGAACCCAAGCGACTCAGCACCAGGACCCCACCACCGGCCCGGCGGCTCACCCGCCTGAGCCGCGTTGATGTAATAGCCGCCAGCGGACCGCTCGGGCACCGCCTGCCCTGCCTGGTTCTTCCACACATAGCCAAGGTCAAAGCCGGACGCGGCAGTCACGACGACAGCCATCCGGACCTCCCGGTGCTGATCCTGTCTCTTGCTGCTGACACTGAACTGACCATGATCATTAGTAATGCAATGGTCTGTTCAGGTTGAAGATCTAGATCGAGGATGGCATCGGGCAGCAGAATCGTGCTGGCAGCAAGATCATCAACAAGGTGGTGGAACAACTGGATGAGGCGCGTAATCGGCTCGACGGACCGGGAGAGCCGACAAGCAGCGCACCAATGGGGCAGGCCCAGCGCGACCTGACGCCGCGACATGCCGCAGTCCGTGCATCTACCGCGGTAGTCAGCCGCCCGCTGTAGCCGTGCATACGTGGACCCGGCACCGGGCGGATAGGTCAGGAAGACATCCCCCTCGCGGCAGTCATACGCCCTAATCACCGTGGTAGTCGATGCGCCATTGGAGAATTTGACAGTCGCTGTCACGCCGCCAGGCCCCATGGTGCCTTCCGCCTGGCTGATGTTAGTGTCGCCCTGCCGGCCACTTGTTAGCACGACGGCGCTGCGGCCTGGTCTGGTGTGCAGCCCCCGCACCTAGCCATGCGCGGGCGTCGAGGCCGATTGCGGCGCGCGACACGCCGTGCCTGCTCGTCGTCGCTGCCGCTTTCGGCTGGCATACTGGCAGCGGTACACGAAATCAGCCAGCTTGACGTTACGTCTGGACATCCAGGCGAGGGGCGCGGTAACTGAGGTTCCTGCGGAGATGCAGAATTCGCAGGTCTGCACCGAGGAAACCGGGCGAACCGGAGGACGACCGAGAGGTACGTTTCCGACGTGTTTGTCCGAGAGGTGCAGGCCGAATGTTTGTCCCGGAGCTAGTAGTAGTACCTGTGGCCTCTGCCGCTACGCTCGTCGTCGTATGCCGCTACGGCATCGACGCCATGAGCCGGATGATCTACGTCATGGGCCTAATATTCGCGGCCGTCTTTGCCATCGTTGCTCCAGGCAAGCGGTCGCGATGCGAACGTGCCCTGGACGTCTTCTTGGGGCAGCGTGACGATCCGCCCCTTCCACCTCCGGAGGTCGGCTAGCGTTCTGACATGACGGACAGCAGCGAGCTGGAGCGGGCAGCCGAGGAATGGGAGCGGGCAGCCGAGGAGATAGCCAGGCTGGACCGGGGGGCCGAGGCCCTGCAAGAGCAGCTCATGCCAGTCTTCCGCTCGGCCCGGCAGTTTGTGGATGGCCTGCGCGCGGCCCGTGCAGAAATGGAGTCGGTAACCCTCGGGCTACGCAAGGCGATGGACCTGGGGACAGCCGATATCGCCGCAGCCGTGCAGAGGTTCGGCGGCCTCGCGGGGACGGCAGCAAGCATCAGCAGGGCAAGCGCCAACCTCAGCGGCAGCGGAAGCCTCGCGGGGACGGCAGTAAGTACCACCTACGCAAGCGCGAACCTTGCCGCCGTGACAACGATCGTGGCCAGCGGACGCGTGATCATCCCCAAGCCGAAAGTCGTGGCTGACGGGGACGTGGCCACCGCGACGGAGAGTGCAAGCGTGGCGAAGCTGGAGGACATCGGAGAACTGACGGCCAGGGCAAGGCGGGACGGCATCGCGGGGTTCAGCTATAACGAAATATTCATCGTGGCCGTGGTCTTGGTCCTGCTGTTCGGTGTGTTCGTCGTTGTGCCGGACTTGTCGTCGCGGTCCAAGGCGGAGCTAGGACTCGACTTCAAGGCTATCGCCGCCGCTTTCGCCCTGGTCGCGATAGTCATCAGTAACCGCAGGCGCTGACTACGCGGGCGAGGCGGGGTTGGCGCTTCGGAGCGGGGTGATCCCTCTGAAATGAGGACTTGGGATGACAACCGCATGGGCCGGAATCGTAATCTCGGCGGTCGGCGTCACAGTCTCGGCCGCCGTGGTAGTGACGAACGTTTTCGCAGTCAGGCGCGCTGCCCGCACGCAACTTCAGATAGCACACGACCAGCGCATCAGCGACCGGCAGAGCGACACGTACATCGACCTGCTGCTATGGGTTCGGGGGATCGAGGCGGAGCCTCGGGACGTCAACATGCTGGAGCTTGCTGAAATGCTTAAGTTGCCTGACGAGCTGGACGTTCGCACGACGGCTTTCGCCTCGAAGGCGGTTAGGCAGCGCGTGAAGGAGTTCGTGGATGCGCGGTGGCGGCTGCACCAGAAGATGCAGCGTGACCGCGAGCGCATCTTGGCGCTCGCCAGGGAAGCCTTGAAGACCAAGGACCATGCGGTCCTGTTTGCGGCTGTCCCGGAATGGGATGCAGTGACCGAGGCGGCGGCGGCTCTGCGCGACTCGATACGCCGGGAGCTACTGGGGGACGACATGGCCTGACCTGGCTGTTCGTTCACCAGGGTGGCGACTCCCGGTGGGAGGAATGCGGACCGTTTCCGGCTAGCTCGATCCCGCCGTTTCTTGATCGTAACGGGCGGATCTGTCCCCGTGGCAGAGCTGCTCATCATGGCGGGTGCCTCAGCCAGGGGATAACATGCCGACTAGCGAAGGAGTCGCTCTCCGTCATCGCTGCACTTACATCCGGAAATGGCGCGACGAATACATATCGTCCCTTAGCTGTGCGTGACCTCGCGCTGCCGTCTCGCCGGGGTTTGCTGTGACGCCAGCGAATTCCCCCGCGCCGGCGGCGATCCACCCGGGATCACCGGGCTGGCTGGTATTGTGCGGGGCGAACGTTAGCGGTCGCGGCACTAGCTATTAGCTAAAGCTAAGGCGGGACAGCGGAACTTTCATATGAGCGGACCGTGCCGAACTGTGCTCGAGGTCCCCACCCGGGAATACCGAAGACCACGTACTGATCAGATCACGCCGTCGGTGCGAAGGCGCCGCAGAGCGCGCTCGCCGGCTCCGACGACCGCGCCGTCCCGTCCGCCAGCTCCATGATCCGCCAGCGCGGGTACCTGAGCGCTGGCGCGGTCGCGGCCTGTGTCAGCCTGCAGGAAGCATCCGGCCGCTCCGCCCGGGTCGTCAGCGGGGTGCATGCGGCCGTCCGCGGAACGGTAATGCGGGCCATCTGTGGTAACGACCTGATGGTGGTCGGCACCGAGGATGTGCAGTTCCGGGTCGACCGGCCTGGATGGCGGCGCTGGGCCGGTGCCACGCAGCGTCAGGACGCGCCTGCCGACAATCACTGACTCCACGCCCCAGCCCGCCAGTACATCCTGAAGCCGGACCAGCAGCACCTTGCGGCGGTACACCTCTTCGCCCGCCAGGGCTATTCGGCCCGGGGCCTGCTCGGCGAGATCGTCCTGCATGCGTTCCGATCCTCTCTAACTCATGGCCGATGACAGTGGCTGCCTCAAGGTCTGGCCAGCTGATTCCGTGCGCTTTACAGCAGCTGCATCAGGATGTAGCCGCTGATCTGAGCCCGGAGGTCAGCCCAGTCCGCGCCGCACAGCACCACGGGCGGCGAACTGTCGCGGAGCCTGCCGTAAACCTGGCCGTCCGCGCCGGCCCAGCGCTCCCAAGCAGGCAGCTCGTCTGCGGCATCAGGCCCGGCTATCACTCCAGCACTCATGATCTGATAATAGCTTATAGGAGCTTACAGAGCTAGGTGAAGTTTTAGCAGCTCAGAGGACGTCTATGTTCGCCACGTGCCAGCCATGCCAGTTAATCCGTACGGGCGCGACCACTCGTATGTGCAGGTCGCCGATGACATCGCCCGCCGGATCGACGCCGGCGAGATCAGCATCAAGCTGCCATCCGAGAGGGCGCTGGCCGACGAGTACCAGGTCGCTTACACCACCGTGCGCCACGCCATGCAGATCCTGCGCGAGCGAGGGCTGATCGTGACCATCCACGGGCGCGGGACCTTCGTGGCGGCATCCCTGCCCTAGCGAACCCCGCCAGGCAAGCGGGCCAGCGCCACCGAAGCGCCGTCAATCGCTCCGGCCCGCAGCTCGCGGCGCCCTGGTAGCGACGACAGGAGTTCCTCGGCCAGGACAGCGCGAATATCTGCCCGGCACGGCCACTTACGTATCGATCGGGAACGGGCCCGGGTGGCTGCTACCGGCGCCTGCCTGCGTGTGATGTCATCGTCCGGCTTCCCACTCGGCGTCGAACTCGGCCCACTTGGCGTCCCATGCGGCGACCGTTGCCGCGAGCTGGGCGCAGTCGCCGGCGTGGCCGCGCTCGTCGTCGGCTGGCCCGTTGCAGAGTCCGTGATCGCTGATCAGGCCCTCGCAGGATCCGCAGGTCCACGAGAACGACCGGCCGTAGCGCCATGCTGTCTCGGTATCCGGGCTTCCGGCTGCGTAGGAGTAGGCCGCCTCGGCGATGGTGTCGCCTGCCAGGTCGGCTTCTCCGCCAGGGGTGAGGTCTAGCGCCGTGCCGATCTCCTGCCAGGTGTGCCCGGCCTCGCGTGCGTCACGGATGTAGTTCCGGGTGCTGAAGCGGGCGCCTAGCTCAACCTCGCGGGCTGCCCGCAGCCCGGCGAGGGGCTCGACGTCCTGGATGGTCGACTGGGCACCGCGGTACGCGGGGCGGCTGATGACCTGCGCGCTTTGATCGCGTGCAAGGTCGATAACGGCGCGGCGGGCCGCGCGCCGGGCGGCGCTGACCGCTTTCTCCCGTGCTTCGCGGCTCTCTTCTGGTGTGCCCATCTTCGGATCCTCCTTCTCAGCCGGAATCTCTGGCCGCTACGCGGCCTCGATCTCGCGGTCGGGTGCTGGCCGGGCGGCGGGCTCGGGTTCGGGGAGCGCCTGCCGGCTGGGCTCGGTGATCATGTCGGTGGCTTTCTGGGCTGCGGCTGCGGCCGAGATGACCATCCGGGGCTCGCCCTTGATGGTCTGGAGCCAGCCGCCGATGTAGGCGGCGGAGTTCTGGAAGATCTCGTCGGTGCCGATGCCGGTCTCGGCGCACAGCATGCTGGCCGTCATCTGGGCCACGAGTTCTTCCTTGCCGTACTCGTGGCTGCCGAAGGCCGCGTCCTGGCTGGTGATGCCGGTCCGGTTCAGCCGGGAGGCGTGGCCGGTGCTGTGCGCTACCTCGTGATAGGCGGTCGCGTAGTAGTGCTCAGGGCTGCGGTGGCCGGTCATCGGCGGAAGGTGGATCTCATCGGCCGCCGGGTTGTAGTACGCCTGGCCTTGCACGTCATGGCTGAGACTCGGGGCGCCTGGCTGGCTGACGTAGCCGTCGAGTATGGCTTGCGGCGCGGCGATCGGGTGTTCCTCGCCGGGCTCGGGGTGGAACCGGCCGGGCAGCCCGTCTGCCTGGGCTGCGTTGAACACGCGGAACTTCCGCAGCATCGGGACGGCCCGGGTCGTGACCTCGCCCGTCCCCGGGTCGCGTTCCTGCTTCTCCAGTGTCTTCCAGAAGGTGACCAGGGTGGATTTCTCGCCCTTGCGGACCTGGCCGCCTCGCTCCTGGATCTGCCCGTACGTGCCGAACCACGGGCTCCGCCACCCGTGCTCGCGGGAGGCCAGCACCAGTAACCAGGTGTTAACGCCGCGGTAAGGACTGCCGGTGGACATGGACCGGGGACGGCCGGGGTCCACGGCGTGCGCCACGGCACCACGCCCTGCTCCAGGGCCTGGACCATGCGGTCGGTCACGGCCTGGTAGATCTCGTCTGCGCTCACCGGGCGCCTCCGGGCGGACTGGCCTTCCAGGCAGCGCTGGGCATTGCCATCTCCGCTCCTCCCGGTGTTCGCATCGCCTAATGATGTGATGGTGTGATGCTTATCATGATAGGCGTGACACGTCGCGATCGCAGACCTCAAGGCCGGGAACCGGGCGAAAGGCAAGAGGTCACTTCGCGGGGCGGGGGTCTGCCGGTAAACGGCGATGCGTTCGCGCCGGGGACAGGGGAGTGAACGGCATGGCCGCTCGTGCCCGGCCAGGCAGGCAGGCCGGGGCGCTGGCCTGGGCTGGTCACTGCCCGGTCAGCGCGGCTATCCGCTGGCGGCACAGGGCGAGGAACTCAGGCGACTCGATCGCGCCGCAACGCTCGTTCACGCGGATTTTCCTGGCACGTTCCCGCAGGGCCGCCAGGCCCTCGATCGACAAGGTGACGGCGATGCTGCCGCACAGAGCTTCGTCGCTCGCCAGGTCGCCGGCGTCGGCGGCCCAGTAGAGCGCGGCGACCATATCGTCGAATGCCAGCGGGCACTCGATGCGGAGCACGAACGGCCTGTTCTCTGACTCGAACCACCGGGGGCCGCTGATGACCGGCAAGCCGGCCGCCGGCTCGCGCCCGGGGCGGTCAGCCTGGTTGCGCATCGGGTTCGCCTCCGCATGGCCGGGACGCGGGAGATCCCGGCGGCCGCGGCCGCCGGGAAACGCCGTGCCGCCGTAGCGTCCGGGGCCACGCTGTCCTGGTCAAGACTGCGTCTAAAACGCGTTGACGGCCTTGGACAGGGCACCGGCGATCTCGGAGAGCAGTCCCCCGCCCAGGCGCGCCAGGTGGGCGGCGCCGACCGGGTTCTTGATGAAGAACAGGACTAAAACGACCAGGACGAGGTACCAGCCGAACCTGCTGGGCTGCCGGAACATCAGGCGCACCTCCGTACGATGGATGCTGACGGGCCGTGGGTGTCACAGCTCCCAACGGTCCGCCATCGACCAGACGCATCGGAAGAATGCCGGGGGGTGACGTTCAGACGTCACCCCGGAGCACCCTTCACGGGCCTGCGCGGCCGGCCGGACACTGAGATCGGCGACCTCAGCGGAAAGGCGGAGTCCTGTGGATGACAGGCCAGTGTGGGCGCGGCGGATCACGATCGAGCGCGAAGCGCGCGGCTGGAACAAGCCGCAGTTCATCGAGGCGCTCCGCGCCCACACGCTGAAGGCGCTGCCCGGCAAGGACTCCCTGCTGCGCAGGGTCCACTCCTGGGAAAGCGGAGCCACCTGCCCCGACGACTTCTACAAGCCGCTGATCGCCAAGACCTTCGGCACGGTCACCGCGGCGATCTGGGCGGTCCCGGGCAGCAGGGACGCGGACGCCGAGCTGATCGCCGGCGCGGGCATGGACACCCTGGAGGTCCTCACCAGGCTCCGCGCGTCATCCGTGGACTCGGCCACGCTGGACGGCCTGCGAATCACGGTGGACCGGCTGTGCAGCGAGTACCCGAACCTCCCGGCCCAGCAACTCCTGATCGAAGGCCGGTCCTGGCTGCGCCGGATCACCACCATGCTGGACCGCCAGCTCACCCTCGGCCAGCACACCGAACTGCTGTCCCTCGCGGGCTGGCTCGCCGCTCTCGTCGGCTGCGTGGAGTACGACTCCACCAACCGTGCCGCCGCCGAAGCCACGCGAAAGGCCGCCTGGAGCCTCGGCGAGGAATCCGGCAACACCGAGGTGATGGCCTGGGCGCAGGAAATGCGGGCCTGGTTCGCGCTCACCCGCGGCGACTACCGCGGCGTCCTGGCCGCCGCCGCCACCGGCCACGACGTCGCTCCGAACGGCGCGGCAGCCGTGCAGCTCCACGCCCAGAAAGCCAAGGCCTGGGCACGCATCGGCGACCGGCGCCAGGTCGAGGTCGCCCTCGACCAGGGCCGGACGCTGCTGGAGCACATGCCCTACCCGGAGAACCTTGATAACCACTTCGCCGTCGACCCCGCGAAATGGGACTTCTACTCGATGGACTGCTACCGGATCCTGGGCGCCGGCCACGACACGGGCAGCACCGAGAACAAGCTCGCCGAGTCCTACGCAGCCGAGGTCATCCGGATCGGGACCGACGCCAGCGGAACCGAGTTGTCGCCCATGCGGAACGCCGAAGCGCGGGTGACCCTCGGCGTCGTCGCCGCGCGGCAGGGCGAACTCGAGCGCGCCCTTGACTACGGGCACCGTGCCCTGGCCGGGAACCGGCTTTCGCTGCCGAGCCTGCTCATGGTCTCCAGCGAGCTGGGCTCTGTCATCTCCGAACGCTACGGTTCCGACACCGACGCCGCGGATTATCTCGGCCAGCTCCGGCATCTGCGCGACTCGGCTGTCTGACGGCGTTTCCCGCGCTGCCGGTCGCCGGAAGCGGGTAGCGGCGAGCGGAGTGGGCGCGGTGCGTTCTGTGAATGCTGATGGCTGGCCGTCAGGCGGGAAGGCGGGATGATGCGCGGCCTGGAAATACCTGAGCATTTAGAACTGCTGCTGACAGGTGAGCCGGTACTGGATATTTACGCGGCCGGCCCGTGGCGGGTTCCGGATGGCCTGGTCGGCGAGGTGTTCGGGCGGGCCAGGGAGCTTGCGGCCAGCGATGAGGCCCGGTCGGTGCTGGCGCAGGTGCCGGAGGGCTATCTCCTGGACGCGACGGCAGTCGCGCTTAATTTGCTGGCGCTGGCCGATTTCTTGTGCGGTTCGGCGGCTGTGCGCGGCGGCGCTTGCGCGTCTATCGCTGCGGAGCTGACCGATGGTTTCCGGGCCGAACCGCGCAGCTTTCCCCGGGATCCGCTGCAATGGGAAGCGGCGGCCGGCTGGTGGCGGCCACCCGGCACTTGGCTGTTTGTCGGGAAGACACCGCGACAGACCTCGATGAGGCTCGCAGTGCGCTGTCTGGAAGTCCTGGAGGGCATCGCGCCATTCGACGAACGCCGCCGCGCACTGCTGGAGCTGTACCGGCAGCGGCAAGCCGACCCGGAACTCGCGGCGCAGGACGCGACGGCTCCCCAGGCTGATCTTGAGGGCCTGTGGTCTGAGTCGGCGGGACCGGACATACTGGCCGTGCTGCCGGAGCTGGCCGGGCCGGAAGGGTATCTCGGCTGGGCGTGCGAGGGCCTTGCTGCCGCTCATGAGCGGCTGGCGTCGGCCGTGCCCGGCGTCCCGTCCGTGCTGGACACCACAGCGCACCTGGTGCTGCAAGCCGGGCTGGAGCACGCTCCGGCCGGGCTGGCGTCAGTGGCTGGCGCGGACGGCTACCTGGCCGTGCAAGAACAGATCGCGGCCGCCAGGAGGTTCGACCCGCGGGCCTGGGCGGCCCGGACCCGAGGATGGCTGGCCCGCGGGCTGGCCGCCGGGCAGATCGACGCATGCCGCGCCTGGCTGGATATGGCCGTACGGATCACCGGCATCCTGCAGGGACTGCCGGACGGCCCGGGCCGGCCAGACCCGTGTCACCTGCCGGTCGCGGATTCCAGCACGACGTGCGAGCGCTGGCCCGGCCCCGGCGGACCGCCAACCCCCTGGCCACCACCCTCGCTCTGCGGCACGCCAAGGCCGCCGCGTCCGGGCCGGGCAGCCGCCCGGACGGCGGCAAGACCGCCCGGGCGGCGGACGGCGGTGTGGACGTGGCTGAACACGGCGGGGAACCACCGGCTGGGCCGGGCGACCCGCTAGCGGACCTGGCCGCGCTGCCCGGGCTGGCCACGGTGAAGGAGGAGATCGCCGGGCTGATCGCCGCGGTGCAGGCCGAACAGGCACGGCAGGCGGCGGGGATGACTGCCCGGCCGGCGTGGAAGAACCTGGTGCTGGCCGGCGGCCCGGGCACCGGGAAGTCCAGGATCGCCGCGATCACGGGCCGCATTTACCGGGACCTCGGTGTGCTTTCCTCCGGGCACCTGGTCGAGGTGAACCGCGCGGACCTGATCGGCGAATCTGCTCAGGGCAGCAGCTCACTGGTGCGCGCGGCCGTGAACAACGCCATCGGCGGCGTGCTGCTGATCAGCGACGCCCATGACACCGGCGACGCGGCACCGGCCCGCGACCGCGCCGCCACCAGGACGATGCAGGAGCTGATCACCGAGTACCGCGGCGGGAACCTGGTGGTGATCCTCGCCGGCCCGGATACCCCGGTGCGCCAGTTCCTGCTGGGCAACCCCGGCCTGGCCGCCCGGTTCCCGGTGACCATCGAGTTCCCTGGCTATACCGCCGAGGAACTGGCCGCGATCTTCACCGCCCGGGCGCAGAACGCCGGGTTCACGCTCCCCGCCGGAGCCAGGGATAAAGCCCTCGCACTGCTGGTAAAGAACGGCAGCCAGCCGGGTGGCGGCAGTGCCCGGCTGGCGATCGGACTGCTGGACCAGGCGGCCGCGCAGCAGGCCCGGCGCATCATGACTGGGACCGGACCTGTTCGCGGCGCTGCGCTGCGCAAGCTGCTCCCGGCCGACGTCCCCGGGCGGCTCGCGGCGGCCAGGTCCGCTCAGGTGCCCGGTGACCCGTTCGCCGAGCTGGAGCAGATGACCGGCCTGGCATCGGTCAAGCACCAGGTGCGGCTGCTGGCTGCCGAGGCCAGCGCCGAGCAGCTGCGCCGCGACGCCGGTCTGCCCGCCGCCGCCCCCTCGCGGCACATGATTTTCACCGGGCCGCCCGGCACCGCCAAGACCACCGTCGCCCGGCTGATCGCCGCCATCTACGCCCAGCTCGGCCTGCTGTCGGCCGGGCACCTGATCGAGGTAGCCCGCGCGGATCTGGTCGGCCGCTACATCGGCGAGACCGCCCCGCTCGTCACCCAGGCCGTCGCCTCAGCCCTCGGCGGCGTCCTGTTCATCGACGAGGCCTACACCCTGGCCCTCAGCAACTCGCCGAACGACTACGGACCCGAGGCCATCGCCACCTTGCTCAAGCTCATCGAAGACCACCGCGGCGACCTCGTCGTCATCGCCGCCGGATACGAACACGAAATGCACGCCCTGCTGCAGGCCAACCCCGGCCTGGCGTCCCGCTTCCCGCGGACCATCCACTTCCCCGGCTACACCGACGAGGAACTGGCCGCCATCTTCACGGGCATGGCGCGCAGCGCGGGCCTTAAGCTCGCCGACGGCACCACCGCGAAACTGCGCGCCATCCTCACCGCCACCCCCCGAGGAAGAAACTTCGGAAACGCCCGCCACGTCAGGAACCTGCTCGAACAGGCCATCTCCGCCCAGGCCCTGCGGATCACCAGACCCGGCGCCGACCCCGACGAAGTACGAATTCTGCGCGCCGAGGACCTGCCTGAGCCCTCAGAACCCGCCCTCGACGACACCCCCGGCCAGTACCTGTAACAAACAGCAGTCCCGCCTACGCCGACGACGTAAAGGTGCGCCAGTGGCCTGTACAGGCCGCAACTTTACGGCGGGGCTTGCCGACACTAGCGTCCGGGCCGACGGTGGCCCAGGATCTTCGTCTTAGAGCCTGTTGATAAAGGGGTTAATGACCCCGAAGCGGGCCTGATCGTATCGATGTGGTTACTGCTGGGCGGTATGCCGGCGTGAAGCAGGTGGCCCCTGGTAGCCGAGAGGTGTCTAGTCATCTCCGCGCCCAGGGGCCTGCGTGCCTGTTTACCCTGTCGCGCCGCTGTTCGCCACTCGCTGCCCGTCGTGGGGCTGCTGGTGCCATGACCGCGTGCCGCGCTACCCGTCCGACCTGTCCGATGATCAGTGGAAGGTGCTGGAGCCGCAGGCCAGGGCGGTGATGAAGGAACTGGTCACCGTCGCCGGCCGGCCGATGGCCCATGACCTGCGGGCCATGGTCGATGCCGTCGCCTACGTGGCCCGCAACGGGATCGAGTGGCGGGCAATGCCCGCCGATTTCCCGCCCTGGGACTCTGTTTATGCCTTCTACCAGCGGTGGAACGCCCGCGGCCTGCCGCAGCGCCTGGTCACGCGGCTGCGGGGCAGGCTACGCGCGTACCAGGGGCGGCAAGAAGAGCCGACCGCGTGCATTATCGACTCGCAGATCGTAAAGTGCGCGGACACCGTCGGCAGGAAGACGAGCGGCTACCACGGCGGGAAGAAGATCACCGGCCGCGGCCGGCACCTCATCGTGGACACTGAGGGCTGGCTCCTCGCCCTAGCCGTCACCCCCGCCTCGGCCAGCGACAAGGCCGGCGCCCGTCTGGTGACCGCGCGGCTGGCCGCGCTGCTCGCGACGCTGAAGATCATGTGGGCCGACACCGGCTACAACGGCAGCCCGCTGCGCGACTGGATGAAGGCCACCGCGGGCATCACGCTCGAGATCGTGGCGCGGACTAGCCCGCACACATTCCAGGTCCTGAAACGCCGCTGGGTCGTCGAGCGGACCTTCGGCTGGCTCATGCGCTACCGCCGCCTCGCCCGCGACTACGGGCGCACCATCCACCACCATGAGGCCATGGTCTACTGGGCCACCGTCTTCATCATGACGAAACGCCTCACCCGGCATGAAACCGGGCAGCCTCCGCCTCCGCGTTGGGGAGCCGAGCGGTCCCGCCCCGCCCAGCAAGCGGCTTTATCAACAGGCTCTTAGCGCTCAAGCCAGAGTTGTGACGACCGATTCGTCAGATTGGCGGAGACAACAATTGGCTGGGCTCTCCGCTCCACGACAGGGCCAGCTCATCTCGGGCTCGGGTCGCCGCTACATACAGCAGCGACCGCTCGCGGAGCAGTGCGTCTGCCCAGGCGTCCTCGGCGTACTGCTCGTCTCGCAGCGGCCTGGGGATCGCTCCGTGGTTGACCCCGAATAGCAGCACCTTGGAGAACTCGGTGCCCTTGGCCCGGTGCATCGTCATGGTGACCGGCTGCCCAGGCTTGATGTGCTCCCGATCGACGGCCCGGATCGTGACGCCGCGCTCTGCCAGGCCGGTGACCAGGCGGTCTCGTTGCCGCTGCTCGCGCACGAGGACTGCCACCGTCTCGGGTGCCCCGGCGCCCTCGATCCACTCGCTGACAAGCTCTGATGCCTGGTCGAGTTCTTCACTCAGCGTCCTGCACGCGATCAGCCGCGGCGCGGGACCGCTGCGGGCCGACCGGTAGTCGGACGAGATCTCCGCTTCCTCCTCCATGTCGACGTACTTGCCGCCCTCCAGCACGGTGATCGCGTACGCGAGGTTCTGGGCGGTGGTGCGGTAGTTCAGGGTCAGTCGCCGGGACCGGCCGACGATGCGGATGCCGAACTTGGAGAGCACGACTCGCTGGCCGTAAATTCGCTGGTGGGAGTCCTCCGCGATGAACAGGTCGTCGGGGTGCTTGTCGGCCAGCGCGCGCAGGAGCTGCCAGTGCGCCGGGCCGAGGTCCTGGCCCTCGTCTACGAGCACATGGTCGGCTATGTACTCCGCGCGCGTGTCACCCGTCCGCCGCAGATGGGCGGCGGCGATTGTTGCGGCTTCGGGGAAGTCGATGGTCCCGGCGATCCGCGCCTGCGCTCGATAGGCATCGATGGCGTCCCAGACCCCTGCCCGTTTGGCTCGGTCCATCGCCACGCCGCGTCCGGGTCGGCGCACCTTGTAGTACGCCTCCCGGGTCGTGATGCCGTTCGGCAGTACCACCTGGGCATACTCAGCCGCCAGGAACGAGGCGCTGCGCAGGGAGGACGGCACCGCTTCCCTGGCCGCGTCCAGCGCATCCTGCCAGGCAACGTTCGGAGTACGCCCGCTGATCTGCTGGGTACCAATGCCCAGTACGGCCTCCGCATCGACGGCGATATCAGTGCCAGCGCGCCTGAGGACCGCGCTCGCCAGGGCGTCGATCCCGTGAATAGAGACCCCGGGTTCCCCGAGACTAGGCGCCTGGGGCAAGGCTGGATCCAGGCGGAGGAGGTCAGTACGCAACTGGTCGGCCAGGTTGGTGGTGAAGGTGGTGAGCAGCACCCGCGAGCCCGGCTCACGGCGGGCCAGCATCCGGGCCCGGTGCACCAGCACGACTGTCTTACCTGTGCCCGCGCCTCCGGACAAGCGGAACGGCCCGCTGTACGAACGCTCGGCGTACTTGCGCTGCTCCGGGTGCAGGAACACCCGCCAGGCGCCGAAGTCGCCGGCCTCGACCACCCGGCGCAGTTCGTCGTTGCTTTCGATCCAGGTGAACGACATCTGCGCAGCCGGATGGCGCAGCCCTTTGACCAGGCGGTCGGTAACACTGTCGCCGGTGTCGGCCGGCTGCTCGCTGAGGCTCAGCCGGTCCTGGACCTGGGCCACGCTGCGGCCCGTGGCGAGGTCGATGAGCGCCAGACCCTGCCATTCGACTGCATGCTCGGCCAAGGCAACCAGGGCGTTCTCGTCGGTCACCACTAGAGCGCGAGCTGCGAGGGACTCATCGATCCCCAGGACGTCGACCAGGGTCTTGCGGTCCAGGCCCAAACCGACCAGCAGCGGTGTGGGCGCAGACTTCGCCATCGCGGGCGGGCTCGCCGACTGTTCGGCTACCGCTTGCCATACCGGTGCATGAGTTTGCAACGGGGCGGCCTCCGGCACCGCCGACACGATGCTGATCTCCGCGATCCCGTTGATCGGGTTAACGGTAAGCCGAGTCTTCTTGGCCACCGCGATCGCGTCGTTGTGCGGCCAGATGCCGTGGAAGACGTACGTCGCCTCACCCGGACTCGGCACCTTGAACAGCACCGCCCGGTAGAACTGGTCTACTCGTCCGGTGCGTACCTTGTCGTCTGCGCTGTTCGTGATCGGTTCGATGTGCAGCCCGCGGGCTGTGTCGTCCTCGCTGAGCTTCTCAAGGAAGACGTAGGCCTTCTTCTTGATCGAGGCATCCAGCTTGCCGGCCAGCTTCGACATGATGATGTTGGCCATCAGGCGCCTCCGCTCAGTGCGGCCGCAACGGCGGCCGGGTTGGCCGGAACCCAGTGCCAGCCGGCCGACTCAAGTTCATGCTGGTCGTCCTCGTCGGGCTCTAGGCGCACCGCAAGGTGCATGTCCGGCCAGGCGAAGTCGATCGGGATGCCGCTGTCCGTCTCGTACCCCACGACAGGCACCGGGATCGACCCGAACCGGGCGAGCCCTTCCACGAAACTACGCTCCGCGCCATCCAGCGCGAGCTCGCGGATGGCCTGCCACTCCGGCGGCAGTCCCTCGCCACCGCCGGCCGGCGCCGCCTTCGCCGCGCGCGGGACGGTATCGGCGAGCACTTCGGTGACCGCCGCAATCCACGTCGGCTGCTCGCGCAGGTTCAGGGCATTGGAGATCCGCAGCCATTCACGCCAGGCATCTGCATGGTGGCCCTCGCGGAGTACCTCGTCCCGGTCGTCGACAACCAGCGCGATCTCCAAGACCTGGCCGGACATCCTCGTGAGGCAGCCGACCGGACCGCTGCTCCACCACCACGCCTTGGTTGCGGTCCCGCTCTCGGATGCCTGGCGGTGAGGATCTATCAGACGAAGGGCTGCCTCGCGGGAGAGGTCGTCCGCAGGATCCATCCAGAAGTGCCTGGCGCTGGGAGCAAACATCAGCGGCAGATGGTTTGCTAGCACCCGGTGCCCTTGGATGTCGGGTTTCTGGATCCAGGCGAGCAGGAAGTCGATCGGGCCCCGCCGGATGCCCTCGACATTCTGGTGGGTGAAGGTGACCGACGACCTCAACAGCTCGGCGACCGCCTCGTCCCGCAGCCAGGCCGGCGCATCATGGGTCCCGGCTTGCGCGTCCTCTACGTCGCGAGCGGTGATTCCCAGGACCATAGCGCCGCTGTCGCGCAGGTCCTGGCGCTTCTGTGCGTCGTCGGCGATCCGGTTGTGGGCCGGGCTGGCGTGGTACTGCCAGCCGTCGGTGAAGATGGCCACGTTCGGCAGGCCGCCCTGGTTAGAGCTGAGCAGGAAGTCGGGTTTGCTGCTTCCCACCAGCATCTGCGGCTCCAGCGTCCACTGCCGGGTCGCGCTGGGGAAGGTGATGGTCAGCCGGTTTCCCTGCGGGCCGGGCGATTCCTTAACGGTCGCTCCGAGCTCGGTCACGCGTTCGGCGAACACCGTCCGGAAACGCTGTTCCAGGTGGGACTCGACATCAGGTGGCGCGGGCTCTTCGGTGGTCAGCGACCAGCTCATCTCGGCGGTCGGCTCGACGTCGGGCACCCCGGCCGTGAGGATGGCGCGCAGATGCCGTTCGGCCGCGGTCCGGGAAACACTGTCCACCTGCCACGGTGCCGCGAACGGAAGAAGACAGCGGTGACAGGCCAGTCGCGCCTCGGCCTGGCAGGCACACCGGCGGACTCGCTCCCAAGCGCGATGGAGCAGGTCCCACACCCGCAAGGGGTCGGCCAGCTCGGCCAGGTAACCCGTGCCACCCGGTACAACGTCGTGCAACAGCAGCGCCTCGCTGGTGGAGCCGCTCTCGCCGGGGACCGGCTCGCTGATGGAGGCGATCTCGATATGGTCGGGGCTTCCGCCAATCTGCTCGTGCAGGCCCAGCAGAAGCGCCGCGGCCAGGCTCGGGATAGCAAAACGGTCGCCGAGGGTGACCGACAGCGGCAGCCGGATCACAGCGCCTTGAGTAGTCAAGGTGCGCATCAGCGCGATGCTGCGGACGTGCTCGTCGGGTGCCTTGCGATAGCGGCACCATGCCCGGTGCTCGTCAGCGCGGTTGGTGCGGCTGCTGCGGTCCAACTTTCCGCAGCCCTCGCAGACACGGAACAATGCCGCAGGTTCGTCGCTCCCGGCGATCGAGCGGGAAGTCCCATGGGCAACCTGGCGGCCGAGGTTCACCCAGCGGATGTCCATCCGGCGCAGGTACTTCGTGCCGAAGTCGTAGTCGTTGACGTACCACTTCCTGGCGACGTGGGCCGGGTCGATGTCGGCCGCGACGGCAATGGAGAAGCGCTCGCGCTTGCGCTCGTCGTTGCGGTCGCCGATGCCTGCCTCGTCGCGCCGTATCTCCGCGGACACCCGGGTGAGCTCGACCACGTCGAGATGGTGTTCGCTGCCGGAAAGCCCCACACTGCCACAGCGCGGGCATGCGGATGGGAACGCCGTCGTGCTAAGGGCGTCCAGGTGGGCCGCGTACCCGCAGTCGGGACAGAACACCATCGGCCGGATCGCCGAGTCGTCCGGCCCGAGATCAACGGCGTCAACGGCGATCTCCAGCCCGCGGGCATAGAAGGTGGCCCCTGGGGCGAACTCGCGGAGCGCGTTGGCCGAGGAGCGGTGGTAGCTCGTCGGCTCGGAGCGGAACTCCTGGGTTTCCGGGTCGATCCAGGTCAGGGCTACGTTGAGCACGACGTCGTCGTCGAGCAGGGTGTAGTTCGGGAGGATCCCGAACTCCTCCAGCACAGCGATCCAGTACTCCCCCCGCAGGTGCTGTAGCTCCTTGCCGGTCATGGCCAGAGCGGCGCGAGCGGAACGGACGGCGCGCTGGTCGTCGTCGCTGGCCGCGGGGAGCGCGGCGATATGCTCCAGCTCTGGCAGGGCCTGCTGGACTGCGAGCCGCCGGTACTGCAGTCCCTCGACGGTGCGCACCCAGCGGCGGGATGCCTGGTACAGGTGCGTCGCCAGACCGCTGCTGCCCGGCTCGCCCGCGAAGGGGCTTGCCCACGCGCGAAGGCTCGCGACGGACGTCGCGGCCAGGTTATCGAAGCTGCCCAGGAAGCGGTCCAGATGGTCGCCGGCTCCGATCTCGGCGAAGGTGATGAGGTCGCCGAGGAAGCTGCCCTTATCGGTCGCGCCAAGGGCACTCGTTGCCCGGCGTGGACGTGGCCGGTTCTCATCCCGCGCGAAGCAGTCGACAAGGTGAGCGACATACTGCCGCTGCAAGATCTCTTCGGCGCTGAGATATGTCGCGGGCGGGCGGACCCGGCCGTTGATGACGGAAAGCGGGTCCTGCAGGCGCGGCAGTTGCTCACCACGGCCGGTGACAAAGGCAAGGTTGAGCGCATTTCCGGTGAGGCGACCGGCCCGGCCGATTCGCTGCAGATACGAGGCCACCGTCTTGGGCAGCGAAGCCAGGAGCACCGCGGACAGGTCCCCGATGTCGATGCCCATTTCCAGAGTGGGCGTGGCGACCAGCACGTTCGGCGCACTCGGGTCGGTCTGACCTTGCTTGAAACCGTTCTCGTACCTCAGCCGAGTGATGGGGTCGAGCAGACTGGTGTGTTCCCGGGCAACGATCCTGCGCATGTCTTTCGATGCGTAGAGATCGCGGTAGAAGTTGTCACGGCGCGGCTCGCGCCTCAGCTGCCCGGGGCAACGCACGAGCAGGCATGGGGCACCATCGAGCTGGTCAATGACCGCGATTGTTCCCGGCTGCTGGGCGTGGCAGACGGTGCAGACGAGCAGGTTGTAGCCAGCCTGCATTGCCTCGAGCGTGGTCGGGCTGAGGATCACGCTGCTCGCCGGGATGGTGAAAACGGTGCCGCCGCTGTCGGTCGGCACCGTATGCAGCACGTCCGCGCGGGCGAGGCGCTCCAGCAGCAGCCGCGCAAGGCGCGCGCCGTGTCCGGACGTGACGCCCAGCGTGCGGGCGGTCCAGCGGGCGTACCAGGACCTCGGCGTGGTGACCGGGTCAAGCAGCGGGTCCCTGATCGGCGCGGCCGGGCCGATGCGCGGGTAGGCGGGGGCCGAGCGGCCCTTTGGGAAGGCTGGCATTCCCTGGCCGCGGGGGCGGCCACCCCAGATGTGGTACCGGTTCCCGTCGTGCTGGATATAGGCGCGGAACCACTCGTGCTCGACGGCGCCCTGCACCCGCATGTGCTCCAGAACGCCGCGGGTCCAGGCGACCAGGCGTCCGTCCGCCAGGGAAGCCAGGCTCCCGTCAAGAGTGTCCTGGCTGTCGGCGGCGACAAGGACGGAGCGGGCGATGCTGGCCAGTGCAGCCGGGCGGCCGGCGTCGACCTCGACGACGACGCTGCCCGTCTGCTCCAGGGTGCGCCCGACGCGGGACTGCAGGCCGAACTCCATCACCGCATCAAAGAGGAGGCGGCGTCTGACTCGCGTCTGTACCCGGGCGGGCACCTCCCGGGCGGCCCTGCGCTGCCAGAAGGGAGCGAACTCGTCGCGTTCGACGGAGTCCGGCGGGACGAGCCGGTAGCGGCGGAAGGGATCGTCGCCGGCAGTGGCGATGGCCTGGCCAACGAGAGAGTCCAGCGCTATCGGGTCCTGCCCGACAGCATGGCGCAGCACCGAGCGCAGGGTCAGCGCGTGGGAGCGGCTCTCGACGAACCCGGCCCGGTGGGCGGCATCCTGGACGCTGTCGGTGAAGACCAGCGCCTTCTTCTCCCGGGGATCAAGGTCCTCGTCGCCGAAGAAGGTGGACAGGGTGACCGAGAGCAAGGTGGCGATGGCGCTGCCGAGGAAACGGATGCCGTCCTTCTGCTGGCATGACGGGCAGGTGTCGTCGCGGGATTCGTCGTCAGCATCCTGGCCCACCTGGGTAAGCACGGGAAGTATCCAGCCGTCGCGGTAGTCCGGATCGTCCTCGGCTGGGGCCGACGGGAGCAGTATCCGCTGGTGAATGGAGAACCAGCGCAGCCCTTCCACGCTCGGGCCTTCGACGTCGGCTTCCTGCGCGGTCACCGCGGCGTGGTCGGCTTCCAGGGGGGCATAGAGCAGGGCGCGGAAGCGGCCCTCTTGGGTGGCGTGGTTACGGCGGATCGCGGTGTCATCGGCGTCGAGGTTCGCTCCGACTGCGGCCAGGCTGATCCCCCAGCCGGACCGGCCGCAGTGGCGGCAGTAGATGGCTGGGAAGGCATGCTGTCCGGCACCCGCGTCTGCGTGAGCGGGATCGGTCAACGCGCCGTCGTCGCTCCAGAGGTACCGGGTGGTCGAGCTGGCCGCCCGGTTGATCCGGGTGAGCTCGCGGACCCACAGGTGCAGGTCGACGCTGAGCGCGGCGCGCCCCACGGTGGCGCGGACGTGGCTGAGCGCAGCCACGACGTGGGTCAGGAAGGCCACCCGCTCATCCTCGCCTGCGCCTACTGGACTGGCCGACGGCTCGGGGAACAGAGCTTCGGCGAGATCCCCGAGGTGAACGGCCTGCTCGGTGGCGGCGACGAGCTCGTGCACCAACGGGTGGGCTTGCACGAGCGGGAGCAGCGCCTCGGCGGTGTTCCCGACCGTGCGGGCCAGAGCGGCCGCGTCGGTGTCGTAGAGACAGCCGAGGACACCGAGCGCCCGGGCCCGCGCGTCGGTGCGAGGTCCCAGGATCTCGAGGGCGGCGTTCGCCGCAGGTAGGTCTGACCGCAACAGTCGCCTGGGGGAGATCCCGAGGGCGGTTGTGCGGGCGGCGGCACCGGCGACCCACTCGTCGAGGCTGAGCCGGGACTCGGTGACGACACTGGTCTCGTCGAGCTCGTCGCCGAAGACAGCCCGGGCGAAGTCGATCATCGCTGCCGGGTCGCCCTTGTCTCCCAGGGTGGCCGACGTGGCGACCGGGGTGATGCGGCCCAGCGGACGGGCCCGATCAGCGTCAGTGAATGCGTCTTGCGGCCAGTAGCTCTTCAGCGCCAGGCCGAGGCGGCGCAGGAGCAAGGCCACATCGGTGCCCTGCGCGCCGTCGTAGGCGTGGAACTCGTCGAGCACGAGGTACTGCAGGCTCATCGCGCTCTGCTGCCACAGGCGCTGGTCCTCGTGGCGCAGCAGTAGCTGGTCGAGCATCTTGTAGTTGGTGAGCAGGATGTCTGGCGCCTCGTCGCGGATGATCGCGCGGTCGGTGATGAGGCCCGCCTCCGTCACCTTCGTCCGGGTCGGCCCAGTCTGGCCGGTGTAGAGGGCGGCGGTGATCCCGGCCAGGTCTTCCTGCGTGGTCAGTAGCTCGGTCAGCCGTTTCGCCTGGTCGTTGGCCAGGGCGTTCATCGGATAGAGGATGAGTGCTTTCATGCCGCGCACTCCCTCGCGGCGAGCACGGAGGGCGTGGTCGAGGATCGGGTACAGGAACGCCTCTGTCTTGCCTGACCCGGTGCCTGTGGTGATCAGCGTAGGTAGCGGCCGTGGCTTGTCCGGCCCGAGATCCGCACTGCTCAGCCGGGCGAAGGCCTCGGCCTGGTGGCTGTACGGCGTGATGCCGATATCCCAGCCCAGCGTGCGCTGCCACCCGTCCTCCGCAGGCCGGAACGGCAGCCGGAGACGCAGGTAAGGCCCCTTAAAGATGCCGTGCTCGCGATCGCTGAGAAACTCTGCCAACGCAAGCTGGGCATCCGGGTCGGCCAGAGCGAAGGTGGTCGTCAAGTAGTCCAGCAGGCCATCGTGAATCTCACCGGCCTGGATGGTGGGTAGGAGCTCACTCATGGGCTGCAAGCCGCCGCTCGAACTCAGCGTAGGCGCGCCGCATGTCCGCCTCCCGGTCGAGCAGGCGGAAGGGCAACTCATAGGTGTAGGTATTTCCGGCCTGGTTGGTTGCGGTGCGCTCCTCAGCACTCATCCGCTCGCCCTTCTTGCGCCACACGGAGAGGACCGCGTTGGGCACAAGTCGACCGTTGGCGTCGAAGACGTTGTCCCTGTGGTCGTAACCGTAAAGGACCGCGAACTGAGTACGGTAGACGGTGCACAGTTGATCTGCCGTCACACCGAGCATCAGTGCCACGAGCGCGTCAACCTCGACGAGCGCCTGTCGCCGATCCTCGGCGATGCGCAAGGGAGTGTTAGCAGTCCACTCCGATGTAATCGCGCCCAGGTCTGGGCGGTTGGCGCGGGCTAGTCCGCCTGTCCACCGATCAGCGGAGAACATCTCACGGTAGACATCGTGCCAGAGACCGGCGTAAGCCTGTGTGACGCAGTTGAGGCGCAGGACGCGAATCACGAGCCCTGCCTGGAGGGGATGGTCCAACCGAACCGGCAAGCGGTTGATCGTCGGCAGGAAGATGTTGGCCTTCGGCGCAGAGCGGACAGCGAAATCCGCGAGAAGCGAGGTCAGGAACCCCGACACCACGCACAGGGATTCGTGACTGCCCTGAGGTAGTCCGACAGAAGAGACGCCGTTCGGGTGAGCCGCACCCGGCGGGATCAGCGCGGAAATCAGCGTCCGCTCATTTGTGTTCGCCGCCATAAACCGCCAGGCAACCCGGTACTGGGCTCGGGCTGGCACAGAGTCCCACTGCGTGTAGTCGGCGTCATACCGAGCTCGGTTCCCAGCAGGCTTGTATGCAGTCACAGGAATGGCATTCAAAGGCAACGCCTCAAAGTCCGTCGCCGACCAGTCCTGGTTGTGCTTCATCGTCGGGTTCGGCGATTTGTACATCGGAGTCGCTACATGGAGGTGAGGACCCTGGAGAATCACCTCGTCCCAAAGCTCTGGAGCACCCCAGCCGGACTCGAAGTAGCCCTTCTTCCGGTCAATGGACTCATCCCAGCCACGTGAGAACGCAAGACCAAGAGAGCCCACTCGCGGCTGCCGGGCCAGGATTGCCAACACGTCGGCGACGGCCGTGTTCACTGTGTATACCATCCGAGTCTGCCGCACCGGAATGGCGTCGTCTTCCAGAACCTTATGCCATGTCTGCAGCGTCGCGTCGGTGACATTGATGACGCGTTCGCTGTGCGGACGCAGGTCCCAGTTTCCTCCAGGATCCTTCAGACCAGGCTCGTCTCCGGACCCGTCATGTCTTAGGGATCGCTCGACGGTGTCCGGATGATACAGCGATGAGGCCATCAGGAAGCCCACTTCGTTGACGGGGCGTCCGTACACATGAACGCCATACCGAACTTGATCGTGGATTTCATAGAGTTTCAGCTCATTGATGAACTGCCAATGTCGTCTCAACCGTAGATACGTATACTCGCGAAGCAACGCGGCCTTTTCGTCAGTGAAATGAGACTCGGGATGGACCAGAGTGACGACGCCGTCGGGTGATGCGTGTTTCCATGTCTGTTCCATAAAGCACCGGAAAAAGTCTGGCTGCAGACCAGCCAGAAGCGGATAAGCCTGCGCGGAGCCAAGGTATTCCGCCGTGACGACGACATCTGTTGTCGCGTTCGTGACGAGATCGCGGATCCCCGGAAGGTCCAGTGTCGTGGCTCGTTTGGCTTTGCGTGCCGTTTCGCTCGGTTTGGTGGCCAGCTGCCACCACGGGTCGCCCTCCGCGAGCAACGCATCTGTATCAGTGCGCGGACGTACCCATGGTGGGTTGCCCAACTGCAGGTCAAATCCCCCGCCCGCGAACACCGTCGCGAAGTCGAGTTCCCAGTGGAAGAACCCCTGCTGTTGGGTAACCTCATCGCAGACCTGCAACCATGCATGATCCTTCAAGACCTGATCGACCGGCTTTGCCGCGGCGAATTGCAGATTGAGTTCTTCGGCCGCGTTCAGGTCATCCCAGCCGACAGCCGCAGCAAGATCGCCAGTGCCGCCCTTGGGCCTACGCACTTCGGGCTCACGGCCCAGCAGCGCCTGGCAGGCCTCGATCCACTGATCCAAACTGGGCAGAGTTACGTCCCCGGTATCGGTAAGCGGCCAGAACCATAGTGCGGCCCAGGCGTCCATAACCCGCCGCAGGCGCTGGTACGCACCGTCCGGATCGTTGAGACTGGCCTCGATCTGCTCCCGTCCGACGGCCGGGGTGTGCTTATGTTCCTCCCTCCCCCACAGCGGGATGCTCCGCCGGGCCTCTTGTTCGGCGATCTGCAACCGTCGCAGGGTCAGCTGCCAGAGAGCCTCGACCCGGTGAGCCAGCTCGACTAGGGCTTCGACCTGCTTGCGGCTCTGCTTGGTGACAACTGACTTCCGCCACTCCCTCAGCGTCGCGGCCGCCTCAGGCGCGAGCTCCCGGGCCTCCTTGGCCTCAACCGCCGCCCCCCACCCGCTGGCGGGAAGCAGGAAGTGGTGGATTCGCCCGGCGGTCTGACGGGCGGTCACGCCGTCGGCCATCTCCTGGACCATGCCGGTCAACGGGATGTCGGCGGGTGTCGCTTTCAGCCACGACTTGTCGTTCACCTGTGCACGGGAGTACACGGCTCGCCGGGCTCCGATCAGGGAGTTGCCGCGCTTCAGGTGCAGGCCGAACCATGGCGCCTGCAGTCCCGACACCATGGTGTCCAGCCAGAGGGAGATCTCGGCCAGTTCCACGGCGGTGGCGTTAAGGTCCACCCCGTACACCTGGTGTAGCGCGGTGGAGGCCTTGACTCGCTGTAGCTCGGTAGCGTACGCGTCGGGGTCGATCCGTTCCCCGAGTTCGGCCTGGCGACGGCGCAGGTACTGCTCGGCCAGCTGGCGGACGGCCTCGATGGCGAACGCCCCGGACCCCAGGGCCGGCTCGCAGATCGTCAGTCCGAGGATCTCCTCGGCCATCGTGGTGTGCCCGTCCTGGTCGAGCAACTCTGCCAGCGCCTGGGACACGGTGAAGCGGGTTAGCACCTCTGGTGTGTAGTAGGACGCCGACTGCTGGCGTTCCCGGCCGGCGAGCCGGAAGACGAAGGTGCCCCGCTGATGCAGGACCGCCTTGCGCTCGCCAGTGACCTCGTCCTCGAAGCGGACGAAGTCCGCCTCGGCGATGCCCTCGGCCTGCTCAACCGGGACGACCCAGGAACCCTTCGAGGAGTCACCGTCCTTGGCCACCTCATACAGGTCAGTCGCAGCGAAGAAACCCGTGTAGGACATCAGACCCTCATACACCGCACCGAGCTGGTTGATGCCAAGCTCGGCATAGGAGATGAATCCGCGGTCCTTGCCCCGGGCCTCTTTGCTGAGCAGCAGATAGCGCAGCACCCGCTGTAGGGCCGTGTTCCCGATGCCGACATCATCGATGAGGCTCGTCGCCTCGGGCAGGAAGAGGTCAGCGCGCAGGCTCTGGAAGACCAGGCCGGGCAACTCGCCCTCCTCGGCCGCCGACGCCGCATGCCCCTGGTCGACCAGCCGGAACAGCAGGGCCAGCGAGCCGTACAGGTGGGTGCCGTCCGTCGCGCGGGCGCTGGCCAACTCGACCAGCGTCAGCTCGCGCAGCCGGTCCAGGCCGTAGCCCTGCTCGTACTCCCCTGCACCGACAGGCAGCACCTCCAGCTCGGGCGAAGCCTCCGCATAGAGCAGGAAGAGGATCCGGTACAGATAGCGCAGCGCCTGCCTGGCCAGTGGCTGCGCCTTACTCTGGGGCAGCGGGTCGAGACCCTGGGCGCTGCGGCGGCGAACCACCTCGTTGGCGATGATCTCGATAGAGAGGCGGACGCCCTCGCGCAGATCCTGCGAAACCCCGACAGTGTGCTTGACGGACTCCTCTAGCGCCCCGCGCCACCAGGTCCCGCCCTCCGCGTCGGGGGCCAGCGATTCGGCGCCCACGCAGGTGAGGGCGCGGTCGATCTCACCGCCACGTTTGGCGTCGTTCCGTTCGCATACCAATTGCAGGTCAACGGCGAGATAGCGACCCTCGGCCCAGCGTGCCCGCTCGGCGACCAGGAGCCAGCGTCCCGCCATCACCAAGGCAAACTCGGGCCCGTCCTCGTCGACAAACAGCGTTGACAGCAGCCGGCCCGCCGACGTCAGCGTCGTCTTCTCGTCGACCACATACGGGGTAAGCAGGTTGTTGGCGTCCTTGGAGAGAAGTTCCTCGACGGTCTCGATGGCTTTCGCCTCGATGATCGCCAGCGGCGCACCAGCGGTGATCTCCGGCGCCGAAACATGGACCACTGGGCCGTCCGTCTTCAGCGAGTACTCGCCGCTGTGGTAGCCGAGCACCTGGCGTAGGCCGGCATATAGCTCGGGCAGGCCGTTGCCTTCGCTCTCGCCTGCAAGCAGGTCGGCCAGCGAGGCTTCCAGATGGCCGCGGGCGGAGGCGAACCGGGAGCGGATGGTGGACACGCCCTCGTGGGCCTCGTCCCACGCCCTGCGCCGCTCCAGGATCTTTGCCTGGAATGACTGGGACTTCGCGTCGGTGGTGAAGTAGTGCTCGCTGATCCAGTCCTCGCCGATGACGAAGGCATCGCTCGAAGCCATGACCTCACTCTCCCTGTGGCCCGGCGACCGAGTGGTCCAGCGGGACGACGACGAGCAGCGGTCTGACCAGCTGCCGCTCGGGGGTCATCCTGGCCGCGATCGCCCGCTCCTCCTCAACACTGACCCGGCGCTGCCGGAGCTCGGCCCGCTGAGCGAGGACATCAGCCTCGCGGGTCCAGTCCTCGGCCCGCCGAGACCACTCCTCGACACGGCGCGTGACCGCATCCTCGGCAGCGGCGAACACCGCCGACATCTCTGAGCCTGCTGACCGGACCGCATGGGCGATCAAGAGCTGCAGCGCGTCGACCCCGGCCACTGCGCCGGGGTTGCTAGTCGTCCCGCTGTGCCCGACCGCGACAACCATCGCGGCCGCCGACTCGTGCGGGGTGATCATGCAGAATCCGGGGTTATTAGGGTTGGGAAACTCGGCCGTGAGGTAGGAGGATGCCACGACGTGCCCACGGCGGTTGGTCAGGGTGCCGAGCAGCAGGACAGTCGGATGGTCGACAGCGCCTCGCACGGCGAATACCTGGTTGCGGCCAAGGCTGGCCATCGCGCGGTCGGCGGCCCAGTCGATGACCGGGTGCAGCGGGCCAAGGTAATGCGCCTCTGGCCACGAGGATCCGGACTCGTCGCTGAGCGCGTCGGCGAGCAGCGCCTTGCCGCGGGCCTTGGATGTGACCAGCTTGAACTTCCCCATCACCTTGCGGTCGGCCAGGTAGGTCTGGGGCAAGACCTCCAGTCGCTGCCGCAGGTCAGACGGCGGGTTGAATTCGACGATGCTCTGCGAGCCATACTCCCGCCACTCCAGGCCTCCGGCGTGAATCGAGGCTGCCGGGTTCACGTACGCCTCCTCCAGCGCCTCCCGTAGGAAGGTGACCTGATTCGGGTATAGCGAGGACGAGCCCCCGGCGCTGGACGCTTCCGCCGTCTCGGCGGGCGCCGACGCAGCGGCACCGGCCATAATGCGTGCAAGCAGGCCGGCGATCGAGTCCTCGGTCGCGATGTCCCTCGTGTCCTTGACCACGTCGTTTAGGTCGGCCTCTCGGGCCAGGACTTTGCGGATCTCCTCCTCCTCCTGGCCGACGTCGTACTTGCCCATGAGTGAGGCGACATCTCCCAGGGCGGTGTGGGCCTCGTGCTCCTTCTCGATGAGGCGGCTCAGGACGCGCAGGTCGCCCGAGAACGCCTCGGTGTCCGGATTCAGCAGCAGTGTGGTGATCTGGGGTGAGTGCCGCTGGCCGTAGCGGTCGATACGGCCATTGCGCTGCTCGATCCGGATCAGGCTCCACGGGATGTCGAAGTGGATCAGCTGGTGGCACTGGGCGTGCAGGTTGACGCCCTCGGAGGCGAGGTCGCCGGTGACGAGGACCCGGATCGGTGATGAGGTCTGCTTGAAGCTCTCGATGACGCCCTGCTGCTCCTCGTCGGTTAGGCCGCCGTGCAGGATGACTACTTGGTAGCGTGCGAGTTTGAGGTCCGTCTGAAGGTGCCTCTGGAGCCACTTCAGAGTGGGGACGCGCTCGGCGAAGACGACCGCCCGCATCTCGCCGCCCGGCGTGACGCTGATTTGTCGCAGGTAGCTCAGCAGTCTGGCGTACTTGGCCGAACTCGTGTCATCAGCCTTAATGGCCAGTTCCTCTAGCCTCCGTAGGGCTTCGATCTCCCGCTCCTGGGCGGACGTGGGACGGGGACCCTGGCGCCGGATGCGTTCGCGGATCGTCTCCAGCAGCGCGGCCGGGGAGGACAGGAACGCCTTGGCTAGGGTCCAAGGGAAGAGCCTGGATGCAGCGCCGGAGTAGGGCGAGGCGCCGCTTTCGGGGTGCAGCCATACCGAATCGAGCTCCTGCGCCACCGCGTTCTCCGCCGGGGAAGCGGACACCAGCCAGTTCTGCGGCTCCTTGCGCTCGGCCCAGTCGGCACCGACGACGCTGGCAACCTCAGGGCTGTGCCGGTGCCGCCGGACGATCAGGCGCCGCACCTCGTCCTCGATCACCGTGCCGTCCGGCCGCACGGCGGTCGGCTCCAGCAGGCGGATCAACTCAGCGAACGACTCCGCCTTACCGTTATGCGGGGTAGCCGAGGCGAGGATGAGCGCGTCCGTATTCGGCGCCAGGACCCGGGCGAGCCGGTTGTTCTGCGTCGCCGAGTTGGTCAAGTTATGTGACTCATCGATGACGACCGCATCCCAGGTATGGTTGCGCAAGTTAGCCAGGTAGCGGTCGCTCTTAAGCGTGTCGATCGAGATGATGACCCGCTTGAAGTAAGTGAACGGGTTGCGGCTGGCCGGCAGCTTCTGGCGGACCCGCTGGATGCCCAGTGAGTCCAGCCGCACGAACGGGATCGCAAAACGCGACCACATCTCCTGCTGCATTTGCTCAAGTACGTGGCGGGGCGTGACGATCAGTATCCGCTCTCCCCGGCCACGCCGGATCAGCTCAGCAAGGATCATGCCGATCTCCAGCGTCTTGCCCAGGCCCACCGCATCGGCGAGCAGGATGCGCGTGCGGAGGTTCGCCTGGTCGAGCGCTTTACGGACGGCGGCTTGCTGGTAACCCAGGGAGTCGGCCAGCATTTCGGCGGAGACCGTCACGGCAGTTCCGTCGAGCGGAACCGCCGTCTTACGCAGGGTGGCTTCGAGCCAGAGCCGTGAGCGGCGGTAGTAGTGAGAGTCGTCGGCCACCACGGTGGCCCGGGCCGGGTCGAGCACCTCAATACTGTCGAGGCCCTGGTAGAAGCTCGCGGTGGTGTCCCGGACGAGTTCCGACAAGCCCTGGCAACGCAGCAGCCAGCCGTCCCAGGTGTGCTCGACGCCAGTGACCAGCCACTCCTCATCACGTACGACGACCACCGAGCCAGGGGCGACGTTGATCTCCGTCAAGTCGTGCACGGTCGACACACCGCAGCCCTCATTTCCGGCATCGGGCCGACACGAGCTGATCAGCCGGGATGCTCTATCCAGATAGCTATATCAGTCCCCGAGTGTCCAGGGAGCCGATCGGTCGGGGTTACACCAGTCGTTATATGACCTAACCCAAGCTGGTTTGGCCAGTCGGGTGACCTCTACTGGGTGCCTGATTCCGAGCGCAGAATGCGGCCAGTAGTTGTGCTACCCCGCGTCTTCGACGAGGCGGGCTTCACGGATGCCCTGGCTGTGCCCCGTCAATTCAGGCGACAGCGCCAGCGAGATCGCTAACTGCTACGGCCGCAAATCGGTCGATAGAGCCTTTAGCCGTTCGGTGGCCGCGATTACCGATGCGTCGGCGACGTTCAGGGGAAGCCCACGTACCAGAGCATCTGCTCTGCCATACGGATGAGGTCGTCTGCCCCGGTCTCGATCTGATTCATGTCACCTGTGGCGAGCGCCTCGGCGATGTCGATTTCAGCCTGGGCGCCAACGTACTTGCCCACGAGGTAGCACGTCTCCGAGGCGACGTAGGGCCTAACCAGGAGATCATCCGTACGCGACTCCAGCAGTGCCGCGCAGCGGGCGTGATCAGGATCGTTGTGGTTCAGGCAGGCGACTAGCGGACCGGTGTCAACGATCAGCATGGCCTTGCCCGAACTCGGCGCGAAGGACTTCGCGTGCCCTAGCACCCAGATCCGTGGAGGGACCGCAAAAGGCCGCGCGACTGCCCGTAGTGGCCCGGAGCTAGCTGTTCCAGCGGCCGTTTGGCTTAGCGTTGAGCACTTGTGCTATGTACTGCCCACGAGACTGACCGGGCGCGGTGAACTCCTCCCACGCCATCAGGGGGCATGCTTTATAAGCCCACTCGACCCCATTGGGAAACCGAACGAGGATGGTCTCAGCCTCCGCATCAAAGGCCTCGGCTACGATGCGGGTCGATCCATCTACGGGTATCCAGTCGATCACGGTTGACCATCATAGGCGCCCCGCCAGGCAGCAAGGGCCGGTGCCAGGTCCGGAACTGTAGCGGGCAGGCGCCAGGCGGCGAGCGAAGGGTCCTCGGCCGCCGGCGGAGGGCTCGGCGGATCGATGAGGGCACGGGCCGGGAGGATGAGCGCCTCGCCAGTAATTACCGCTTCGCCGGTTCGTAGCGAAGGCAGCACTGCGGCGAGGCCTGCAACGCTGTCGGGAAGAGCGGCGGCGATCTTCGCCTGGTCAGCGGAATTGGTCAGCCGCAGCGCGATCAGGCTGCCGCACTGGGCGAGCGCCGTATCTGGCAGTTCGGAGGGGCGCTGGGTAATGAGCAACAGCCCTACGCCGTATTTGCGTCCTTCGCGCGCAATGCGGTTCGCCGCGTCCCTAGTCATTGCTACTGCTGACGCACTGAGGTAGCGGTGAGCTTCCTCTAGAACGATAAGTACCGGACGGGGTCGTCCGATCCCCGGGCCATCGGCGGTGGTACGGATCGCCGCCTCGAACAGGAGGTTCAGCACCACTCCGATGGCGAGTTCGCTCGCGTGGGCCGGCACTCCGCTGAAGTCCAGTACAGAAACGGCCCGGCTGCCGCCAAGCCACGAAGCCATTACTTCAACAAGCGGGTCTGTCCCATCCAGTTGACCTTGTGGTTCCTGGAAGAACGCAAGCCGGGGATCGAGCAGGCCAAGACGCAGTAGTTCGGGGATAGATCCGTGAGTCCCATGGTGGGGTCCCTTGAAAGGGGCAGCACCGCCTTGCCCGTAGGGGGCAAATCGCGCGGCCGTGAGGGCTGCGGGATCTCCCGGATTCTCTTCACAGCAGGTGCCAGGGTCTTTTACCACCGTCCTGGTTTCGTTGTTTTCCCGGTCCAACTGATACCAGACCGCACGCAGGTCGAACGGGATGGGGGTGTCGGCAGTCACGGCCTCCGGATCAATGGTCAGCCATGAGGCCGCGGCGGCGAAGTCTCGGCGCCCCTTAGTGATGAGCTCCTCGATCCGGCCCTTTGTCGTCGCCCCGCCGGTAGCGCCCGCGAACACCCGCATAGTGTCTCCCGCCGGGAGCGCCCAGTATGGAACCTGCAGGCGGCCCTCATCAGAGCCGAGCACGGAACTGACCGCTGCGTCCCCACCCAGCGCACTGGCATACTCCCCGTGGGAGTCGATGACGACGATGTTCGCCGCCGACCAGCCGCCCCGCGCAAGCTGCTGCAACAGCGTCGCGACCGTGCTCGTCTTTCCCGAACCAGTTGAGCCTACGACCGCGGCATGGCGGACCACCAGTCGCCCGGCATCCAGGCACACCGCAACATCCTCAGCGGCGGCCAGGCGTCCGATGCGCAGATGTTTAGCCCCCGCCGGCGGGAAGACAGCCCGCAGATCGTCGGCAGTTGCAAAATGCACAGGGTCGTCCAGTCCAGGATAAGACCCCACCCCGCGCTGGAAGCCTCCGGTCGCACGGTCGATCTCGCCGAGAAGTTGCACCTGCAGCCAGCGCTCGCCGGTCTGGACGACATCAAGAGGTGGCTGAGTCCCGGCGAGTTCCGCGATGCCGAGCAGGCTTACCTGCCCCACCAGATCGACCAGACCTTGTGGCATGCGGATGATCGAGCCGATCTGTCCGACGGGCTGAAGACGGCTCCGGAAGATAGGAGCCACACCCGCTAGGTCATCATCGAGCGCGACAGTGACCTGGGCACCGAGAACCTGGCGGACTCGGCCGATGCGAGTGGGATCGCGCTCAGCCACCGGCGCTCGCCACGGCGCTGGCCAGCAGTTCCCCAAGGCGGGCCTCCAGCTCACCCTCCGGTGGCGAGCTGCGCGCTAGGAAGCTGGCGAGGTTACTGAAGTCGCCCAGCCCGAAGCCCGCATCTGCCCATAGGTCCGGCGCAGCGTCCTTGGGTGGTTCCCAGTCGGCGCGTACGCCGCCAAGAATCGCCTCGCTACGCCCGAGTGCCTGCAGGTTAGGAGTAACCAGTGCTCGTTCAACCAATGGGCTGGGGATGGCGCCGAAACAGAATGCGATCACCTCCGAGCGCGGCCTGCGGCGGGCCGCATCGAACAGGATCTCGTTGAGGTGCTCGTCGCTGAACGAGTAGCCGCTGATGAGCGTCAGCGTTTCAGACTGGTAGAGCGCTCGGCGCAGACGGTCCTGGAGGACCACGAACGGAACTCGTCGGGATTCGTCGTACTTAGCGTCTGAGGGGTAGATCGCCGCCGGTTCGCCGTCAGCCACCGGCGCGCCCAGCCGGACGACCTCGTTTCTTGGGCTGGTCTCCCAGGCCCAGTGCACAGAGCCGTGCAGCTTCCAAAGCCGCACGAGAAAGGAAGGTAGCCAATCGTCCGTGTTCCCGGCAGCAGCCTCGACTAGTTCAGTGCGGAAGCGCGCCCGCAGCGCACCTGTGAAGCCATCGAAGTAGGAGATGCCTAGTGACTCCAGAGCGGTTTCCAGTAGAAGGTCATAGTTGACTGTGAATAGCTCGACCGGCAGGTGGTAGTCCGTGCGGGCGACCCATGCCGCGAATTGCAGCATCGGGGCAGCGTTAGCATCGGCGAGATCCAGCGCTTTGACGATAAGTCGGCACACCTGGTGGTCCAGGGCCTTTGCCTCCTGAGCCGTGAGGCCGTCGACCCGATCGGTCTCTTTATCCAGCAGCGCTGCAATGCGCCGCAGTCGACTTAAAACCTGCTCCAGGTTACGCGGCACCGACAACTGGCTCTCGAATGCGGTGCGCTGATCGCCGCCGAGGCCATCGAGGATACGTTCCTGCAGGCCAGACACATCGGGAAGCCCGCATGCGCGCGAAGCCCCAGCGCCGAGAAAGACACAGACATGCCGAGAACGAGTCGCGAGTTTCGCACTGAGGCCGTGGCAGAACGACGTAGCCTGATGGCTGATCATCCGGCATACGCTACGCCCAGCGCACAGTCTGACGTGGACGAACCCGGGCACTGCAGGGAAATGCCCCGAGGTCTACAGCCGCTCGGACCACCATAGTCCGCTAACGGGCGTGAGCGCCCACGGTCTCACCGCGCTCACGCTGTGCTGCTCACCGCGACCTCTCGCGAGGTCAGTTACGAGCGCCTGAGTCCTGACCTGCGTGTGACCGTGACTTACCACATCACGCCCTATTGCGTCTGTGCGGTTCGGCGCAGTGCCCGGTATAGCAGCCGCGGGTCGCCCAGGCGGCGGCGTAGCTCGCGTTCGAGGCCGGCGATCGGGTACAGGTTCTGCGGGGCGCGGGCGTCTTTGTAGGCGGCTGAGGCGAAGCGGCCGAGGCACAGCTGGCTCAGGTCTGCCAGCGAGATCACGTCCGGGACTGGCAGGTCGGCGGAGCATTCGATGCGGACCACTCCTGCCCACGGTGCCCCGGATGCTCCGGGCAGCCGCAGGTACCAGGTGTGCCGGTCCCAGCTTGTCCCCATCAGGAACACGGGGGTGCGCTGCCCTGCCGAGAGCGCGCCCACGAGCGCATTGAGTTCCGGCGGCAGATAGGTGCTGTGGTGGGATTTGATGTAGCCGAGGGTGCGTGGCAGGTGCTGACGGCCGCGCAGCGGCCCGTCGACGACCAGCAGGTCGCCATCGGCCGGCACGCCGTGCTCGGCCATAGCGGCCCGGGCGGCGATTGCGGTTCTGACTTCGGCCTCGCCCAGCCGACGCTGCAGGGCCTGGGAGAGTATCACCGGCAGCGGCGTGGCCGCATTCGCGGTGGTTCGGCATGCGGTGTACTCCCCGGCCCACGTGGTGATGTCGCTGGCGTGCGGTGCGATTGTGAACAGTCCGCGCCGGGTCTCGGCGAGGACTAGGTGGGCTTGCTGGTCGCAGCAGCAGATTACCCCGGCCGCGTACGACGCGCACAGTGCAGCGCTGGCCTCGGTCGCGGGGCCGCTTCCTGGGGCGTTCTCGTCGATCCAGACGCGAGCTTCGATGCGGCGCACGCCGTCGACGAACAGCAGCGCCGCCGGAAGTGCCTGGCCAGGGTCTGGGTCGACTGCCCGCCACTGGCCGGCGGGCAGTTCCACGTTCAGTTCCACGCTGGCGGTGGACTCTCCGAGGTAGTCCTCCAGGTCCAGGCTGGTGCCGTAGGTCGGGTCCCATCCGTCGACGCTGAACCGCATCCCCGCTCCGGCCCCGCCGCCCGTGGTTCCGTTGCTGTGGTTGATCTGGATGTCGTCGATCATGCCGCGCCCGCCTCGAGTGCGAAGCCTTCCCGGGTGACGCTGGAGGTGCGCGCGTCCCGGGAGACCATGAACCGGACGGGGACTCGCTCGGCGAGCGCGGCCACGTGGGTGATCACGCCGACCATTCGCTGGCCCTGGGCGAGGGTCTCCAGCGTGGTGGCGACTACTTCCAGGGTCTCGGGGTCCAGGGTGCCGAATCCTTCGTCCAGGAAGATGGAGTCCAGGCGGGCGGCGCCCGCCGCAGCGAGTGCGGACATTTGCGCGGACAGGGCGAGGGCGAGTGCCAGGGATGCCTGGAAGGTTTCGCCGCCGGACAGCGTGCGCACTGAGCGGCGCGAGTCGGCGTCGGTGTGGTCGATGACGTAGAAATCCCCGTCTTCGTGGGTGAGGTCGAACTGGCCGCCGGAAAGGGCCGCCAGGTTCACCGAGGCGTCGGCGACGAGGGCGTCTACCGCCGCGGTCACCAGCCAGCGCGGGAAATGGTCTGAGCGCAGCAGGTCGCCCAGCAGCCGGGCTACCTGCTGCTCGTCCTGCGCGGCGTCTCGCCGGGCGATCAGGTCTGCTGCCTCGGCGCGACGTTCCGCTATACGCGTGATCGCGGCCCTGGCCCGCGCGAGCGCCGCAGCCACCGCCGGGGATGCGCCCGCGGCTACTGCCTCCGGTGCCAGCTCAATCCCGCCGGCTGCCAGGTCCGTGCTCAGCCGCCCGGTTAGCTGTTCTGCGGTCGCGCGGGCCTTAGCGACCCTGTCTTGCGCGGAGATGATGTTCTGGTCTCGGGAGGAGACTTCACGGTCGGCCCAGGTGGCCAGCGCGGTCCACCCGGCAAGGAGGCCGGCGCCGTCGAGGGCTGGCGCGCCGAGCCTGACGACCGGGTCACGGGCGGCGGTCAGGCGGGCGCGGGCTGCGGACTCGGCCCGCTCCAGGCCGGCCATCGCCTGTTCGGTGCCAGTTCGTTCGGTGCGGGCCTTGAGCAGCTGCTGGTCGGCTTCCGATGCCGCTGTCTCCAGTTTGTCGCGCAATGCGAGCTGCGCCGTCACCTGGTCCTCGTCCGGGGCGCCGTGCAGGAGCTGGCCGAGTTCTGCGATGCGGTCGGTCAGCTCGGTCAGCCGCGTCTGTGCCTCCTGCTCGGCTTTGGCCGCTGTCGTCGCGGCCACGCGCAGCCGGGAAAGATCTGTCTCCGCCAGGCCGAAATCGGACTGTGCCTTGTCCCGCTGGCTGGCGGCCGCCTGCGCCCCGTGGCGTGCCTCGGTCAGCTCTTCTGCTCGCGTGTGCGCCTGCCGGGCTGCCCAGGTGGCTAGATGCGTCCAGGCGGTGGCCAGGATGGTGTCGTCGACGGACGGCGCGCCCAGCCCGGCCAGCGGGTCGCGGGCGGCGCGCAGTGCGCTGCGGGCAGCCACCATTTCGGTCTCTGCCTCCTCCAGCGCTATCTGGGCGGAGCGGACCTGGGCGCGCGCAGTCTCCACCGCGGCGGCGGCCGCGTCAGCGGTCTCGTCGAGATCGTGGCGTGCTTTCAGGATCGTGCTGATCTCTGTAAGCGCGTCGGTGACCCGGCGTGCCTGCGTTCCGTTGATGACGTCTGAGGCTTCTCGTGCGGCGGCCTGCGGTGGCGAATCGGCTCCGTCGCGGAGTAGGTCAGCTGTCGCCGTCAGGGATGCACCGGCCAGCGGTCCGGCGAGCGCGTCGGTCAGTGAAGTGATCCGGCGAGCCCGCTGGTCTGACAGTGAGTCCAGCTCGGAGGCGGCTTTTGCTTCCGCTGAGGCAGCGGTCCTGACCGTGTTCCGCGCGGCAGTCACCACCGCTGCGGCCTCGTCGAGACGCGCCTGCGCGTCCGCGATCGCCGGTGCGTGCAGCGGAGCGGGCAGCGTGTCGACTGTCTGCTCGCACACCGGGCATGCCTGACCTGCGATCAGGTGCGGGCGCAGGTCAGCGACGACGTGCGCGCGGCGGGCCTCGTCGGCGTCCTGCTGACGCTGCTGGCGGGCGGTCTCAGCCGACTCCAGCGCAGTGTCAGCCGACGCCCGCTGGTCGCGGTCCTGTTCCAGCCGCGCCCGGGCCGGGGTCAGGCCGGCGATGAGGTCCCCCAGCTCGCGAAGATCCCGCAGCGCTTGTTCCAGCGGTCCCTGCGCTACCGCGGAATTGCGTGCCGCACGGGCCTCGCTGTCGGCCTGCTCAGCCTTTTGCAGGGCCGTCGATGTCTCCCGGGCAGCGTCCGCGGCGTTTCGGCGGCGCTCGTCGAGCTGGTCCGTCTGGTCCGGGACGGCGACTGCGGCCAGGGCGTTGTGCTCGACGCTCAGGTCGTGCTCTCGCTGCTCCGCGGCCTCGGCGCTGCGGGCAGCCTCGTCTCGCTGTCCGCGCAGTTCCTCCAGGCTGGCCGAGGCATCACTCACCTGTGTCTCGGTCTGGCCGGACAGCACGGACAGCCGCGTCACGTCATCCTGCAGGGAGGGAAGCCGGGCCACGTACCGGGCACGCTCGGAGCGTCGCTGGCGAGCCAGCTCCAGCGGGGCTCGCTGCGGGCCGCCGGCCAGCGCCGCCCGCGACACGCGGTCAGCCTCCTCTGCCAGCCGTTCGGCGGCTTGAGCCTGCTCATGGGCCGAGCGCCCGGTGTCCAGGTCTGCGTCGAGCCCGGTGACATCGCCCGGGATGCGCACTGCACCCAGTGCCGTCCGCTCCTCTTTCAGCCTCAGCAGATCGCCTTCGGCGGCCGCGAACTCCTTGTCCGCGGCCTGGATCTGCGGCCGCGCCGCCTCCACCCGCTCGGCGAGCGCGGCCAGCGTCACTTCAACGGCACGGGCAGCGCCCTCGGCCTCCGGCGTTGCATCAGCGAGAGTCGTCACGGTCTCGGCGAGAGTGTCGGCTCGCTGCGCGGCGATGCTGGCCCGCTGGTTCGCCACCATCATCATCTGCCGGTAATGCTCGGCGCCGAGCAGGCGCAGCAGGATCTCCTGCCGGTCGCTGGCTTTGGCGTGCAGGAAGTTGGCGAACTGGCCCTGGGGGAGCACGACACACTGGCAGAAGTCCTCATAGGAAAGCCCCAGCAGCCGCTCGACAGCGTCAGTGACTCCGGACAGGTCCCTGGCCAGGACCTCGCCCGGCTCGCCCGGCTCAGCCAGGCCGGCCGGGTCGGTCAGCCGCTCCAGGCTCGCGGCCCGCTGGCTGACCTGGCCGCCGGCCCGGCGCAGCTCGCGGGCCACGACATAGCGCTGGTCCTCGACTTCAAAGACGAGCTTGACGGTCCCGCGGGCAATAGTCGGCGCGAGCGCGAGGGAGACCATTCCCTTGCGCCCCCAGCGGGGCACCGACCCGTACAGCGCGAATGTCATCGCGTCGATGACGGTCGACTTGCCCGATCCGGTAGGGCCGACCAGGGCGAAGAAATCCGCATCGGTGAAGTCCACCCGGGCCGGCTCCCGGAAGGAAGCGAAGCCGTTCATGTCCAGCACGATCGGTCGCATGATGGCGTCCCTTCTCCCCGGTTCAGCCGGCGCTGCCGGCGGCGGTGACCTCGTCATGCAGCTGCGCGAACAGCGCCGCCACCCGTGGGTCCGCCACCTGCACCTGCTCCGAGGCGCAGTAGTCGGCGAACAGCTGTCCCGGGGTCCGCATCGTGCTGGCCATGTCGGGGCGATCCGGGCGCGACGGGGCTGCGAATTCGGGATCGATGCGCACCTCAAGGGCGTTCGGCAGGACCGCGACTGCGTCATCGCGCAGCCCGGCGCGAGTCGGCTCGCGCAGCCACACCCGCAGGTAGTCCTCGCCGAACGAGGCGGTCTGCGCTTCCAGCTCGGGCAGGGTTCCCCGCACTGTCCGCAATCGCCGTCCGGAGGTGATGGGGATGTCGGTGACGCGGGCCGGGACGGACGGGCTTGCCTCGACCAGGCATACGACGCTGGTGTTGTCTTGCTCGCCGAAGTCGACGGCGATCGGGGAGCCGCTGTAGTGAACCGGGCAGCGCGCGGGCAGCGACTGCCGCCGGTGCAAATGCCCGAGAGCGACGTAGTGCGCCGAGACCGGGAAGATGCTCGCCGGGACGCTGTACTCGAAGATCGACTGGGCCGGGCGCTCGCCGCCGCCGAATGCGCCGCCGATGCAGGTCAGGTGCGCCATCAGCAGATTGACGGTGCCGCCGCTGAACCCGCCGGTCAGCGCCGTGACGATCTGGCGGACCATCTCGTCGTAGGCGCGCACGTTTTCCGAGGGGGTCTGCGTGACGATCTCGGCGGCCCGCACGGCGTAGCGCTGGGTGAGGAACGGCAAGACGGCCACCTGGACGTCCTCGCCGCCGGAGCGAGCCCGGAAGCGAACCACCCCGCCCTGGTCCGGCGGGCGGACCATTCCGACGAGAGTGATCCCAGCGGCATGCATCAGCGGCCGGTAGGCCTCGAAAGTCGGGCCGTGATCGTGGTTGCCGGCGATGACGATGACCTCGGCGCCGGCCTGGCGCAGCCGTAGCAGCGTCTTGACCACCAGCTGCTGTGCCTGGGCGGACGGAGCTGCGGTTTCGTAGACGTCCCCGGCGACCAGGACCGCGTCGACCTGGTGCTCCTCGGCGATCCGGGTGATCTCGGCCAGGACGCCGCGCTGCTCGTCGAGCCGGTCACGGCCCTTGAGGGTCTTCCCGACGTGCCAGTCGGACGTGTGGATGAATTTCATGGCGTCCCGTTCCTCATGCTGAGCAAGGTGGCCGTCAGAACGGCGGGATGTCGTCGTCGACGGCAGGCAGACGCGCGAAGGCATCCTCCTCCGCAGCGGCGGGCGGGCGCGGTGGCGCCGCGCACTCGGACAGCCGGGTTGCCCAGGCCGGGAACGGGAACTCCACCGCGAGCGGCACCGGGATCTCCGGCTGGGAGATGAACATCGCACCGGGCTTGGCGAGCGTCGCGCGGGTTCGCTGCGAGGGCGGCAGGAACCCGTACTCGGGACGTCCCGCCTCCGCAGAATCGAGGCGGCCGACGACCCGGATGGCCGAGTTCGACACGATGCGGCGCTCGACCTCACTGGCGGTCTGCTGCGCCCCGATCAAGATGATCCCCAGGGAACGGCCGCGCTCGGCGATGTCGAGCAGCACGTCCTTGATCGGCGAGGTGCCCTCGCGCGGCGCGTACTTGTTCAGCTCATCGATCATCGTGAACAGCAGCCCGCCCGGGCCGGCGTCCTCCTTGCGCGCGGTTTCCGCCGCCAGCACGACGCCGACGACGAAACGCTGGCCGCGATCGTGCAGGTTATGCAGGTCCACCACCGTGACCTGCTGATCCTGGGTGGAGATCGACCGGCGCGGGGCCGACGTCAGGTCCGCGCGGATGATCGCGCGCAGCGGCCGCAGCGACGAGCGCAGCCGCCGGATGAACGCGTTGATCGTCCCGGCGCCCGTGACCGGCCCGGCCCAGTCCGCGCGGGTCGCGTCGTCGGTGAGCCGGGCCACGATGATGTCGACCAGTTCCTCGTAGGTGGTCGCGACGTCGTCACCGATTTTCACCGCGCCGTTCTGGCCGTACCCGGCGGCGTCAAAGCGCAGCCGCGTCGCGACCTGGTGAACCACGATCGTGTACTGATTACGCTCATCCTCGGCGTCGGCGAACACATACGGCAGCAGCTGCCGGTCGCAGAACTCCGCGATCGTCCACCAGAACGCCTCGACGCCGCTGGTGCGCCCGGTGACGTTCGGCCGGCCGGTCTGGTCATCGGGGATCGGCGGCGCCCAGAACCCGGCCGAAGCGAACGGCTCCGCCGGCAGGCCAAGCTCGGCGTACTCGGTCCGCAGATCATCATCCAGCCGGACATTCGGCTGGTCGAGGAACAGCAGGTCCTCGCCCTTCACGCTGAACACCAGGGCCTTGGCATTGACCGCGCGAGCACCCAGAGCGCCGGAACGGAAGATGGAATGCAGCAGGAACAGCGCAAAGCTAGTCTTCGTCGCCACCCCGGAAATACCGCTGATCGACACATGCGCCCCCCGCGTGCCGTCAAGGAACTCCATATTGACGTAGATCGGCGCGCCGTCACGGCCACGCCCCACAGGCACCCGGGAAATCATCTGATCGAAATACAGAGCCTGGGCACGCTCCAGGCCGGTCGCCCGGCGCACAATCTGGCCGGGCCGTGGCGGGACATACATCTCGGGCTCCACCCGAGTCGTGCTCACCTCGGCAATCTCCTGCACCCGCGCGGGCAGCACGCCATCAGAAATGAGAAAGACATCCGAGCCGAAACTCGCGCCCTCATGCCGTGCCCGGACCTGGGTCACGATGCCGCTCGTCAAGACCGGCCCCACCCCGGGAATCTGCCGCAACGTCACAACGACGTCGTCCAGCTGCAGGTAAGACACCTCATCGAGAGCAACCGCAAACTGCAACGGGGTGGAATCTTCGGTTCCCGCCACCCGTCCGACCACGCCCACGGGGCCATCGGCCTGTCCGCTCGCCGCGGCCCCGTCGGTCGAAGGCACGGACACACCATCGACCTGGGAACTCGTCTGACCAGAGACGAAGCTATCCGTCACGACGCTCCTTCGTACATCACATCACCGGGTCTCATCTAAGGCTGCCGTGGTGCACCCTAGACAGCGCCACAGACAAGAACCGGCCTAGCATCCCACGCCACGGGACGGCGGCGTTTTACAGAGATCGATGAGCGGTTTGTGCCCTGGAAAGGCAGAGCAATACGTGTGTTCGAGGTGGCCAATGACCTGCGTGGCGCACCGTGGAGCAGACGAACCCACTCCCGAGACGATGTATGTCAGCGAGTTCAAGATCGAGAACTTCCGCTCGCACATTGATGTTGGGGCGCTTCTCCAACCAACGTTGACGCCGGTGAGAACAACGTCGGAAAGTCGAATGTCATCGACGTATTGCGGCTCACTACCTTGCCGCTCGGTGGCCGACGCTCGCGCTCCTTCGAGCCGGATGATCATCCCAACGACCCGCCATGCGGGTCTGAGCAAGCTCATTACCTCGGCTCCGCAGCATTGACGATCTCCGGCACCGTTTGGGCCAATAAGGGTAGTTATGTCAGTATCCGCCAGATGGGCGTAATTCCGATCTGACCGTGCCCCCGGTCATGCGCGCAATCCGCTCGTCGGTTTCGCATCTCGATTCCGTGACACTGGTTCTGACGGAAGTGGAGGTGGCGAGGGAATGCGCCGCGTACCGTAATGGCTGGTTCGTGCGCCTAGAATCGGGGCATCTCGCTTGCCTCTCAGATCCATAAGGACTATGACTACGCCCGATGTCGACGCATGGGCGCTCGCGGGCTTCCCCGGGCGTCTCGACATCGCTGCGTATCTCACCGCGGATCAGCATGCGGCGCAGTACAGGGTGCTCGTTGACGTGCTCCTCGACGCGCAAGAACATTCCCTCACCGGGGTCGGCCGGGATGAACTGCTGGCGACAGTGCGGGACCGCATCGCGGGCGTGACCGACCCGGCGACAGCGGAGTACCTTACCGCTCCGGACTCCTTCGATATCGATGCACGCATGAAGGCCCTGCATCACTGGCGCGTGGTGATCCGCTGGCAGGACAAGGCGAAGACGGAGGCTGATTTCGTCCGCACCCGCGATCGCTATCAGCTGACCAGCGAGGCTGCCGACTTGCACCGCTGGCTCCGGAGAAGAATCGACGAGGATGCGGTCGCGACCAGCGCTGCCGCCTTCGCACCCGCGGTGATCGCCGATCGGCTGGATGAAACCCTGCTCGCGCTTGCGGAGCGGGACCATGTCGGTGCCGCGCGGGCGTGGGCGCAGGTCCGCACCACGCTGAAGGACATGGCAGAAGCCGCGTCGATCTGGCAGTCGCGCATGGCGTCAGCCCTCGCAGGTTCTCCCGACGAGGAAAAGATGCGCCGCCTTCGCGACACGCTCATGGCGTACGTCACCGTGTGGGGCGCAGGGGTAGACAGTTACAGCCCCCGCATCCGTGAGGCGGTGCAACGGCTGCGTGCGACCGCCACGGACGAGGACTGGCGGGCCATGGCGCTGGCCGGCGTAGACGCCGACGCCGCCGAGGAGATTGTGCGAGCGATCACGCAGGGCCACAAGGACGCCGCGCAGACCCTAGACATATGGTTCCGGCCCGGCCCCGGCCAGGCACTGCGGCTACGCCGACAGGTCCGTGACGCCGTCACCCCACTGCTCCGCGGATCGCGGGCATTGCTGGCGAGCGGCGGGAGAGTGACCCGGCGAGCCGAACTGCTGCGCATCGCGGGAGCGGTTGAGTCTGCCGCCAGCGACGAAGACGCCTGGCGAGTTTGGTGCGCAGCCACCGGCCTTTGGAATGCCCGCCATCTCTCCGGCAGCCCGGTCGATCCGGACGCGCCGACGCGCACATCGTTCTGGGACGCTCCGGCGATTCCCGTCGATGTGACCTTGCGCAGGCGCGGCACGCAGTCGGTAAAGGGCCGCCCCGCCCACGTCCCAAACCATCGTGAGGCACGCCGGGCCGCGAGGCACGCCGCAGCAACGCAGCGGGCTGAGGCGGAGCGCGCAGAACAGACCATCACCAGCCGATCAGGTGCCTACCTCGGCGAGTGGCCGGAGATCTCCAGCGGAGAAGAGGCCGCCATCGTCTGGGACCTCCTTACCGCCATCCTACGATCGGCGCCGGATCAAAGCGGGGTCCGGACCGCCCTCAGCGGCGATGACCGCTGGATCGTGATGGCCTACCCCGCTCCGCCCGCGCGACCCTCGGCGGTCCTGACTACCCCAGACGGGTGGGTCGCCTGCGAGAACTGGCGGATCGAGGTCAGCCGGGCGTGAACACGATTGGACGCGACAGCTCGCGGGCAGAGGCGCAGGAGACACTTGTCGGCCTGCTGGCAACTCCACTCATCACCGCCCGCACCAACCCAGCGCTGTTCGCCAGTATCCTGCGGCACCGTGTCGCAGTAGGCGACTGGGTCGCCAGGCTCGGTTACCGCCTCGTGCTCGCCGGAACAGTCGCGCGGCTGCACCGCGACCCGGCAGGCCCCCAGCTCACCGCTGCGCCGCCACCCTGGAGTCCACCTGCCCGCCGCGACCTGGTACTACTCGCGCTGACCGCTGCCGCCTGCGAGGACACCGACTCCACTACTACCGTGCAGGAGCTTTCTGATGAGGTCCGGGCGCTCTCGGCTGCGCCCGGCACCCGTGTCACCGCATACGATCCCGACCGGCGGACGGAACGCCAGGCGTTCGTGCGCGGCCTGAGCCGTCTGGCCGAGCTAGGCATTCTCATCCGCCGGACGTCCGATGAGACGCTGCTGCGGCAGTGGGAGGAGGACGGCACCGGCGTCGGGGCAGGCTTCGAGGTCGACAGGGACGCACTGCTGCAGTTCACCGATCCTTACACGGTGGAGCTGACTTTCGCCGGTCAGGCCCTCGCCAGCGGGCAGGGGATCGCCGCCGAGGAAGATGAAGCTTCCCGGACCCGCACCCGCAGCCAGCGGCTGCTCCGCGTCATAGTCGAGGACACTGCACTTCTTTACGCTGACCTGCACCCACTCGACGCCGAGTACGCCCGATGGCAGCGTTCCTGGCTGGCCGGGCAGGCTGTCGATATGACTGGCGGGACCATGGAGATCCGCGAGGAAGGAATGCTGCTGAGGCTGCCCGAGGACAGGTTGACGACCTCCGCCGCGACCCCGGCGTTTCCGGCCGCGACGGCCCCGATGTGGTTCGCCCTCAAGATCCTCGATGCCGTGATCACCGAAGGCGAGCCCGATCAGCTCGGCCAGATCAAGCTGACAGGCTCCCAGGTCGATGCCGTTGCCACCCGCGTCTACACGGCCAACTTCCGTGCGCTGACCAGGACACTCTCCGACTCGCCGGCCCGGCTGCGGTCAGTCGTCGAGCGGATTCTTGCCGGGCTCGGCCTCATCAGACCGAAAGGCGACGGCTGGACGGTCATGCCGACGGCTGCCCGCTACCGTGACCCCAAGGCCATCTGGGAACCGATACTGGATGACATCCTGTGACCGCACTGTCCGACCTGACGTCGTGGCGGGACGCCGCTATGGCGGGCGGGCTTCCGACGGCGTCCCGCCCGGAGCGCTGGCAGCCGCTGCGGGCCGGATTGGTGAACCTATGGGAATATGACGCCGCTGAGGTCTGGTTTGCCGACGGGCGCCTGCAGCTTCAGGGCGCAAACGAGTCCGGCAAGTCGACCCTGATGACGCTCACGACGCTGCTGCTGATAGCCGGCGATATCTCCAGCCACAACATCGATACGCTCGGCCAGAGCAACAAACGCTTCCGGTACTACGTCGAGCCGACCGGCCATGGGCTGGACCGGCGCGATGCGACGCAGCCTAAGAATCGCGGCTGGGCGTGGCTGGAGTTCGGCAGCGGCGATGAGTACTTTACCCTCCTGCTGTTCGCCGAGTCGCGGCGCGCGGATGGTGCCCTGAAGGTGCAGTGGTGCACTGCGCATGGCGCTGCCCGGGTCCGCGATGGCCTCGCGCTGGCGACTGCCGGGGTGGTCGCCGAGCCAGCCCAGTTTCGCGATGTCCCCGGCTTCGCGGCGTACCGCTCCGGCAGCGCTTATCGCGAGGAGATCGCCCGAACGCTGTACGGCTGCGACACCGCCTGGCTGGATCAGGTCATCCGGATCCTGCGGGTCGTCCGCACCCCGCAGATCGGCCATCGCCTCGACCTGAGATTCCTCACCAGCGCCTTCCGGGTCGCACTTCCGCCCCTCGCCGAGGACGAGATCAACCAGCTCGCCGACGGCTGGGAACAACTGCAGCGGCTCCGCGACGAGCGCGACACCACCGAGCAAGCCCTCGCCGCCGTGACCGAGTTCACGCGGCAGCGATGGCGGCCGTGGGCGGACTCGGTCATCCGCGCAACTGCCGACCCGGTGGCCGCCGCCACGAGCAACCTGACTGGGATCACCCGGGACGAGAAGAATGCCTCAGACACCGTACTGAAGCTCACGGACGACGTCATGGCCCTGGATAAACGCATCGCCTCAGAGAAAGATGCCAGCCGGATCGCGAGTGCTCAGCGTGAGGCGCTACGCGACAGCCAGGCATACCAGGACGCCGTCTCCGCCAACATGAACGCACAGCAACTCGCCGAACGTGCCGACCAGGCGGAGGATCTCGCCAACCGGTCCCAGCAGCGTGCCGACGACGCGCAGGCGGCCATCGCCCCGGCCGAGTCCCGCCTCGGCAATGCCCATGACACTCTCGAGAGTGCCGAACGGGAAGTGCTAAAGGCAGCCGACAACGTTGCTGGTCACGCGGCGAACGCCGGCCTCGTCGACGTTACCGCGAGCTTCCTGCTTGGCCGGGACACTGACCGGCTGCGGCAGGCTGCACGGCTCCGGATCACGGCGGCCGAGGAGGCCCGGCAGAGGATCGAGGTGCAGGCCAAGGCGGTGGGCGCCTTCGACCTTGCAGCGGAGAAAGCTTGCGAAGCCCGCAGCCGGGCGACAAAGGCCCAGCGCGAGGCGGCGGAGCGCGAGCGCAGCGTGGAGACCGCGATCACTACGGTTGCCGAGGTGCTGACCGGTTGGGCTCGCGCCCTCGACGGGCGCATCCGGCCCGCTGCGGAACTCGTCGAGGACTGGACCCGCCAGGTGTCTGATCTGACCGTGGCGGACAGGCTCGCCCCGACACTCGCGTCGGCCGTGAGCCGCGATCACCTCGTCCCCGTCCGACGCCCCCTCGATCAGCGGCACGCCAGGCTGGACCGTGCCCGGAAGGACAACGCGGCACGTCACGCGGGCACTGAGGCGGAACTCGCCATCGTGACAGCCGAGCGCGACCCTCGACCCCGCGACCCGGAGTTCTGGCTGCGGCGCGATAGGCCCGAGGGAGTCAGCGCGGAAGGCGCACCGTTGTGGCGCCTCGTGGAGAAGGTCGAGGAAGGCACCCCGGTCGCGCAATTGGAGGCCGCCATGGACGCGGCTGGCCTGCTGCAAGCCTGGATCACCCCTGACGGGGCTT
>Ga0302325_10001552_pt1 | contig 58443 bp, 50 predicted proteins | sample Palsa_T0_2_FD_201948 | JGI IMG/M metagenome (GOLD analysis project Ga0302325, IMG submission 201948) | Peat permafrost microbial communities from Stordalen Mire near Abisko, Sweden - Palsa_T0_2 | ecosystem: Environmental > Terrestrial > Soil > Palsa > Peat permafrost | place: Sweden: Abisko... | reverse complement strand
CGCCGCCCTCGCCTCCTAGGGTACTGTCGATGGGACAACAGGTCTGATCAAAAGCGTCTCGTCAGACAGTCGTTCCAAGTAACTTCAGGTCGCACTTTGTCACTCACCGCGCTTTCACTCACGCCCTGCCACCCTTCCTCCGGCTCCGTTCTGTCCCTTCGCCAGTCTCGGTTTGTTTTTTCTCGCTGCCGCTCAAGTGAAAGAAAAAACAAAGCCGACACCGGCAGAAGGGAAACAACAATGAAATTAGAAGAGATTAACAACCGAACCAAGGATGCAGTCAACCATCTCGTCGAGGAACTGGAGTCAGGGAAGAGTGAAGTCTTGACGCAGTATTTATCGGCAATGGCCCGCTTTCACAACTACAGCTTTGGCAACGTCATGCTGATCGCTAGACAGAAGCCGCACGCTACTAACGTTGCCGGAATTCGTACATGGAACTCGCTAGGCCGTTTCGTCAAACGCGGGGAGAAAGGCATTCTCATTCTCGCTCCGATGGTCGGCCTTCGCAGGTCGCGTCAGAACGAAATCGCGACCGACATTGAAACCGACAATGCAGCCGACGAACGCAAACCAGAGCGGCAACTCATCGGCTTCCGTGCCGTGTACGTCTTCGACATCAGCCAGACCGAAGGCAAGGAACTTCCCACCCTGACCGAAGTGCAAGGCGACGTGAGCGGTTACCGCGAACGCCTGTTCGAGTTCGTCCAATCGCGAGGCGTGAAAGTGAGCTACTCCGAGCGCATCGCTCCCGCGAAAGGCCTCTCGCACGGCGGTAAGATCACGCTGCTTTCCGGGATGCAGCCAGCTGAGGAATTTTCCACGCTGGTACACGAGATCGGCCACGAAATGTTGCATCGTGGCGACCGCCGCACGCTGACCACCAAGCAAGTCCGCGAGACCGAGGCCGAAGCCGTGGCCTTTGTGGTCTGCCAATCGGTCGGGCTTAAGAACGGAACTTCATCCCAGGACTACATCCAGCTTTGGCACGGAGACGCTAATCTCTTGCGCGAAAGTCTGGAAGCCGTCCAGCAAACTGCAGCCCTGATCCTCGGAGCAATCGCTCCGAAGCCGGAACCGGTTCAGGAATCGGAGTCCAGTCCCGGCGCATACAGTCCTCTGCCAACCGCGGAGCTTACGGCAGCCGAAAGTTTCCAGTTCTAGTTCAACCAACTACATCCAAGCGGCGGAGGCAAATAGCTTCCGCCCTTCCTTATTTTCGACTTGCGGCAATCGGTGTCGATGCCGTGCCGACCCGGCACGGCATCGAGTCTTCCTTCTCTCGGCGCACCCACAGCACACTTGCCCGGATAAGTGAACAGCAGACCTCCCGGTCATTTGATAGCTGCTCTACGCCCGTGCCGTGTGCGCCTCCACTCAAGCAAAAGCCGCCCGAAGCTAGATTGTGCTGCAAAGGGGCGGCTTGGCGCCCCTTAACCTGCCTCTGCCTTTTACAGGCTCTTCAGATTGTTGCTCGTCGCTCGGCAAGGCCGCTTTGTTCAGATCAGGGTTAAACGTCGCTACTCTGGATGAAGATTGCGAGCTTTTTCTGTAACAGAAAATTAACAAGTGTGAACAGGAATTTCTTATATGATGCTGATTGCATTGCAGGTTCTCCTCAGTGGTTCGAGAAGTATCCGCAAGAATTCTCTTCCGCGAGCAAGCGCCGTGCAAGAACGATTCCCGATTGGACGGCCATTTCGAGCAAGACGCATTGCTCATGCTGTCACAGCACACGATGTAAACCTCTAGCAAGAATCGGTAGCACGAGATGGTGACCGTCCGAGTACGCATTCCTAAGAAAAGAACGGAACCCGTTCGCGTGGCAGGATACGTTCGTATCTCAGCAGAAAACCATCCGCATTCAACCAAGCAGAAATCCGCCATTCGCCGCTACGCAGTGAGGCGGAAACTCCACATTGCAAATATTTATCTAGATCGGGACGAGCGCAACCACAGGTAATCAGCTCGTAACGGGTTTTCGGAAGTAGGGACGAAATGAGGTCCGTCAGAGAGAGCGCTTCTGAGAAGACTGCGGGACCTGCCCGAGCAGCCCAGTACGTCAGGATGTCCACGGAACACCAGCAATATTCCACAGAAAACCAGATGGACGCGATGGGCCGTTATGCGGACGGCCGCAAAATGCAAATAGTGCGCACATACTCGGATGAAGCGAGGAGCGGTCTGAATATTGAGGGCAGAAACGGGTTGCGCGACCTGATCCGTGATGTTGAGACCGGACGCGCCGATTACACCGATGTTTTGGTATACGACGTGAGTCGCTGGGGGCGATTCCAGGATGTGGATGAAAGTGCCTATTACGAGTACATCTGTAAACGAGCCAACGTTCGCGTCCACTATTGCGCTGAGCAGTTCGAGAATGACGGAAGCCTGTCATCGACCTTGCTCAAGACCATAAAGCGCACGATGGCTGGTGAATACAGTCGTGAACTCTCTGTGAAGGTGTTTGCCGGACAGTGCAGGTTAATTGAACATGGATTCCGTCAGGGTGGACCCGCTGGATACGGGCTGCGCAGGCAATTAGTCGATAAGGACAGAAATCCCAAGGAAATCTTAACCCGAGGCGCTCATAAGAGCATTCAAACTGATCGCGTCATCCTAGTTCCAGGGCCGGAACCTGAAGTTCAGGTTGTGCGCCAAATCTATGATCGGTTCACGCAAGGGCCTTCAACAGAGAGGGAAATCGCTGCGTGGCTTAATGGACGCGGCCTGGTAACTGATCTAGGGCGCCCGTGGACGCGCGGGATAGTACACCAGATCCTAACGAATCCCAAATACGGTGGCGCAAACGTTTATAACCGCAGATCGTTCAAACTCAAGCGGAAACGAGTCGTCAACCCACCCGAGATGTGGATCAGGTGCGACGACGCCTTTACCCCGATCGTTCCGTTGGAACAGTTCAAACAAGCGCTTGCGATCATCGAAAGCCGGCACACACACCTGACGGATGAGCAATTGCTTGAACGCCTACGGAGTCTTATCGCCCGAATTGGCGAGGTGTCAGGCATCATCATTGATGAAACCGAGGACATGCCATCTAGTGCGGTCTATCAACGACGGTTCGGCGGCTTGGCGCGAGCATATGCCCTGATCGGCTACACACCGCTGCGAGACCTCAGATACATCGAGATCAACCGCACAATGCGCGAATATCACAAAGACCAGCGTTCCCGAATTATGGAAGAGTTAAAGAACCAAGGCGCCGAAATTTGCGAGGGGAAGAATGGGCTGGTAGAGGTGAATCAAGAATTCACAGCCTCTCTCGTCATCTCCCGCTGCCGCGAAACCTTAACCGGGCGACATCGCTGGCTCATTAGGCTTGAGAACACTCTCGATCCCGACATTACGATTGCAGCCCGCCTCACGCCAACTAACGAGCACATTCTTGATTATTACATCTTCCCGAAGATCGAGACGTTGACCTCCCAGCTCAGACTCACTGGAGAAAACGGCATCAGGTTGGATTCCTATCGCTTTGACAATCTGGATTTCTTTTCGAGCATGGCACGCCGCACCTCAATTGAGGAGATACCGTGAACAAGACTGACATTGAAAACATTCCAATTTCGGAAATTCGGGTAACGAACCCACGCACTCGGAGCAAAGGAAGATTTCAAGAGATCGTCGCAAGCATCGCTGCGGTCGGCCTCAAGCGGCCGATCACAGTATCTCGGCGCGAGCTTGAGCCTGATGGCACGAGGTACGATCTGGTCTGCGGGCAAGGGCGAATGGAGGCCTGCCATGCTCTCGGCGAGGCCACAATCCCGGCAGTCGTGACCGATGCTTCTCGGGAGGAACAGATGGTGATGAGCCTCGTCGAGAATTTTGCCAGACGGGGACCATCAAATCGCGATCTGCTTAGGGAAGTTCGGAGCCTCCGGGAGCGGAAGTATAAGGTCGAGGAAATTGCTCAAAAACTCGGCCTTGATCGTGCATACATTAACGGCATCATCCATCTGTTGGAAAAGGGGGAGGAAGGGCTGGCGCAAGCGGTTGAAGCTGGGCGTTTACCGATCAGCGTCGCAGTCCAGATTGCGACCGGCAATGACCACGAAGTGCAACAGGCCTTGGCTGAAGCTTATGAGAAAGGTGACCTCAGAGGAGACAAGCTGAAGAGTGCCAGGCGCGTAATTTCTCAGCGAATTGCAAAGCTGCAAAGTGCGGGCAAGCTGGCCCAGACTCGTCGCAAACTCACAGGCGACGCGCTTGTTCGCGAATACAAGGACCGCATGCGCGAACAGCGCCACCTTGTTCAGAAGGCAAACCTCACCAAGGAACGTCTGCTGCTACTCACCAGCGCTATACGTCGCCTTATGCAGGACGAACACTTCACTACGCTTTTGCGAGCCGAGAATCTGGTCGATATGCCTGAACAGCTCGCGGCTCGCCTTACATAGAAAGGAGCTCACACGTGGCAAACTCAAAGGTGAAACCTGCATTCAACCAGCAAGTTGTGGTCCTTCCGATTGAAACCATTGTTCCCCAGAAGGAGTTGTCTCCTGAATTTCGAAAGAGTACAACCTACAAGCGAATCAGCGCTTCCCTGGAACATGTTGGTCTAATTGAGCCTCTCGTTGTGTATCCGCGCGGGCCGAGAGATTACCTGTTGCTCGACGGCCACGCTCGTTTGGATATTCTCAAGCAGCGCGGTGTGACAGAGGTACGCACAATCTTTGCTATGGACGACGAGGCGTACACATATAACAAGAAAGTGAATCATGCCCCGCCTGTTGCCGAGTACTTCATGATGCAGAAAGCGCTTTCCCACGGCGTAACTGAAGAGCGATTAGCTCAAGTGTTGAATGTTAGCGTTTCGGCCATCAGACAACGTCGAAACATGCTCGACGGAATTTGCAAGGAGGCAATTGAAATCTTACGAAATCGCGACGTGTCTCCTGCCGTCTTTGCTTACCTTAAGAAAATGAAACCTATTCGGCAAATCGAAGCCGCTGAACACATGCGTGCCACCGGCACCCATACGGTTCGCTTTGCAAAAGCACTACTCGAAGTGACTCGTTCTGAAATGCTCGTGGAAGTGCCCTCAAAGCGCAAACCAACGATTGAAGCGACCTCGCGAGCGGCTCAGGCGATGCTTGAGCAGGAAACCGACCTATTGATTCGCGAACTCAAAGCTGTGGAGGAATCCTACGGAACAGACATGCTCACGCTCTCCATAGCGTGTGGTTATGTTGAGCGTTTGCTCTCGAACTCTCGGGTTGAGAAGCACCTCGATAAGCATCATTCCGACATTGTGGCCGAACTTCGCACGCTTCTGGCGGATGTCAAGCCTCAAAAAGGCAAAAGTCCAGAGGTAACGGCATGAGGTATTGTTACAGTTTGAAATCCACAGCCGATACAGCTCTGCACGGATCACATCTGGACACTGCACGAATTACTTGGTTTACGTAGAAACGCCAAACTCAAACGCTGTCTACAGGAGGCGCATGTCCAGAGTCCTACTTGGCGTCATCTCTGGGTTGGTTTTCGGAGCCATCGACATCGGAATCATGCTGCCGATGAGCTTTCCCGACAAAAAGACGGCAATCACGGCGGCTTTCATAGCACGGTTTGGAATAGGATTTGTCATCGGCGCGGCCCGTTTGCCGTGGCCCGGATGGGCCGTCGGACTCTGCTTCGGCCTGCTACTGAGCATCCCAGACGCTCTCATCACAAAAGCCTACGGACCTATCATCGGCATGGGCGCTATCGGCGGCACTATCATTGGTGTAATCGTCGGCAAATTTGGACACTAAATTCAAACTGTAACAGTACCCGGCATGATGCTCCTGGATGAAGCCAAATACGGTGGCGAAGCAACAAATTCCTCTAGCGCGGGTTGACTCCAATGTAGAATAGAGCAACCACTTCTCTGCAGGTTCCCCATGTTGTCGCAGTTTGTCGTGATCCCGCCTTCGAATAAATCCCCAGAGGAGGTTCTGTCATATGTCCGCCCAGCGAGCCGGTTTTGCCCAATCCGCATCGAACGCCGCATGGTCATTCGCTAGAAACGTCAATGCAATCTTGCCCAAGGGACAGTCCCCGCGTCCGGCTTGGGCGCCCGGCCCGCTTCTCAAAAGTTGGGAAAGAATACAAATGGCAGCTGGCGTCCCTAGGAGGACGCTCTCACTATGCCCACACTGCAATAGAGAAGCAGTGGACGCGGTGATCAATGGTGCCGCCGCTATTGCTGACTTCAGGGATAAGCCCGGAATCATCGAGGCAGAAATCCTGGAGGAAGCCGGACGCATTCTGATGCGTAAGGCGTGCGAAAAACACGGCCCGTTCGAAGACGTGCTTTCCGATCACCCGGATTTTTTCAGAAAGATGGAGAGCCTTGCTTTCGGTAGGGATTTCAGATGTGTAGGAGATGAAAGAGTCCACAATCACGGCGCAAACAGCATCAAGACGGGACGAGGATCGTATTTGATCGTCGATCTGACGAACCGCTGCAACATGGTGTGTTCGCCCTGCTATATGGATGCAAACGCCACTAGATTCGTTCACGAATTGGATATTCAAGACGTGAGGGATCTCTTTGCAAGGGCGATGTCCTTCAAACCTCAGCGAGAAATCAACGTTCTGTTCTCCGGTGGAGAGGCAACACTCTCACCGATTTTTCTGGAGGCCATCCGCCATGCAAAAAGCATGGGATTCCACCGGATTCATGTCGCCACTAATGGAATCCGCTTTGCCCAAGAGACGGATTTTGCGGCCCAGGCACGGGCGGCGGGACTCCACGCGGTGTATCTCCAGTTCGATGGCACCACGGAAGCAAAGAACAGCCATCGAGGAATCGGGAACAACATGGACGTGAAGCGATCCGCACTGGACAACATTGCCGCCGCGGGGATGAAAACTACGCTACAGGTGACCGTGGTGAACGGGCTGAACAACGATGGGTTGGGTGATATCGTCCGCTTTGTGGCGGAACACGTAGACAAGATTCACGGGGTCATTTTTCAGCCTTTAATGTTCTGTGGCCGAGACGAAGACGTATCGGATGATGAGCGTTACACGAAGCGTTATCCAGTCTCGCAAATCGCGTACGACTTGGAAAAGCAAACGTCGATTGACTGGCAACCCATGCGCGATTGGTTCCCCGTCTCAGCCTACGCAGCATTCGCCCATCTGTGCGATGTTCTCCATCCGGACGCAGAGTTAGGAAGCCTCTTTTGCGATATCCATCCTGACCATGGGATCTTCTCCCCGATTCTCATCAATTCCCGTACAAGAGAAACAATCCCTGTGGCAAAGTTCTTCGACGTGGAGCAATTCCTCCGTGACCTTGGGGAGATCACAGATCTCGGGACGCGACCGGCAATTACTAAGGCAATGGTCTCGCTGTCAGCGGTACGCAACTTCGATCGTACCAAGGCTCCAGCCGATTTTGGATTTGACCGGCTTCGCAAATTGCTTGCGGACTGCTTTTATAGGGTTGGTGGCAGCGGCTCAGACTGGTCCCAGCGGGCTTACCTATATAAGGAGCCGTGGAAACTCGTGATGATCACTCCGATGAGCTTCCAAGATCTCTACAACTACGACCTTGCAACGATGTCCGACTCAAGGACTCCTATGGCGACTCAAGAGGGTGAAATCAGTTTCTGCGCCTATAACGGAGGTCGTTGGCGAAGTGTCGTAGAGCATGTACACCAAACCGCAAGCTTGACCGAATGGAACCGGACGCATTCCCGCCATCCCATCTACGCCAAGGGCAAAGAGGTTGATTTGGGTCCTGGGAAAAGAGCGAAGCCCGAATTGATCCAGATCGAGAAGCAACGAACGCCAGCTTGATTTGCGAAAGTACGGGACGACCGTGACAGACGCCGAAAACCAATTTCTCGAGAATATGCCCGACGAGATCAAGGAAGTGCTCCGCTGGCATGCGGGTGCGCAATCGAGGGGCCGGGCCAGCCAGAGCATAGCCGATTTCGCCGGGCGGTTCTTGGGGAGTATGTACGAGGACGGCGCTGTTCTTCCCACAAACTTTTCAGCTTCTGCTCCCGAGGTGCTCGCTCTGGTCCTACTGCAACACCGGACCAGTCCTCGGAGTACTGGCGCATGGCTCAATCTCGGTTTCGCGCTCCGCCGCGTAGCCGTTTACCGAACCCAAGACCCAGAGGAAACGAATAGGGCACATCTGCAATCCGCAGTACAGGCTTTCGATCGTGCGCTAGAACTCGATCCGGACAACAACGGGAAGAACATCAGAGCGTGGACAGGAATGTCGCTGGCTTACCACATGCTTGACATGTACGAGAAGGAGCTTGAGTGCTGCGCGCGGGCTCTCGAATCCGATAGATCCGATCCGAAACTTTGGCTTTTGTACAGCTTCGCGCTGAAATCCGCAGGCAGGGAGGATGAAGCGCTGTCCACAATGAACGACGCCTACGAAGCTTACATACGGGCCGGGAAACCCGATGAGCTCAGAGAAGTCTTTGCCGATGTGCAATCGATAACTCAACGCCCTTGCCGGCAGAGGATGACGCAATGAAATCTGTGGGCGGAATACATCGGACCCGGTTGGCGGCTTCGAAGGTCCATCGGCATCTTGTGAACGAGGCGCGGCGCACCGTCCAAGAACTGGGCTGGCAGGTTCCTGAGGACGGCATGTCGCCAACGCTTGTTGGCGCTATCCCACTCCCGTTTCCGGTACCCGATTCGTTCGAGACTGCTTTCGGTTACAAGGGAAATCTACGGTTCGTACAGTTCGGATACACAGCCGGTTCCCCTCAATTTGGGTACAGCGACGGGGGCGACGATTTGCCTTCGGACGGTAGCCTGTGGTCTTGGTTTCTACACCACCCAGCGGTAGCCCCGTACTTGCCCGAAAGCCGTTATCCTACGCTGTATGGGAAGTTCTCTTCCGGAACCGAACCGCCCCCGCTTGAGGAGATCATGAGACGGGGTGCTGAGCTGCCGACCTGCCACTGCCTGCTCCTGGATAGGCGAGATCGGCGGGCATATGTTTCTGAACGGGACCAGGCAACGATCCTGTTTGCGCTCATGGAGCCGGACGACGGTGATGCCCATAACGTGTTCGTCGATGGGATGCTGATGAGCCCCGGCAGTGAGGACTATAAGGTAGGTCCGCCCCCAGGGGTTCTAGATGAGTTTCGGCGGTTCATGGATAGCCGGGTTCAGGCTTTCGAAGGTGCTTGAGTCGGGCTGCTGGGGTTCCAGACAGATCGGGGTCCAAGTTAGGTTGGAAAACGCTGCTTCGCAGCGGCTGAAGAATGACACGTCACCCCAGAATGGGAGCTGCAGGCTAACTTTTGGTTACCGTCCGCGAACTATTTGAAACGCAAGAGATTGCGTCGTGGTGACATTGAGGAACACTAGTTTATGGTCAAGCCGAATCTCCGCACCAAGTCCATAGGAACAAAGGTCAGCGAAGAGGAATTCGCCCGACTGGAGCAGGCAGCTCAGAAGGCCTCGAAGACGCTGGGCGAATGGTGCCGGGAGGTGATGCTGGCCAGTGCGAACGGCCAGCCGGAGAAGGTGAACGGAACCGGAGGCGAAGCCCATGCGGTCATGGCTGAGGTGGTGGCGCTTCGAGCGATCATGCTGAACGTACTTTTCAAGCAAGCGAAGGGCGAACCACTGACAGCCGAGGAGATGCAGCGGCTGATCGACCGGGCTGACTCGGACAAGCTGAAAAAGGCGCGAGAAAGGTTGGACCAAGCATCTGTTTCCAAAGCGAGTTGAGCTGACCGACGTTTTTCGGAGCGTCTTTAATTAGTACAGTCGGTCCGCGCGGCGAACTACGGAAGGTTCCCAGGACTGGGGGTGAAAAGTGAATCGGTTATTGGGTCGACGGGAATCGCTGGGCCCGTCAAAAAATTGGCTGTGGCCGACTCTTGTGGCTTTAGTCCTTGCTTTTGTAGCTGGGATAGGAGTTTTCACGTACCAAGACGTCGAGGTCTGGACGCCGTTGCAGCAGTGGTACTGGGTTCAATATTCGAGCACAAAGAATTTTCCCAGTCCGGACGCACCTACCAAGTGCTCTCGAAATTGGACCGACAAGGGCAACACAGCATGGCCACCGACGCCGACGTGATGCCCGCCCCCTTGCAGGTATGGCCCTCCTTCGCGCTCACGGCGAAGGCGCGGCAGACGGGAGCGGTCGCTCTCAAGGTCGATACGGTGCATTACACAAGCTCACAAATGAACCGGATGCTTGCAGAACGGATTTACCTGGGGCAGACGCCAGGCGATCTGCTGCGGCCTGCATGGGTGGGAGCATTGGGAGTTTTTGCGCTCAGTCTTTTACTCGCAGTCCTATGGAGGAACCGGGCACGGCGCCACAGCGAAGAAGATGGACTTAGGCTCAAGGGCCCTGAGATGGTGACCGTCAAGGAATTCAATAAAAAGACTGGAGCGGATGGTATTACCTTCCTGACAACGACGGGACGAGAATCGCTCTCGATTCCGCGCTCGTTAGAGAGTAGCCACATGATGATGATGGGAGACACGGGCGCCGGAAAAAGCGTCTTACAGCGGCGGGTGCTGATGCAGATCGCCGAGCGGGGCGAGACGGCTATTGTGTATGATCCTGCGCTCGAACATACACCGCAATTTTTCAATCCCGCCCGCGGCGATCTTATTCTGAATCCCCTGGACGTGCGTTGTCCTTACTGGTCGCCGTCCGACGAAGTGATGCATGAGGCGGAAGCGTTGACGCTAGCAACATCGCTGTTCCCTGACAAACCGCACGAAAACACATTCTTCGTCGAAGGTCCGCGAAAGATCTTCGCGCACTTGCTCACGTTGAAACCGACGCCTGAGGAATTGGTCAGATGGATGAGTCACGAGGAAGAACTAGATCGCCTATTGAAAGGCACCGAACTGACAGCATTCATCTATCGCGGCGCTGGTCCGCAGCGCGGTGGTGTGCTAGGTGCGCTCAACATGGTTGCTGACAGTTTGAAGCTGTTGCCGAAGGAGAGCGAGACGAAGCAGAGATGGACAACCGAAGAATGGTCGCGACAGCGTACTGGCTGGATATTCCTGACCTCGACTCCTCGATTCCGCGAGCGGCTATTGCCTCTCATGAGCCTATGGCTGGACACGTTAGTCCTGCGATTGATGAACCAGGGCGATCCCTCGTTGCGTCACGCATGGTTTGTGCTCGATGAGCTCGCGAGCCTGCAGCGACTGCCGCAATTGCACACTGCGCTGACCGAGAATCGCAAATCCGGGAATCCCGTGGTGATCGGTTTCCAAGGCCGGAGCCAACTTGAAGTACGCTACGGGCACGAAGCTGAGTCAATGCTTTCCCAGCCGGCCACCAAAATCTTTTTGCATACCAGTGAGCCTCGCGCAGCGAAGTGGATCTCGGACACGATTGGCGAGGTGGAAATGGAACGCGTCAAGGAGACGGTAAACACGCAACCTCTCACACTTGCCAAGTCCAAGAGCTATCACAATGAAAGGCGAACAGAGCCGCTAGTACTCCCATCGGAAATCAGTGGGCTACAGCGCTTGCACGCATTGCTAAAAGTCGACAATCTGGTAGTGCCGTTCAGCTTTCCATATCTCGCGCCCGTGAAATCGCAACCCGGTTTCATTCCAAGAGAGATCACACCGCGGGTAGTGGATATCGGCAAACGGACCCCGCAGCCGAAAACTCCGGCCGCGCAGGAGCTCACGCCGCGCGAGCCGGAGAACTCCAGTGGCATCGCCGCCGGACAAGAACCCTACTTCGAGTGAGTCATGCTGACCATTTCCAAACCGCTGAGTGCCGGCCAGGCGCAGACCTATCACAAAGAGGAGTTCGCGAACGCGCAGGAGAACTACTATTCCGAGGGCGACCGAATTCGGGGTGAGTGGCACGGCCGACTCGCGCAAGAATGGGGACTCCGAGGCGAAGTGCAGGAGGAACACTTTCAGCGGCTGGCGAACGGTCAACATCCCTTGACCGAGGAGCAGCTCGTTCGCCATCAAACAGCGCGCGAATACGTCAATGCACGAGGTGAGACGGTTAGCACGATGGAACACCGTGCCGCCTGGGACGCGACGTTCTCGGCTCCCAAGAGCGTTTCTTTGACCGCTCTCGTGGGCGGAGACGATCGCGTACGAGGGGCGCATCGGGAAAGTGTGAAGGTAGCGCTTGGCGAAATGGAAAAATACGTTCAGGCTCGGATCGGCGGAAACCATCCGGCCGAAACAACGGGCACATGGATTGCAGCGAGTTTCGAGCACGATAGTGCGCGACCTGTGAACGGGTACGCTGCACCGCAATTGCACACGCATGTCGTGTTTTTTAATCTAACGGAAACAGAAAACGGACAATGGCGGGCCCTGCAACCCCAAGAACTGTACCGTTCTCAGCAATACGCAACTGCGATCTATCGCTCAGAACTGGCGCTGCGGCTAAAGGATCAGGGATATGAGATTGAAAGGGGGAGGAGCGGCCAACCTGAGATTAAGGGGTACACGCGAGAGTATCTGGACGCCTCCAGTCCACGGAGTCAACAAATCCAGGCATACCTCGAACAAAAAGGCGTAAGAGGCGCAGGAGCGGCGCAAATCGCAGCGCATCAGACGCGTGACGACAAACTGCCGGCCATCACGCACGCAGAGATGCAGCAACAACATCGAGACGTGGCCGCGCAGTTCGGTCAGCAGCCCGAGCAAGTGATTCGCGCAGCCCATGAACGGCGAGTCGAACAAGAGCCGCCGCGGAAGCATCAGCACCTAGAATCGGCCCTGACCTATGCGCAAGAGAAGAATCTAGAGCGCCACGCCGTGGCAGACGAACGCGAACTGAAGTGTGATGCTCTGAAACGTTCGATGGGAGAAGCGAGCTTCGCCGAGATTCGAGATAGGTTCGAAAAGCGTGTCCAGTCAGGTGGCCTCATTGAAGTAGAGAGCAGATCGCCAGCCCGCGCGTTCACGACGGAACAAATGATTGGCTATGAGCGCGACAACGTCGCCGAGATGCGAAGAGGACAGAATCTGGACAATCCGTTGGTCAGTACCGAGACATGGCGTCACATCGAGGAGAAACATCCACACTTGAGCACCAGCCAACGCGCGGCGGTTGAGCAGATCGCGAGCAGTCACGACAGAATCACCGGTCTTGAGGGTGTTGCGGGTGCTGGCAAAACCACTTCTTTGGCGGCTGTTCGCGAAGCTGCCGAGCATGAAGGCTACAAGGTGTTCGGACTTGCACCCACGTCGCGCGCCGCGCAGAAATTGGCAGAATCAGGCATCGAATCAGGAACCTTGCAACGTCATCTGGCCCGAGGCGAGCAACCCGACGGCGGACAGAAGAGGCTTTACGTCCTGGACGAATCGAGTCTCGCAAGCACGAAACAGATGAACGTGTTACTGCATCGGTTGGACGGCGACGACCGTGTGCTTTTGGTCGGCGACAAGCGGCAACATGAGGCGGTAGAAGCGGGCAGACCCTACCGACAACTACAAGAAGCGGGGATGCACACTGCCCGTCTGCATGAGGTCATCCGGCAGAAGGAACCGGAACTTAAAGAGGCTGTCGAACAGCTTGCCCGCGGGGATGTTCACGGAGCCGTAGCGAATCTTGACCAGCAGGGCCGTGTGCATGAGATTGTGGTTCGCGAAGAAAGGCTAGGTGCGATCGCTCGTGAGTATGCGCGAGAGCCTCAAGGCACGCTAGTCATTTCACCTGACAATGAGTCCCGACGCGAGTTGAACGCTCTGATCCACCGTGAAATGCAGGCCCGCGGCGACGTGAATCCAGAGGAACACAAACTGCGAGTGCTCGACTCGCGACATGAGATGACTGGCGCAGATCGGCAGTGGGCCGCTCAATACGAAGAGGGGGACTTGGTGCGCTATACCCGTGGGAGTAAGGTTCTGGGAATCGGCCCTGGGGAATACGCGCGAGTGGATCGAGTGGACGCTCGCGAAAACCGTATCACCGTCGAGCGCGAGAATGGAGCACAACAGACCTACGATCCGCGACGACTGTCGGGTGTGGCGGTGTACCAAGAAGTTCAGCGTGAATTCTCACGGGGCGACCGCGTTCAGTTCACAGCCCCGTCGAGGGAACTAGAGGTTTCTAACCGAGAGCTTGGAACGATTCACCGAGTCAGTGATGCCGGCAATCTGGAAATCCGAATGGACTCGGGTCGCGATGTTCGATTCAATATCCGCGAGCATCCGCATCTTGACCACGGATACGCAGTGACCAGTCACAGCAGCCAGGGACAGACTGCGCAGCGGGTGCTGATCCACGTGGACACCGACAAAAGTGAGTTGTTAGTTAACGATCGCTTCGCATACGTATCTGTTTCGCGGGCTCAACACGACGCGCACATTTACACGAATGATGGAAGCAAGATTTCCGGCAGCCTAAGTCGCGATAGTTCGCAACGTACGGCAACGGAGGTGGAACCACAACCAGCTACTCACAAAATCGAACCTGCTTCCACGAGCGCCCCACGCCCTGCCGAACAAGAACAAGGACAAAGCCTAGGCATAGGACTGGTATAGGTATTGCTGCCGAGTGCGGGTGCCTCCCCACGTCAGACACATCGGCCCACCGACGATTTGGCGCAGCCGAAGGCCACGGAAGTTCGTAACTACCACCAGGGAATGCATGTGGTGTATGCTTCAGCTCAGCCGATGTCAAAGGTTGTCGCATTTGCAGGAAAAATCGGAAGCGGCAAAACGACGATCACGAAATCTCTGGCCGATCTCTTCGATTGGCCTCGGGCGAGCTTCGGAGACTATGTTCGAGCGGCGGCTCGTCAGCGCGGAATGAAGGACACTAGGGAGGTCCTTCAAGCCCTCGGTACCGAAATTCTACGCGCCGACCCAGGCAAGTTTTGTCAATCGGTTCTGGCGCACTGCGGATGGAATGCCGGACAGAACCTACTTATCGACGGCTTACGTCATGAGGAAACCATCGAACTTATTAAGGGCCTAACTCGCGCGACAACCGTGAGCATTGTTTTCGTTAAAATTAGTGAAGAGGTGCGGTTGGAGAGGCTGATGGGACGGGAAGGGACCGATGCTAAGTACCGTACCATGCTGGAAGCGCATTCGTCTGAAGCCCAAGTCACTTCGATCCTCGCGGGCAAAGCCAACTTCACCGTTGACAATGACGGGCCACTGGAAGCGACCGTTTCGGCAATTTCACAGTGGATCGGCACCCTCAGTCAGTGAAGTGGAAAGTTGCATCGAAATGGTTGCAAGTCATGTTTTCCAGAAAAACTTCAACAGCTTTTACTGTGACATTCGTCTGCAGAGTGTGGATAAGCGGGGCCGAAACTCGGGATCTAAATTGACCGCTCGCGGCTGGACCCATAACATCGCAAGACACGGTTCCCGGATGCCGAAGCACAAAGTCTCGCCCGACCAAAACGTCCTTGTCTTTCCCGGACCCGAGCCGGGAGTCGGGTCACGCGATCAGCTCGACCGACCCGGAGTATGGATTCCCATAACGACCTCAACGGTGCGATCAACTGCGGAGCGTGAGCCAGGACTCGGATGCGAAGTCGTGCTGTCAGGAAGCTATCGAAAGGGCTTCGAGACCCTCAAGCGTGCCTACGAAGAATTCCGTGATCTAGGCTGCAAGATTCTCTCCCCGAGCAACGTATCGATAGTTAGTGAGCACGACGGCTTCGTGTACATGCAGGGGGAGGAGGCGGAGACACCTGAGAATATTGAGGACAGGCATCTAGCGGCAATTCAGAAAGCGAATTTTGTCTGGCTGCACGCCCCCGACGGCTACGTCGGGCCCACCGCCGCCTTGGAGGTCGGGTTCGCTAGTGCAGCCGGGGTCCCGGTCTACGCACAAGAAGCTCCGAGCGACAAGGTCATGCAGTCATTCGTTCGCGTAGTCGATTCGCCCGCGGCGATTCTGAAGATGCCCCTCGCACACCCCGAACCGCCCGCTCCGGCTTTGAGAGCATTTCAGGAATATTACAAACGCGCAGCGATTCAACGCGGCTACACAAAGGAACATCCGAAGGACTGCTTATTGCTGATGGTCGAAGAGGTCGGAGAATTAGCGAGAGCCCTGCGAAAGCGCGAAAAACTGGTGCGCCACGGGTCCTATGTGAACTCGAATGAAGCGCATGAACTAGCCGATGTATTCTTGTATGTCGTTCACATGGCAAATATCTTGGGCCTAGACTTAGCGAACGTTGTTCGCGAAAAGGAATTCATTAACGTAGAGAAATTCCTTGCCAGATAGTGCCTACACAACAGACGAAACTGGCGAACAGAAGCAGGACTCGACTGCGATGTTCGATGTCTTGGCACGACAGCGCAAGTTGCTACAACAGTTTTGTCACTCACACTTACCGAGCGTAGCGTACTTCCTCAGCAAGAACACCGCCGAGCTTCCAATCTTCCGACTTTCAGACGATGAAAAGGAACCGGAACGTTTTAGGCACATAACGAGCACGGCTACCTGCTATGCGTCCATCGAAGAATGTCCAGCCAAGTTCCATCCTCCAGAAGACGGTTCACCGGATTTCAGAAAGCTGGGGCTTTCTTTCGCCATGAAGGCGATCGAGTTGTCCCCATCAGAGGGCTGGAAATCAGATGGAGCAGCAGGCATCTATTGCAGTGCCCGCGGGCTTCCGTTTGTGATGTCAAAACTGGATACGTGGCATCCGAAGATTGATGAGCATCTAGCACGGATTTTCTACCAACTGCAGAAGGAACCCGAGAGGTTCGCCATCGGAGAAGCAGACAAGGCGCCTGCCAACGCCACCGCCGCTGAAAAAGCAGAGGAAACCAAGAGCTGGTACAAACCAAACGCTTACCACACGTATTGGACTCTCGAAGTCTTACGGATGTTGGAGAGGTTTCAAAAACAGGATAGCTACTCGAAGAGCATTGAGGCTCCGAAGGCACTTTTGTACAGACCACAGCTGCTTCAGTGGGCGAGACAGCAATTGGGTTTTCAAATTTCCCTGCATACCGCCGGGTCATCGCTCCTCGACTCGGATCAGTTGGCTTGGTCATTGGCGATCCTGATCAGTCAGCCAGAAAGGTATCGGTCAAATCTCGCAGAGCAAGATTTCATTCGGCAGGGATTCAAATGTCTTTTCAGCACTCAAGAGAAGGTCGGGACGTGGCGACACTATGGACCGCTCTTCCACTATCCACATGCAGGTAATGCATATTGCTACGTTTTTGAAACTTTCGCGGCAATCTTGGACGAAGCGTTAAAGCCTGACGCCGAATTTGTGCGCACCATACTGAAGGGCTACTCTAAAAAACTCTTTCGACTCTGGGAATATGCAATTTCAGCTCAGACAAAACGCCACGGGGGCCAGCTAGCATGGTCCTCCGGGCACCGAATCAAACCAACACTGGAGAGCTGGGCCACGGCAAGCGTCTTCGCATATGCCCAGGGGCTGCGAAGACTGATCGGCTTGTGGACCGCTGATGAGGCCCTGGGCTCGCTAAACTACAAACCAACTTTTCCGACACAGGACGAGGCCAAGAAGAAACTTCTTGAGCGTTCTTCCATCTGGTCGTGTACTGACCTCGCCGAACGCTTGACAACTATGTTCATCAACACCGTTGCTCAGCCCAATCGCGACCAGGAAGCAGACCCTGATGAGCCTTTAATCAAAGACTATTTTCCTTGTTCAGCGATTTTCTTCGGTCCTCCAGGAACGAGCAAAACTAAGCTCGTCAGCGCAATTGCCGGGTCAATCGGCTGGAAATACATCGAACTGCACCCAAGTCATTTCGTGGCAGATGGTTTGCCGCAGGTTCAGCAGACCGCCGATGTGATTTTCAGGAAGCTCATGGAGTTGGATCACGCCGTTGTTCTTTTCGATGAGATCGACGAGCTTGTGCGAGAGCGTGATATTGAACCTGATCAGTTTGGGCGCTTCTTAACAACGAGCATGCTCCCGCGACTTGCAGAACTTTGGAAAGGGCGCAAGGTGATGTATTTCGTGGCTACAAATCACATCGAATATTTTGACCGAGCGGTCACCAGAAGCGAGCGCTTTGACGCAATTATCTTCATGAGTCCACCTGCATTTTCCGTCAAAGTTGACAGGCTCACTCGCATCTTGAAGGATACGTATCATTCAGAACTCACGCTCTCCAGTGACCTTACTCAATCGGCCATCGACGGCGCAATGCCGAACAAGCAGTGCAACGATGCTGCGGAAAAGGCCCGTACTCGCTCCGACAACGATGGGCTCAAGAAAGAGCTGCAATCTCTGGGACTTCCTCCTGAAAGCGCCCTTGCAAAGTTTGCTCTTCTTAGGTGGGACGAAATAGATGAACTGGCATTCCAGATCGCTAATCTAGAGAACAAGGACAAAATCACTCTCACAAAGGACAATCTTGCGAAAGCGCTGGGGAACATCGCAGACGGATCTTCCAGATCGATGGTTGACTACTGCCGTTTTCGCATGGAGCAGCAGACCTATGAACGATTTGACAGGTCTAGAAAAGCTCGGTGGATTGTACAAGAGATCGAGGGCGTCGCGGGCGTTGGCGCAAAACTTCCAGAACCGGTCGTTGAAGAGGATGGGGCGTGGTTCATTGATACAACGGTTGGACCGGCTGATCAGGTAAAGGTGAAGGACTACAGTGTTGAACGGGCCTACATTGAAGGTAAAGACTTGCTTGGGGTGCTTCGGCTAAAAAAAAAGCCCTCAGTCTAGAGCCGTCAAAAGCAAATCCTCTCTGGCGACGGATCTGGAATTTCCTATCGAGAGTGGGCCGGTAAGCAGTAGCCGGAGCGCACTGAGGGGTTTAAGTTTCTACGTGACATTCGTTTTGGACCAATCCGGCGAACGCGCGTACGCGATGTGGGAGCAGTCGGTGTTCTCCGTTCGGATGGCCGGCAAAAGGTCGAAAGAATTCGGCGCGGACGAACTCGAAGCTCGGCCGAGCCAGTTCCTCGTGCCCAAGGGATTTGCGGCAGCGAAATTGGCTGAAATTTGCACGGTTTTCCTGCACAGATCCTGCACAGCCAAAACTTGCCACACTATCTGTAATTACAACAATCAGATAGAAAAGCTTTATCCTCCGCTCAGGATGACAAGACTCCTAGAAGGTCGATACCAGGCGGAAGGTGTATTGGCGAGAGGGGCCGAGTGCGTTGCCGGAGAACAGGCCTCCGAAATCGATAACTTCGAGGGTGTTGCCCAAGTTCGCAACGTCACCCTGAAAGCGTACCGAGCGTTTTTCGTGCTGGTAGAGATCTGCGCCCACCGAAACATTCTGCGTGAAATAAGGATTGATGCGACCGAGATTGAAGTTGAGGTGATTAATCACCACTTGACCGTATTCCGTCGCGTATTGCTGAGGAGTTAAATCAGGTTGGAACGGCAGTCCACTGTTGTAATCGGCTCCCACGGCGATCCACAACCGCGGTGCGACCTGATAGCGGACGCGGGCGCGCACCGTGTTGCGCTGGTCCTGTGAATCCGGAAAATGTCCGGTGAGCGGGAGACACGTTTCCCCTGTAGGTTGACTGAAGCACGTGTTACTCACGCCGAGAAAGAGGCCGCCGGTCACCGGGAACCAGGCATTGCCGACGATGTAGGAGTAGCTGGCGAAGCCTGAGAACCCCTTCCATTGCAGGAGTTGCAGCTTGCCTTCCGCGCCGTAGAGAATGGCGTGGTCAAAGGCGATGGGAAAACTGATTCCGGTACTCAGAATTTGGGAGTCGTCGGCGTAATTGTTCACTTGACGGCGGAACATATTCGCATCGAACCGCAGTTTCCCAAAGAATGCTTTCGTGGCTCCCAACTCATAATAGTTCCCGTGAGAAGGCTGGACCGGCAACTGCAGTGCGGGAACGCTGTTGTCGATGGCCTCCGCAGCCGGAGAACTGGATAAAAGTATGTTTTCGAAGGATGGCGTCTGGAAGATCCGATCATAAGAGGCGTGAACATTTAAGCCAATGGTCGGGAAATAGCGCGAGACGGCAAGGCGCGGGCTGGCTGCATTCTGATTCAGCAACAGTTGGTAGTGATCCCAGCGAAGGCCGGCATTGACCGTCCAATTGCCGAGGCGGATTAAGTCCTGAACATAGGCCGCTTGTTCAAGGTCCGGGCGGCTGCCGGTAAAGGCAAAGGTGATCGCGCCGGAATCCAACATCCCCAGATTGATAGGGCATTGCGGATCGGTAGGATCGGCGCAGTCTGGTATCACGTAGCTGGTGTTTTCGTGCAGGAAGATGTTGTCGGATTCAATACCCGCCTTAAATTCCTGCCTGCCATGATGAAGGGAGAAGCTGCCATTGAAATAGATTTCTTTGAAGTCGTTGTGATTGGTGGCAATGAGCGGCCAGGAGGCAGGATTGGAAGAAAAGTCAGTGGAGGTATCGCGGGACATTCCCCGCAGCACGCCGATCGAGTCGGAGGAAAAAATGTGCTGGTAGGCGATGCTGCCCATGGTTTCAAAGTTATCGCCGGTCTGAAGCTGGCCGCCGGGGATGAAGACGCAATCGCTGGGCTCGTCTGCTGGGGGAACGGGCGGACAGCCGACAGTGTTGTTCGCGTTCGGCAGATATGCTCCGCTCTGCTGTACCAGTTCGTTGGGGATTTGATAGCGGGCGAGTTCGTGGCGGACGATCAGAGTGAGGCGGTCTTTCGGTGTGAGGTCCCGCTCATAGCTCAGCGAAAAGCTGCCGGTGGTGCCGTTGTTGGTGTAATTCTCGGGCACCACCGGGTTGAGATAGTGGCCGGTCATGTTGCCGGAGGCGCTAATGCCAAGCGTGTTCCCCTTCCATGTGTATTGGTCCTGGGTATTGATTCCGGCGGTATCGTAGGAGCCGCCGAAAAGAGTGAGTTGTCCGTGAAAACCGGGATCAGCGCTTTTGAGGGTATTGACTTCCACCACGCCGCCCATCTTCCGGCCAAATTCCGCAGGAATGCCGGCGGTATAGATCTTGAGGGAATCGACGTCATCGGCTTCGACTTCCGGACCAAAGCTGGGCGAACGGTTGTCGGTGAGCGGGATGCCATCGACGACGAATTGAGTTTGATATTCGGAGCCGCGGGGATGGAGAACGGCATTACCTTCATAGAGCCAGCCGGGCTCTGAGTTCACCAGGTCCTGCATGGAGCGGCCGGGCAGCGCGGTCAATCGATTCTCGATCGTCTGCAAACCCATTTCATTGACCGAACCGGCGCGATAGGGATCGACTAATGTGCCGGACGCGCTGACGTTCACCGATTCGGATACTGAAGCCACTTTCAGCCGTATCGTGCGATCCAAGGGAAGCGCGGAACGGATTTCAATCGACTCGGAAGCCTGAGCAAAGCCTGGTGCGCGGATCTGGGCCCGGTAGATGCCATAGTTCAGGCGCTTGGCATCGAGGTAGCCGTGATCATCGGTGGTGAAGGTATGGCGATACTCGTTGCCCTGGCTGACGAGTTCAACCGTGCTTCTCAGGCCCAATCCGGCGGGATCGGTGACGGATAAGCGCAATTCCCCGGTGTTGCTTTGCGCAAGCAGGGGAAGAGCCCACAGCAGTACGGCTATCAGGGCCTTTTTCGCTCTTGAATTGTTATTCAATCGGCTTGGCTTCCGAGTATGCAAAAGTACTGTCCTTCTGGATCGCTGCCTTCGGTCGGCTTGGCGCTGCTCTTAAGTTCTTGGTTTTAGTCTGCGGTCAAGCAGGCATTTCCTTAGAGTTACCTTCGTACTCTGCGCTCTTGTGGTTCTTGTCTTTAATTAGGTTACGTCAGGGATGTCTGCTTCGTTCTGATCGGAGGATGCACTACTGTGGAATATTCTTTTCGGCTGCATTTTGTTCAGACATTATTTCTTGCGCTCCGATAACAACTAGCTGCTTGCAGTTGGGGCGGGATGTGCTAAGCTCGAATTCTCCTCCGCAGTCCCAATCTAAGGGTGCATGTTTGTCTTTCTCTTACGATTCCATTTTCTCGTGGCCGCTGGCAAGGCCGGCGGATGCAGACTCGCGGGTTGCTTCTCCTCTTGAGATTGAGGTTGTGGAGTTGTTCGAGGAGCTGCGCAGCCGCCTTTTGCGTTATCTGCTTGTGTTGGGCCTATCGGTGCACGATGGGGAAGAGATTGTTCAGGAGTCGTTCCTGCTGCTGTTCCTACACTTGCAGAGCGGAAAATCGCGACAGAACCTGCGGGGCTGGGTTTTTCGCGTGGCACGCAATCTGGCTTTGAAGCAGCGCGCGGCAAATCAATTGCAAATGCGGCGGACGGTAGACTTTGACGAAACTTTGCCGGAGCAGCACGCAGACCGGAATCCGAATCCCGAAGAACAATTGCGGAGCAGGCAAAGACAAAGCCGATTGCTGGCAGTGGTGCGGGCGCTACCGGAGCAGGACCAATCGTGCTTGAGCATGCGGGCCGAGGGTCTGCGGTATCGCGAAATCGCTCAAGCTCTGGGAATTTCTCTCGGTTCGGTAGCGGCGTCTTTGGCGCGGTCGCTGGAAAAGTTGGGCCGGGCGGATGGAGGCTAGGACATGGCGAAAGAAAATCTTCATGTGACTGACGAGGAGCTGTTGCTGTACGCGGACGGAGAAATGCGCCCAAGTTCCAGCGGCCTGATCCGTGCTCATCTGGAATGCTGCTCCCCGTGCCGCGCTCGCTCGGCGGAACTGGAGAGCACGCTGGCCGAAGTGGGCGCGGCTCATCGGACAGCATGGGATGCGGAGTTGCCGGCTGCAGCGGGTCCACGTGCTCTGCTCAAAATGCGGCTGGCGGAATTGGCGGCGAAGGATGCGAGAAATGGGCGCTCACGTTATGCCTGGGCATTTTTACAGGAGCATGGCCAGGCGGTGGCGCTGGCGGGCATTGCACTCGCGGCGTGTTTGCTGGTCGCGATCCGGCTGCACGGGCCGGCGGAAAGGTCACAATCGCTCTCGGCATCGCTTGGACATTGGGAGGAACCGGATCTGCGCCTGACACCGGGAGCGACGGTTCCGGTAACGTCGCGTGAGGTTTGCGGAACGACGGCGGCGAAGGCTGTGCCGGTAGTTCCCGTGTCTATGAGGCGCAAAGTGTTTGAAGAGTACGGCGTGACGCCGGCACAGCCGGATGCGTACGAGGTGGACTACCTGATTACTCCGGAGCTCGGGGGCGCAACCGATATTCGTAACCTTTGGCCGGAGCCCTACCAGGACACGGTGTGGAACGCGCACGTAAAGGATCAATTGGAAGATCGCCTGCATCGCATGGTGTGCCGCGGAGATGTAGACTTGGCAACCGCGCAGCGCGATATTGCCACGGACTGGATCGCAGCTTACCGCAAGTATTTCCACGCGGACAGGCCAGTCGTGGACGACTCATCCTTGGACTTCTCCAGTCTGGGGCGTTCCCTTCCGCGAACATAGTTTTTACAAATTGTAGACATGGGTTTGACAAATGAGGGCGGAGGGCGAGGCATGATGGGTTCGTGACCGGCATGGGGGAATTGCCGGTTACCGACCTTCACGCCCTCGTCCCGAGGGAATGGGGAGCCGGCGGTCCCGCCGCAGGGGGTGGGGACGCCGGTTTTTGTTTTTGAGGGGGGCGCAGCGCCTAAAGGCGAGGCTCATTGCGGTATGCCTAGGCATACCCTGATACGAATCTTTCCGTCGTACCTCAGCGGCTGAAGCCATTATAAGAGTTGCGCTTTATGGCAACGCTGAAGAGTGTGCGTGAGAACTTCAGGCGTCCCTCCGGGGCGCGGCTCCGTCTCCCACTTCACCCGGCGCTGAAGGCGCCGGGCTATTGTCAATCGCCCCTCCGGGGCGCGAATCCGTCGTTTCTTTTTCATTGCATCGCCCGAAGGTCCATTCTAACGCACACACTGAGGCGCTGCGCCACCCAAGAACCAGTGGCTTTATTTTCGCAGGAAGAGGTCGGCCGCGATGAAGATGGCGAAGACGACGGAGATTACTCCGTTCATGGTGAAGAAGGCGGCGTTGAGATTGGAGAGATTGCCGGGCTTGACGAGGGAATGTTCGTAGAGCAGGAGCACCGTGACCACGATGACGCCGGCGATGGCGAGTTTGCCGAGAGCGAAAGCTGGGATGAGAGCGATCAGCAAGAGCAGCATGATGGCGTGGAAGGCACGTGCGATCCAGAGAGCGCGGCGAATGCCGGCGTGGCGAGGGATGGAATGGAGGCCGGAGTCGCGGTCGAAGTCGTAGTCCTGGCAGGCATAGAGGACATCGAAGCCGGCGACCCAGAAGGTGACGGCTGCGGTGAGAAGCAGAATGCGAGGGCTGAGGGAGCCGCGAACGGCGATCCAAGCGGCGGCGGGCGCGATGCCGAGAGCAAAACCGAGCACGAGATGCGACCAGCGAGTAAAGCGCTTGGTATAGGAGTAGAGGAGCAGCACGGCAAGAGCAAGCGGTGAGAGCCAGAGCGTGAGGCGATTCAGTTGGGCTGCGGCGAGAATGAAGATGGCGGAGGAAACGATGACGAAAGTGGTAACGAATGCGGGCGAGAGATGGCCGGCGGGAAGAGCGCGGGTGCGAGTGCGGGGATTGGCGGCATCGATGGAGGCGTCGGCGAGGCGATTGAAGGCCATGGCAGCCGAGCGGGCCGCGACCATGGCGATGACGATCCAGAGCAGTTGATGGGCGGTGGGAAGGCCGGAGGCGGCGAGCATAGCTCCGCAGAGCGCGAAGGGGAGAGCGAAGATGGAGTGTTCCCACTTGATCATTTCGAGGGTGACGCGAAGGTTGCGAAGCAGGGGCACGGGAAGATTGTAGAACAGGACAGTTGCCAGTTCTGCACTTCCCTGCTGGTTTGTCGTTTCACTTGCTGGTACCGGCAAGCGCTCGGCGGGGCGCTCTCGAGGCGGAAGGGTCGCTCCGCAGGGTACAATAGTTTTCCTGTTGGATGGCGTTTGTGTCTAGCCGAAGTGGATTTCTGTGAAAGACCGGAAGGATTGGGTTGAAACGGACAGATTGGATCGTGAGCATCGGATGAAGGTTCAACTTCGATTTGTTCTTATCCCGCTGGGAGTAATTGGACTTTTGTTCCTGCTGCGGGAAGCGGAATCGCGTCCTGGTCTGTTCGCGAATGCGACTTACCTGGGTGCGATCCTGGCGCTCGAACTGGTGCTGGCGTGTCTGTGGCGATTCGAAAAAGTGTTTTTCCCGGTGACGATGGCGTGCTTCGTAGTGGCCGCCACAGGCCTGCCGTTGGCAGTAGAGACTTATACGCTGCGCTGGCTTTTTCTGGCCGTAGGAGCACTGGTGGGCTTTAACTTGTGGATGAGAACGAACCGGGCCAAACATTTCGGGATGTTTCACCTGGTTGCCTTGTTCTGCGTGTTCGCCGCGCTCGCCTCGGCTAGCGCCTCGGCATTGCCGACGACTGGCGCGCTTAAGGCTGGCAGCCTGTTTTTGCTGTTCTTGTATGCCGGAAGCGGCGGGCGAGTGGCCTTGGCCGGGCGGGAAGGCGCCTTCGTTCGCGGGCTGATTCTGGCTTGTGAGATTCTAGTTTTTTTCAGTTTCGTCGACTATTTTGTTGGTTCCAACACGTTTGGGAATCCAAACAATCTAGGCGCGATTATAGGAGTGGTAGCCACACCTATTCTGGTTTGGGCGGCCCTGGTGGCGGAGGACCGTAGGGAACGCCGACGCCGATACACGGCTTTGGCACTGTGCGGAGTCTTGCTATATGCCACCGTGTGCCGGGCGGCAATTGTGGCCGATGCGATTGTGATTACCGCGCTCGTCATCGCGCTCCGCCGGCCGGGGTTGCTGGTGAGAGCGGTTTTTGCCGGAGCTCTATTTCTCGAAATTATGGCGGTGGTGAATCCCTCCCACATGGGCGAACTCACGGATTCGCTGACCGGAAAGTTTATCTTCAAACTTGATGGACATCGCAGCAAGTCCGGCGTCTTCGGATCGCGCGAGACACCGTGGGATGACACCATTGCCGCGGTCAAGCAGCATCCCTGGTTTGGAACTGGATTTGGAACGAGTGACGTAGGGGCCGTCGACATTCAAGGGTCTTCGATCTATACGGTGGAAGGCTCGAATCGCGAACACGGCAGCAGTTACCTGGCAATGGCGGAATACATGGGATTGCTGGGAATTGTACCTTTCTTGTTTCTGCTGGTTCAGGTGGCTTGGGCGATCGGTCGAGCCTATGGCTGGGTGCGACGAACCGGAAACGCATCCCATTACGCCGTGCCGTTTGCGATGGTCACGCTGGCGGGTCTGATTCATGCGGGCTTTGAAGACTGGCTTTTCGCGGCGGGTTCTTATCTTTGCGTATTCTTTTGGGTGGCGGCCTTTCTGCTGGTGGATCTGGTTTCCGAGATCAATAGCCCTTCGCAGGTGTCGGCCCCCGATGCTTTCGCCGCTTTTGCGCGGCAGGGGTTGGGGCAACCGACCACCGAAGCTCGCTAATAGCCGCGGATCGAATCCCAGCGACAATGCTGAACCTGGCGGCGCCAGCGATATTCCGAACAGATGCAATTCTCTCCACGAGAAAGTTCCGCAAGTACTCGACGCGCGGGTAGTCCTTGGACCGTGGTGTGTCTTGGCTTGCTGTTGTTAGCGGGCGGCGAGTTCGCGGTGAGGGGGCCGGTGCGGGCGATTCGTTCCGCAAGCCAGTTCAATGATTTTCTGTCGCCTTACATACAAGCGAATGCGTGGATGCGAGGGCTGGACCCATACAGTCCGGAGACGCTGCTGCGGCTATGGCCGACGGGCGCTGCCCACCTTCAATTTCTACCGAAAGAAGTTGCGGACGGTACGCTCATCGCCAAGAGGGGCATTCCGACCGCGTACCCGATCACCGCCCTGGTGTTGATCGCGCCCATCAGTTTGCTGCCTTGGAATTTCGCCTACGCGTTCTGGCTGGCGATCAACCTTGCGCTTTTCTTCGTCATGTTATGGGTGCTGGTGGAGTTGGCTGGCTTCTCCTACCGGGAGCCGGCAGCGATTTTACTGGTTGCAGGGACTTTGGTACTCGCACCATTTCACACGGGAATTGTGACTGGGAATGCGGCGCTGGTGGGAGTGGAGCTGGGCATTATCGCCATCTGGGCCGCACGCAGGCGCTACGAGGTCACGACCGCTATTTTGCTCGCGCTATCGGCCGGGTTGAAGCCGCAGATCGGACTCTGCTTTCTTCTGTACTATCTGGTGCGCCGGCGGTGGCGCGTCTTCGGAACCACGGTCGCGGCGATTGGAGTGCTTGCCGGGCTGGGGTTATTGCGGCTGGAAGTTGGCCACACTCCATGGCTGGGGAATTATCTCAACGACAATCACGTTCTGCTCGAAAGCGGAATACTGGCGAACTTCACGCCGGTCAACCCGATGCGGTTCGGTCTGATTAATTTGCAGGTGTTGCTATATTCCTTCGTGGGCAGCGTCCGCTGGGCGAATGATCTGGCGGTGTTGATGGGGGTGGTTCTGGTGATGGTGTGGCTGAACGGGATGCGGCGCAGAGGCGCTGAGGCCGATCTCGAACTGCTCGATTTGAGCGCGATCGCCGTCATCAGTTTGCTACCGGTTTATCATCGATTCTACGACGCGGCTCTGCTGGTCTTGCCTCTGTGCTGGGTTTTCGTCTGGTTCCGCAAGTCGCGGATGGTTGGAGCCGTTTCGCTGCTGTTGATGCTTCCATTCCTGATTCCCGGTGGAACGCTGCTGGAAACCATGCAGGCCGACGGACGCATTCCCTCGGCCTTGGTGAGTCATTGGTGGTGGGAAGCGATTGTGCTGCCGCATGAGATTTGGGCGCTGTTTTTCCTGAGTGTTCTGTTGCTGTATGAAATGAGTAGGGCTGGGTTCGTTTCAGAAAGTACGGGGCGCGCATTCAGGGGCTGAAGCCCGAATTCGTTGGGGCCTCCACGCGGCGCTGAAGCGCCGCTCTTCCACGCTGCTACCCGCAGGTTACCGCCCGCATTCCCGAACGCCCGCCGGCCTCCAAGAAATCGTCTTCGCAAATTCACCCGCGGTCTGAGATCAGAGGGACGAAGCGGACGGGCTCGCGGAGAGAGATCACGGGCTGGCCGTTGCACATCCGGACGAAGTGGAGTTGCTGCGAGTCGGAGGAACCGATCGGAATGACCATGCGGCCGCCTTCGCGGAGTTGTGAGAGCAGAGCGGGAGGCACACGAGGAGCGGCGGCGGAGACGAGGATGGCGTTGAAGGGAGCGACGGCGCTCAGGCCGAGCGTACCGTCGCCGCTGAAGACTCGGACATTGGTGTAGCCAAGTGCGGCGAGAACCTGGCGCGCATTGCCGGCTAGGGCCAGGTGGCGTTCCACGGAGAAAACCTGTGCGGCTAGCTCGGCGAGCAGGGCGGTGACGTATCCGGAGCCGGTGCCGATTTCAAGAACGGCGTCGTTGAGAGTGACATCGAGAGCTTCAAGCATGACGGCAACAACGTAGGGCTGAGAGATAGTCTGATTGTCGCCGATCGGAAGAGGATGGTCGTCGTAGGACTCGGCACGGTACGGCTCGGGAACGAATTCGTGACGCGGGACGCGAAGCATGGCGTCGAGGACACGCGGGTTGGCGATGCCACGGGCGCGGAGTTGGGAGTCGACCATCTGGCGGCGGAGGGTGAGGGGTGTGGTCATAAGCAGTGGTCAGTGGTCAGTGAAGAACTGCATTGGGTTGCTGGCCACTGACCACTGGCCACTGATCACTGCTACTTCTTACGGCGGCGGACCTGGATGTCGAAGCTGACTACGCCGTTCTGGTCGCGGGTGCCGACGACGGAAACGTTGCGATTGATATAGTACTCGCCCTGGATGATCTGCTGCGAACTCTGCGACACATTGGTGGAATAAGTGAGGGACAGATTATTGGCGAATTGTTGCTCGATGGTGACCTGCGGACCGCGGGCGGTGGGATTGGTTTCGGTGGTGAGTCCCTGGGGATCGATTTTGATGTTGCTGGCGCCGAACAGGCGCTGGAAGCGGCTGCTGGCCGTGTCGTTGAGGGCCTGCTTCAGGATGAAATCGGGATCGGAAAAAGCGCTTTGACCGGACTGCTCCTGGAGTTGCGCCGATTCGTCGCCGGTGCGTCCGAGAGCGAGCAGGGCGATGATGTCGGATTTGGGCAGTGGAGGCTCGGAGCGATAGTTGATGTTGAGGCCGTGGTCGGGCGTGCCGGTGACGGTGACATTGAGGTCGTAATTGCGGACGTGAGTGGAGGCCTGAAGATCGAACTGGGGTTCGATGGCCACGGGATTCGAGAAGGTGATATCGCCGCGTTCCAGGGTGAAGTGAATGCCATGAAAGGTCGCCCGGCCTTCGAGGACATCGACCCGGCCGAGAACAGCGGGACGGGCCACAGAACCGCGAAGGCGAAGATCGGCGTCGCCGGAGAGGCGGGCGATGGCGGTGCGCATCTGAAGTTCGGGCGAGGTGCGCACGTGGATGTCGAGTTTGACGTTGTAGAGGGGGGAATTTGCACCGGTGAGCGTGGAAACCTGGCGGCTTCGATCCAGATAAGAACCGAAGTCGAATCCGGGAGTGATGGCCATTTTGTCGATGCTGATTTCGCCGGAGACGGAAGAAGCGGAGCGCGTGCCAATCCAGCGCAATTCGACATCGGCAGTGGAACTGACGCCGGGAGGATAACGCAAGCGAACTTCCTTTCCGGAAACCGTGAGATTGAAATTGAGTTGCCGGTTGAAGTAAGTGGCGTCACCCTTGAACTCGAGCGTGCCGCCGCCGGTGCGAGCCGTGAGAGTCTCGACGTGGATGCGGTCGCGAGTAAAAACCAGAGAGCCGTTCAGATCGCTCAAACCACTGGGCAGAGTGGCATAGGAGAGCGAGCCGTTGGCCACTTGAAGGCGGCCTTGCGGCAAAGGCTCGGCGATGGTTCCTCCGACGGACAGGTTCATGGTGACCAGTCCCGCTGAAGTAAAGTCAGGGTCAAAGGTGGAAAGCAGCTTGAGGTCGAGGCGGCCGTCGGCGACGAGATCCATGGCGTGAGCGCCAGAGATTTGCACCGAGCCGTGAGCGGTGAGGTCAGTTCCCTCCCCCAGTAAATGGAGTTGCTGAAGGTTGACGACGCGGTTCGCCAGCGTGAAGCGAATGGGGTCCTGGTTGCGGAGTTTGACGTTTTCGAGTTCGAGAGCGAGCGCGGTCAAATTGCCGTTGAGCGTCCACTGCCAGGGGTGGCGTAACGGACCACGGACTTCGAGTGAGCCGTCGACGGCGGAGTGCCCGGTGAACTGGCCGCGGGCGTACGCACGCCAGAGGGCGTCGAGATCGAGTTGCTCCATGCGGAAGGAAAGATCGGCGGGATAGTCGTCCCGCATCTGGATGCCTCCGTCGACGACCAATGAGCCGCGCTGCAGGCGGGATTTGCCGGTGAGATGAAGTTCGCTGCCTTCTGTGACCGCTTGCAGATCAAGGTCGCCGGCAAGTTCGTGATCCAGAGTGAGGTTGAGGATGTGAAGGCTTCCGTTGAGGGACGGCGCTTCAGGAGTGCCGGAGCCTTGGAGAGTGAAGTTGGCGCGGCCTTCCACGGAGAGGCGATTGGAGTGAATGCGGGAGATGCGGGCGAGATCGAAATTATTTCCAGCGAGGTCGAGGCGGAAAGCGCGGGTGGTGGGATTGTAGGCGGCGCTTCCCGTGATGACGGAATCGTCATGGAGGAGATGCATGCCCTCGAGCGCGATTTCGCCGTGGGCAACGTGGAAGTTGGAATCGAATTGCTGAATAGCCTCGCCGTAGGCGGAGGCGTGGTTGAGGTGGATCTTGCCTTCGCCGTCAGGATCGGAGAAAGTGCCGGAGGCTTGCACGAAAAGATTGGCGTTGCCGGTGATGGGATAGTTGTATCCGGCGAGGTCCAGGATCGGTGTGAGTTCGGTGTTCTGGAGGTTGGCGCGGAGGGCGAAAGAACTGTCGCCGGTAAGGTGCCCATGCTGGAGAGTGGAGGAGGCGTCGAATTCGGCGGAGGTGTCGTCCCGGCGCAGAATGGCATTGTGAAAAGCGATCGCCTGGAAGGACATTTCGACCGAGGCGGAAAGAGAATCCCAGTGGGTTTGGAGTGGATGAGTGTTGGTCGTGGCGGGGAGGGTCACGTCGAAATCTTCGACCAGCAGAGCGCCGGCGAGTTGAGGAGCACGGAGTGAACCGCTCATCCTGCCATTGAACGTGGCACTGCCCTTCAGCGCGACCGGAAACAACGCGGGACCGCGCACCACGGACATGAAAGGCAGCCAGTCGGCGAGACTGGAAGTGGAAATCGATAGATGGACCGCGGAGGCGGAAGACAGAGTGCCGGAGGCCTGAACGTGGGACGTAGGCGTGCTCAGAGTGAACTGCGGGAGATCCAGAGTATCTGTGGCGGCATGGTAGAGGCCGCTGGCGTGGGCGGTGATTGGTAGTCGCGCGGGGGCGGCGTGGGCTATGGGAACGACATCGAGCGCGAATTGAACTTCGGCGTCACAGCGCGTCCCTTGCCAACGAGTTTCAAGCGTACCGGAGGCCGAGCCGGCGGGATGGAGCCGCGAGGTCGGGTGCTCGGGAACATCGAGAGCCGCAGCAATATCTTCGGCGGAAAGATCGTGTAGCCGAAGAAAGATCCGCGCGCTCTGGATTGCCTGCGGCTTCGGCGAGGGGGGCTTCGGGCTGGCGTTTTTCTGGCCGGACTTGTTCAGGGGTGGGCCGGCGGAAATCACCGCGGTCTCGAGGGTTTTCCTGGCCGCCGCAGTGAGGTGTTGTTCGGGTGCGAGCCAATGATTCAATTCAGCATCGCCGCTGAGGCTGCCACCAAAAATCCGGCCTTGCAGCTTGGACAGTTTGAGCTGCTGATCGCTGACGGAGTAGCCGGCGGTGAGAGAAGCCTTAGAGAAAGAAAACCGATCATCCTGCCAGGCGAGATTGCTAAGAGTGAGCAGTCCATTGGACGTGAACTGATCGAGCGACCAATCGCCGCTTCCTTTGAGCTCGACAACGCCTGAGCGAAGATCGCGGCGGCGGGCAATGGAGGCCACTTCGGTGAGATCGAGTTGGGCATCGTAGGTGGCCTGAAGATGGGGATGGCGGAAGTCTGTGACCTGGCCGCTGACTGAGACATGAGAGTGGCCGGAAGTCCATTTAAGAGAGGTAACGGCGGCAGAACTGGATGCGAGGCTGAACTCGGCGGACGTCATCCAGGCGAAGGGACGGCAATCCTGCAGCTTGGTATCGACCATGCCGAGCAGAAGCCGTCCATTGTATTGGGAGTGGAGAAAGGAATAGTCCATGGCGAGCGAAATGTCGCGCGCGGCGAGATCGAGAGGAACGGTTTGGTCGTCCCAGAAGAGCTGGCCGCCCTCCATTTCGAAGCGATTGATGGAAAGAGCGAAGAGTTGCTCGACAGCGTCCGGGCCGGAAAAGGCGCTGGCCTTGCGCTGAGGAAAGTTGGTGGTGCCGTCGGAATAGAAAGCAATGTGGATAACGGGCTGCTCGAGGATAACTTCGTGAAAGCCGAACTCGGAACGGAGAAGCGAGCTGATCTTCAAGCGGGCGATGATGCGGTCGGCATGGGCCAGAGGGACGTCGGTGGCGGATTCGCGGCCGTGCACGGTGAGATTGCGCACGTCCACCTGCAAGCGGAAGGGAGTGGTATGGATGCTGCCCACTTCGGCGCGGCCGCCGGTAATGCGCTCAACTTCGGCAACGAGACGGCGGCGGACCAGCGCCTGAAACGATTCGGTGTTGACGTAGATCAGCAACCCAATCGCTAAGAGAGATGCCGCGCCGGCAGAGATGAGCAGATATTTCCACCAGCGGCGGGTGGGCTTGGCAGCGGGAGCGGTCATTGTTAATGCTATGGCTAATGTTATGGCTATCGCTACTGCGATTGTACTCCGGGGTCGCTGGCCGGAGAGGTTACACCGGGAGTATGAACCTGCCCTTCAGAGCGCAGGGTTTGCAGCCAGGAGACGAGCATCTCACTCACCTTTTGCTCGGTGAGTAATTCACGAATCTTGTTAGAAACTTCGGCTAGGGGAACCTGGTCTGCGCCGGACTTTTTCAATTTAGGGACAAACTGGTCGCGATAGTAGGCCTCGATGGACTTGGAATCGATCTGGACGGCGGGGCGAAGGCGGACATCGACCAGGCGCATCACGTCGATCTGCTGCCGGACGTGTTCGAAAAGAGATTTCTCGGTCAAGTGGTATTGGGCGAGAAGCGCCTGCCAAGCCTCAGCAGATGCGGCCTGAGGAGATTGCCTGCGAGCCTCGGCGACGTGGGCAGCGACCTCCTCGTCGGTGGCATGGCGGAAATCGGCAGACTTCATTTGCCCGCGAAGGAGTTCCTGGTCGATGAGGCGGTCGAGAACGGCGCGGCGGTCGTCGTCATTGAATTGAGCGAGGGAGCGATTGGAGAGAAGAGCTTCGTAGCACAGGGCTTCGTCCCAGTCGGACTGCAGAATCACGTGACCGTTGACGGTGGCGATGATGCGGTCGATCACTTCCGCAGCGTGCAGCGGCGGCAAGGCGAGTATCTCCAGCAGAAGTGCAAGAGCCGCTACGGTTGCCGCCGTCTTGATGCGAAAGCTCAGCATTCTGTGGTCACCAGATCATTCCCTCATCAGAGTGCGTCAGACTCTGTCGCCCCTCCGGGGCTTGTTCCTTCCCGCTTCCCACCCCACGGCTTACGCCGTGGGCTGCATTCTGTCGACGCTTCGCGGCTAAAATCAACCACTTATGAAACGTGCTCTGGCCTAGAATGGCTGCCCAATGCTGAAAAAGAAATTGAAATGGCCCAATCGCTCCGGAAGAAACGCCGGCGTCGGCGAACTCGGCGGCGCGCTGAACGTGTAGCCAGTGATATACGCCGTCGGATTCAAATTGTACCCGAAGTCGAAGCGTAAAGGGCCGATGGGCGTCTTGTAGCGCAAACCCAGGCCCACCGCATGAGAAGTGTAGTCGTAGCCCGAATTGTCGAAGCTGGTAACGCAGTTGTTATAGGGCGTGGCCTGCGTGAGAGGGCTGAATTGCAGGCACTGGTAAGGACTGGGCTGGTGCCAGCGCAGGAGGCCTTTGACCATATCGTGTTCGGCGGTAAAGACGTTGCCCATATCGTGAAAGATAGCGAAGCCGAAACCTTCTCCAAGATAGGGCAGGCTCACCGGCGGAAAGCGGAGTTCCCCGCTGTTAACGAATAGCGCTGTGCCGCCTACAGGAAAGCCGGAATCGGGATCTCGAGGTCCTGCTTGATTTAACCCGAAACCGCGGTGCGAGTTGCCGCCGCCCGCGAAAAAAACTTCGGGCAGCGGGACCACCGAAATACCCGGGGGACAAGAGTTAATTAGATTAACGACTTGACATGCTCCGGGTGGCAAGACGGTGGTGCCGTGATAGACCTGTTCCAGGCCGAGGGTGGTGGAGCGAGCGAAGACAAACTTGTGCTTGGGGCGGCCGAAAGCGTAGTACGTGGAATCCTGGCCGAGGACGCGGCCATAATCAGCCTGCGAACCAACGTAACTGGATGCGGCAAAGGCATCGAGGGTGAAGTACTGGCCTTTGGTACTTTCCAGAGGGTTGTCACGCTGGTCGCGGATGAAAGTGAAACCCGGACCGCCGACCCGCGCGGGCAGGGATAGCAAACTGAATTCGGCGGGGGAAAAGTCTGAAACTATGCTGCTGGCTTTCACCCGGCGATATTCAAAACGGTAGGTCATGGAGGTGGAGTGGTTGAGTTGCTGCTTGCCGATTTGCTGGCGCAGATCGATTTTCCCTTCCAGGCGCTGCGAGGTAAAAGTGGAAACGTCGAGACTGTTGTCGTAGAAGATGGTGTAAAAGAGCTTGAGGCGGTCACTGTCGAAGAGTTTCGGGATTTCGTAACTGATGAGGCCGCGCTGCTGCAGCCGGCCAACGTGAGACTTGAAGGTCAAGGTTTGGTCGCGGCCGCCGACGTTGAGGCGGGTGATATCGAATTCCACGCGGGGACTCACGCCGGTGGCGCCGCCGGGAGAGGTGGTTCCGGCGGGCAGTCCGGTTTCGAATTCCAGGCCGAGACCGTAGGTGAAGGTGTAGCGTTTGGCTTCCTGCACCTGGACCAGAACATTCTTCTGCGGGTCGGAGCCCTCGGGATTTTGAACCGCGGTGTCGACCTGGCTGAAGATGCCGAGATCGTAGAGCTTGCTCTGCGTATCGAGGAGATCGCCCTGGCTGAGTGGCTGTCCCGCAGCCACTTTGATTTCGCGCTGCACCACGTAGTCGCGAGTGTGATTGAGCCCGGCGGCCATTACGCGGTTGACGAAGAACTGTTCGCCCTCCTGGATGGTGTAGGTGACATCTTCAAGGTGGGGCTGGCTGGGCGAGGGTTTGGTGGTGATTTCGAGAGTGGCGTTGGAAAAGCCGTGATTGAAGTAGTAGCTGAGGATGGACTCGCGATCGTTGGCGAGGTTTTGTTCGGAGTAAGGTTGGCCTTGGCTGGTATTGAGTTCAGGAAACGAGTTGGCGCTGATTTTTTCGTTTCCGACTACGTGGAGGGCGCCGACCAAAGTCTGCGGGCCTTCTTCAATTTGAATATGGACCGCAAGGTGATTGTCGGAGTGGTGGTAGTTGTCGTCAACTTTGGTCCGAATCTTTGCGTCGCGGAATCCGTTGGAGACATACAGCGCCTGAAGACTGGCGACATCGGTCTTGAGCAGGGCTCCACTATAGCGGCCGTGGGAAATGAATTTGCTGGCGGGCTGAATCTGAAGGCGCAGGCGCAGCATTTTTGTGGAGAAATATTTGTTCCCGGCGATCTCAATGAGCACGAGATTGTGCACCGGGCCGGGATTGATCCTGTAGATCACACGGAGAACGTCGGGACCACTTTCCTTCTGGTAGTCCACTGAGGCATCGAAGAGGCCGCGAGACTGAAGGTAATCAAGCAGGTTGCGCTGGCCTTCGTTGAGCAGATCGTCGTCGACGGCGTTTTCTTCGTAGACGGGAATCTGTCTCTTGAGAACGCCTCGGCTCACGTGAAAACCCTGGGCGTAGATTACGACGACGGGGCCAGGATCGATCAGGAAAGTGTAACCGACGGCGTTCAATTCGGGGTGGTATTGCTGCTGGGCAATGGAAACCTGGGCGAGCACGCGCTGCTGTTTCTGAAGTTTCTTGCGGAGATGCTGAAGAGAATTGGTGACGCGGGCAGCGGTAACGCGATCGCCGGGGTGCATGCGGGCGATGTCCTGAACCTGGCCTTGAGAAAAAGTTGAGTGGCCGGCGACGTTGACCCCGCCGATGTGGGCAGGCTCTCCCGGAGTAACGTGGAAGAGGATACTGACCTGCTGAGTAGCGGCATTGGAGGTGCTTTCGGCGGTGACGCGGGCTCGGTAATAGCCGTTCTCCTGCATCAGTTGGCGGATGTTCTGCAATGCGTGGTCGAGCTTATCGAGGGTATGAAGTTCGCCGAGCTGAAATTTGGAAGCATTGAGGATCTGGTTGGTATTGGGGTGGTTGGGAGCGCCCTCCACATCGACAGCGCCGACAAAGAAGTTAAGCGAAGTGGTGAAGGTGAGCACTACGTCTGGGCCGGAGGGAGCGACTTCGGCCTGGATATCGGCAAAGCGGCCGGTGGCGAAAAGAATACGGATGCTTTCGCGGACCTGGTCGCGATCGAGGGGCTGGCCGGATTTTTGCGGGAGCATTTCGAGCAGGCGGGCGGAATCCGGCACACCGGGAAGCTCGATGGATCGCACCGTCCGCCCGACGTAGGCGGACATGGAGGCGAAGGCGGAGGACGTCGAAGGGGATTGCTGGTCTTGGGACGCGCGCGAAGACGCGGAGGCTGACGAGCCAGCGCGCACGGCCGGCCCGAGCGAAACAATAATCAGGATGATGAAGAAAGCACGCCGTCTCAGCAAATAAAGTCCTTGGGCCTGTTGCCTACGTTCGATGAAGCGAAAAAGGCCCGCGTTGTCCGCATCCTCGCAGTGAAAGCAATTCCAACACTTATAATAAAGGTTTTGCAGGCTGGAACCGGTGATCTCCTTGAGGCGGGACGTCCAAAAGGACAAATTCGAAGAACGCTACTCGCGGCAGATTCTGTTTCGCGGAATGGGAACGGAGGGACAGGAGCGGCTGGCGGCGGGGCGAGTGGCGATTGTGGGATGCGGTGCGACCGGGTCAGCACTGGCGCAGTTACTGGCGCGCGCGGGCGTGGGCACGTTGCGGGTTATCGATCGCGATTATGTAGAGGCGAGCAATCTGCAGCGGCAGTCGCTGTTCGAGGAGGCGGACGCGGCCGAATCGTTGCCCAAGGCAATTGCCGCAGCCCGCAGGATTGCGGCCTTCAACTCGGAGATCGCGGTTGAATCAAGGGTCGAGGATCTGGTTCCGGCAAATATTCATGCTTTACTTGAGGGGATAGACGTAATTCTCGATGGCACAGATAATTTTGAGACTCGATATCTGGTGAACGATTATGCGGTAAAGAATTCCATGCCGTGGATTTATGCCGCCGCCGTGGGCAGCTATGGAGTGACGTTGAATGTGTTGCCGGGTAAGACAGCGTGCCTGGCGTGCATCTTTCCCGACAGTCCGCGGGGGATGGTGGAGACTTGCGAGACCTCGGGGATATTGAACACAGCGGTGAACCTGGTGGCGTCGATCGCGGCGACGGAAGCGGTGAAATTGTTGGTGGGCGGGAGCGCAGCGGAGAAATTGCGGAAGACGCTGTGGTCGTTTGATGTGTGGACGAGTGAGCATGCGGAGATTGCGGCGGCGAATCCGCGGGCGGGCTGCCGGGCGTGCGGGCACCGGGATTTTGTGCACCTGGCCGGTGAGGGGCGTCCGCATATCACGATGTGCGGGCGCAACTCGGTACAGATTCACGAGCGGGCACGACCGATCGATTTTGCTGAGATGCAGCTGCGGCTGGAAACGCTGGGCGTGGTGCGGCACAACGAATTCGTGCTGAAGTTTTGGCGCGAACCCTATGAGATGACGCTGTTCCCCGACGGACGCGCGATCATCAAGGGAACCACCGATACCGGAGTGGCGCGGAGTCTGTATGCGCGCTTTGTGGGGAGCTGAACGCTTGCCGTCGCTAGGCGAGCTGTTGCAGGCAACTATCCACAACGTCCTGTATCCTGCCGGTGATGGTTCCGCAGGGCAAGATGAAGGGTTTGTCCAGGCATTGCAGGTCTAAGGTTTGCGCGACGGGATCGAATGCCCAGGAGATGGTGACGCCATTCTTGGAATCCTGGCCCTGATTGCCGCTGATGGTGATTCCGATGGACAGCGCCTTCTGCTTCAGGCAATCGAAGTTGGACTGGCCGAACTGAGTGAACGTCTGTTTCGCGCAGCTCATTGGATTTCCCCCTAAGCTGGACTATTTGGCTGCCCCCCAGGGATTCGAACCCCGATAGCCTGCTCCAGAGGCAGGTGTCCTAGCCGTTGAACGAGGGGGCAACTGCATTCATTATCCAACGAGAGACAATGCCGGTCAACCGGGTTCGTCGTGCGAATTCGATTTCGCATCCGGCCCTCGGTTTCGCGCTAAACTCAGTTTGGAGCCGCTGAGTCGCACATGGCTCAGCAGCAGCCAGGAGTTGCATATGCTTACCGCCCTCGAAAATGCTTCCGCTGACTACGCTGAAATCGCGCGCCGGCCCCTCGATGTTGAGCAGTGCGTCCTCGTGGTGGTGGATATTCAGGAAAAGCTTCTGCCGCCGATCTTTCACAAGGAAGATCTGGTGCGCAACTCGACGCTGTTGATTCGCGCCGCCGGTGTGCTCAAGATTCCCGCGATCGTGAGCACGCAGTATGCGAAGGGGCTGGGCAGCACTGTGCCGGAGATCGCTTGCCTGCTGCCGGAAACCGCGGCTATCGACAAAGATCGATTCTCCTGTTTCGGCAGCGAGGTTTTTTGTACGCTGCTCAAGCGGCTGCCCGGCAACCGCAACACGCTGCTTTTATGCGGCATGGAAAGCCACATCTGCGTGACGCAGACGGCGCTGGCGGCACTGCGCGAAGGCTACCTGGTCCATGTAGCCTCGGATGCCGTGAGCTCGCGCACGGAATGGAACTGGAAGATCGGCCTGGAAAGAATGCGCGCCGCCGGCGCGGTGATTTCTTCCACCGAGATGATGATCTATGAGCTGATGCGCTCCTCGTCGTCGCCGGCGTTCAAGAAGATGCTGCCGCATCTGAAGGGCTAGGTTTCCCGGTCGAGACGCTCCGCTTCTGGCGCCTTCGCCTTTACGCGCACCACAGTGATCTTGGCGAAGCCTTCTTCAAACGCCGGTGGCTTGAGCTTGGCAGCCATGCGCCGCATCACGTCCTCGGGAACAACGCGGTCGCGGCGCTGGTGGCGCTCAACGCAAACCTCGAGTGGTACATCGAAAAAGACAGCGTGGACTTCGTATTGGTAATCCTTGGCCAGCTTGATCCAGTGCTGGCGCTCCTGCGGTGTGAGGTTCGTCGCGTCCACATAGTTCATGGGACGCTTGGCGATGAGCCTCGCCTTCAGCATGGAGCGGAGATTGGAAAAGACTAAATCCTGGAAGCGCTGCTCGCGGACGTCATCGAAAAGCAACGATCGCACCATGTCGCTGGAGAGCGGCACCACGTTGTGGCGCTTGAACCACGAACTCTTGCCGGAACCCGGCAGACCGATCGCAAGTACGACCACGCCTTTGGGGGGACGCGGCGGCACTGTGGGAATCGCCGGAGGTTTCGGCACGGCTGCTGAAAGTGGCGGAGCCGCGGCTGGCGCTTCTGCCTCACCCGCGTCCGATCCTTGACCCGCGTCCGAGAATTCGTCCGCCTCCGATTCTACAGGCACCGCCGGGATGGAGCCTTTCGCTGCGGCGGGAGCAAAGGCTTGAGCGACCGCCTGTTCGCGGCCGCGGCCACCCCGTCCCCGGCCACCGCGACGGCGGCGACCGCGACTGGGCTGTCCGGTAGCGGCAGCAGGTTGCGAGGTCGGAGGCTGTTCTTCGGATGCCTGTTCGTCGGCGACGGGACGCGTCTTGCGAACTGGTCGAGCTTCCGGCTCAGCCGGAGACGGAACTGGACCTGGGATTTCCGATCCGCTGGAGCCGGCGTGTTCCCCGGAATCGCTGGCCGTGCTGGGCGCCTGCTCGGCATCAAAATAGGCGGGCTGCAAGGGCGGCGGAGCAGGTTGATCGGAGGGTTCTGCGGGAGTCTTTTTGCGGCGCGTCAAGCGCTCGCGCATCCATTTGCGCATGTAGGGTTTTTAACACGGAAGAGAGGGCGGGAGCAATTGACCAACCCGGTGTGAACCACAGCTGACAGGGGCCCAAGCCGGGATCCCATGTAGGGTCTAATATATGCCTTGACACGTATATACTCTATGGAGTATATCAGGAGCATGGAATCTGTTTTCGAGATCATTGCGGAGCCGAACCGCCGCGCGATATTGAGCCTCCTAGTCTCGTCGCAGCAGTCGGTGGGAGAGATCGAGCGCCGGCTTCGTATGCCGCAGCCGACCGTATCCAAGCACCTGCGAGTGCTGCGCGAGGCCGGTTTCGTCGAATCCGCGGTGGACGCACAGCGCCGGCTCTACCGGCTGAAACCTGAACCGTTCGAGGAGTTGGATTCCTGGCTGGATCAGTTCCGCCGGTTCTGGTCGGCTCACGTCGATGCTCTCGAACGCCACCTCGATCGGATGGATCATGACCGCATGGACGAACAACAGCATGGATCATCCACGCCGACGAAAAAGAAGACCAAGGAGAAGACGACGCGGCCAAAACCGCGAACCTGACAAAGGAGAAACAGAATGAAAATCAAATTGACCAGCGTATACGTCGACGACCAGAGCAAGGCCTTGCGCTTTTATACGGAGGTATTGGGTTTCAGAAAGAAAGCCGATTTCAGTAATGGCCCGTATCGGTGGCTGACCGTAGGCTCGCCCGAAGAACCGGACGGCACTGAACTGCAGCTGGCGCTGAACAACAACCCCGTGGTCAAAACGTATCAGCAGGCGATCTTTCAGCAGGGCCAGCCTGCGGCCAACTTCATCACCGATGACGTCAAGGGCGATTACGAGCGGATCAAGGCGCGCGGGGCGGAGTTCACAATGCCTCCGACCGACGTGACCGGTTCGACCATTGCCATGTTGAAAGACACCTGTGGCAACATCATTCAGCTCACGCAGCTGGCACGCTGGTAAAGACGCCGACAACGAAGATGCTAAGGAAACAAAGATGATTGAGCGCGAGCAATACACGCCGGGCTCGGCCAACATGGCGCGGATACAAAAGGACCGGGGACAAAACGGTGAAGAGAAGTGGACGCTCGTTCTCGTCCGAGAACTGCGCCACGCGCCGGAAAAAGTCTGGCAGGCGATTACCGACCCGACGCATCTGCGGGAATGGGCGCCGTTCGACGCCGATGGGAACCTGGATGCGGTTGGAGCCTCGGTGAAGCTCACCACGGTGGGAGCGCCAGTTCCGCGTGTGACTGAAACAAGAGTGAAGCGAGCCGACGCTCCCAACGCGCTTGAGTACAACTGGGGCGGCTTCGATATGCGGTGGCAACTCGAGGCCGTTGGTGACGGCACGCGCCTCACGCTGTGGACCAACATCGGTCACCGCTTCATCGCAATGGGCGCTGCCGGGTGGCACATTTGTTTCGATGTGCTCGATCACTTGCTCAGCGGAACTCCCATCGGCCGCATGGTCGGCCCAGAGGCCATGAAGTTCGGCCTCTGGCAGCGGCTGAACGCAGAGTACGCCAAGCAGTTCGGCCTGGAATCGCCCAACTGGCCGCCGCAAGCGGATCAAAAGTCGTGAATCGAGGTGGATCGCAAAGGCCAGGAACGAGGAGACCAAATTGAAGGAGTAACAGTGATGGCACAATCCGCTTATGCACTAAACATCGTGAACCGAGGCATCACACGTTCGATTTTTCGCTGGATTCACATCATCTGTGGGATTCCGATACTCGGTTACATTTATGATTCGCCTTCGGATACTCACAACTACGCCTTCAGCGTCAGGTATTTCTTTCTTCCTCTGCTGCTCCTTTCGGGGCTTTGGATGTGGAAAGGCCATCTGGTTCGACGACTTGTTGCGAGGAGATCGGCCTAACTGGACGCCGGGGGCGGCGCCAGCGAGCGCTTGCATCGCTGCCCACCCCTTCGACAAGCTCAGGGCGGGCTCTTGCAAAAGCGCAAGGATGGGACACTCTCCGTGGAAATGGTGCAGGCAACGGATCACATTAAAGGTCGGCCACCCGCCCATCAGACGAGGAGGGGGCTTCCACTTGCGGATCTTGCAGGTTACGCTGAACGCAGTTAAATTAGGTGCGAGAGTTGGAGGTGTATGTGAAAAAGCCCGTCCCGGTGGAATCTGCCTCTGCATCCATCTCTGCTTCTGCATTCATTGACCTGAGGATCAAAGAACTTGGGGACTGGCGGGGGAAGATGCTCGCGAAAGTCCGCGGAATCATACACGAGGCTGACCCTGAGATCGTCGAAGAGCGGAAGTGGGTGAAGCCGACATCGCCGGGGACCCCCGTGTTTTCGCACGGCGGCATCGTGTGCACGGGAGAGACGCACAAGAACGTCGTCAAGTTGACGTTTGCCAAGGGAGCCGCGCTGAAGGACCCGAAAGGTCTATTCAACTCCAGCCTCGAAGGGAATGTGAGGCGCGCTATCGACATCCACGAAGGCGATAAGGTCGATGAGGCGGGGTTGAGGGATCTCATCCGCGCTGCGGTGGCGCTCAATCTGAAGGGCAAGACCAAGTCGAAGGCCAAGCCAAGGGTACGATAACACCATGCGTGGGGCAATTCCTTCTACGATCCGCGGCCAGAAATACATTTCTCTCACCACGTTCCGCAAGAGCGGGGCGAAGGTGGCGACGCCGGTGTGGTTCGGAGAGGACGGCGACAAGCTTTATGTGATGACGCGCAGCGATATGGGCAAGACGAAGCGCGTGCGCAATAATCCGCAGGTGAGGGTTGCGCCCTGCACGATCCGCGGGAAAGTTACCGGGCCTGAGTCTGCGGCGACGGTGCGGATTCTGCCGCCGGAAGACCACGCGCACGCGCGGCAAGCGATCAACCAGAAGTATTGGCTGGCGCGGCTGCCGCTGGTCTGGCGCAGGACCGATACGTATCTGGAGCTAGCCTTTCCGTAGCATGCTGTCAAGGATCGGGCGCACAGAGTTCCGTAAGGAAGCGAGCCGAACGCGCCCTTCAGTCGCTTGCGCTCTCTCAGGGCAGGCTCCGTGGAGTCGCGCGGCTCGCCCAGATCCTTCGCGGCGCAAAGAACGCTTGCTCAGGATGACAATCAAACTGACCCGCCACCTTGGGGCGGGGATCATTTACGCCGGTTCCCTGTCCTGCTAACATCGTCTGTCTGCATAAAAGTTCCAGACGATTTCTGAGTCTGCACTCATAACCGGAGGAACCATGGCAATCAAAGTTGGCATCAACGGCTTCGGGCGGATCGGCCGCAACGTTCTGCGGACGTCGCTCAACGACCCCAACCTGGAATTCGTGGCGGTCAACGATCTCACCGATCCGAAGACGCTGGCGCACCTGCTGAAATACGACTCCATTCTTGGCAACCTGCCGAACAAAATCAGCGCGGGCGCCGACAGCATCACCATCGACAACAAGACCATCAAGGTGTTCAAGGAAAGAGATCCGGGCGCGCTGCCCTGGGATTCTGTGGGCGCTCAGGTGGTGATCGAATCGACTGGGCATTTTACCGACGCGAACGACGCCAAGAAACACGTGCGTGGTTCGGTGAAGAAGGTGATCATTTCGGCCCCGGCGAAAAATGAGGACATCACGCTGGTGCTGGGCGTGAACCAAGAAAAGTACGACGGGGCTAAGCATCACATCATTTCAAACGCCTCCTGCACCACGAATTGTTTAGCGCCGATCGCCAAGGTTATCAACGACGAATTCAAGATCGTCAGCGGGACGATGACAACGATTCACTCCTACACCAACGATCAGGTGATTCTGGATTTCCCGCATAAAGACCTGCGACGGGCGCGGGCGGCGGCGATTAACATGATTCCTACCTCCACCGGCGCGGCGAAGGCGTTGAAGCTCGTCATTCCTGAGCTGGCGGGAAAGTTGGATGGCTTTGCCATGCGCGTGCCTACGCCGAACGTTTCGGTGGTCGACCTGGTGGTGTGGGTGGAGAAGAAGACGACCAAGGAAGAAGTGAATGCGGCGCTGAAGAAAGCGTCGGAGAGCGGGCCGCTGAAGGGTTATCTCGGCTTTGAAGAAGGCGAACTGGTTTCGTCGGATTTCAAGGGCGATTCACGCTCTTCGATTGTCGACGCGCCCATGACCCTGGTGGTGGGCGGCAATTGCGTCAAGGTGATCTCCTGGTATGACAATGAGTGGGGATACTCCTGCCGCGTGCGGGATTTGATTCATTACATCGGCGATAAGGGTCTGTAGATTCTTGTAGCGCCGGCGTCTCGCCGGCCCGAGCGCGGGTGGAAGCCCGCGCGGGATTTGGTTTGCTGATGGCTGCGAGGGCGAGGCGCCCTCGCGACAGCCGGCGGGACGCCGGCGCTACGTTTGTGTTGCTTCTAACAACTAAGGACGAACCAGCCAATGTCCAAGTTATCCATCCGTGATCTCCCTCTGAATAGCAACCGTATTTTCATGCGCGTCGACTTCAATGTGCCGCTGGAAGACGGACGCGTGATGGACGACACGCGCATCCGAGAGACCCTGCCCTCGATTGAATACGCGCTGCGGCACGGGGCAAGACTGATTCTGGCTTCGCATCTGGGGCGGCCCAAGGGCAAGCCGAATTTGAAGATGAGTCTGAAGCCCGTGGCCGAGCGGCTGCGCATGGTACTCGACAAGGAACTGGCGCGCGGCGAAAACGTGGGCTTCTGTCCCGACTGCGTCGGCCCTGAGGCGGAAGAAGTCGCCATGCAGCTGGAAAAAGGCCAGACCCTGCTGCTGGAAAATCTGCGCTTCCACGCCGAGGAAGAAGCGAACGACGAGAAGTTTGCCAAGCAACTTGGAAGTCTGGCCGACTTCTACGTGAATGATGCGTTTGGCGCGGCGCATCGGGCGCACGCCTCGACTGTGGGCATAACGAAGTTCGTCTCCAAGTCGGCGGCGGGATTGCTCATGGAGAAGGAACTGCAGTATCTGGGCAAGGCGCTGGAGCATCCGGAGCTGCCGTTTGTGGCGATCCTGGGCGGCGCAAAGGTGAGCGACAAAATCGGCGTGATTCGGAATCTGATGGGCAAAGTGGATTCGCTCATCATCGGCGGCGGCATGGCCTACACCTTTCTGAAGGCGCAGGGGCAGGAGATCGGCAAATCACTGCTGGAAGCCGACAAAGTGGACCTGGCGCGGCAACTCTTGGAGGAAGCGAAGCAACGAAACGTGAAGTTCCTGTTGCCGATCGATCACGTCGTGGCGATGAAGCCTGAAACCAACGCGGTGGTGCAGCAGATCGGCGAAGGCCAGCCCATTCCGGCGGATCGCATGGCGCTGGATATTGGGCCGAAGACGATCGAACTGTTCTCGGAAGAAATTTCGCGGGCGCGCACTATTGTTTGGAACGGGCCCATGGGAGTGTTTGAGGTTCCGGGATTTTCGCGAGGGACTTTCAAGATCGCTCACGCCGTGGCGGAAAATGTGGGAGCGATTTCGATCGTGGGCGGCGGCGATACGGTTGCGGCGGTGCATGGCGCTGAAGTCGCGGACAAGATGACCCACATTTCCACCGGGGGCGGGGCATCGCTGGAATTTCTGGAAGGCAAGAAACTGCCGGGAGTGGAAGCGTTGACGGATAAAAAGTGATCGGTCTGGATACGGGCGTGCAAGACTTCAAAGTTCGGATCCTGCTGGACGGCGCGAGAACTCTCGAATTCGTCGGTCCCGCCGATATTACTCAGGAGATGACCGACGCGATCGTGAATGCGGCGAATTCGTCGCTTCTGGGCGGAGGCGGAGTCGATGGCGCCATTCACCGGGCGGGGGGGCCTGCCATCCTCGCCGAGTGCCGGAAAATTGTGAGCAAAATCGGAAACCTGCCCGCTGGAGAAGCCGTCATCACTACCGGCGGACGCCTCGCCGCGAAACACGTGATCCATACGGTTGGGCCGATCTATCGCGGCGGAGAGCACGGAGAAGCCGAGAAGCTGGCAAGTTGCCATCGTAAGTCGATTCGGCTGGCCGATGAGCACGCTCTCAAGTCTTTGTCTTTTCCTGCCATTTCAACCGGAGCGTTTGGCTATCCGGCTGCGGAAGCGGCGGCCCTCGCGATTTCTTCCACGGTTGATGCCTTAGCCTCGGCTAAAACTGTCAACCGGGTGCGATTCGTTCTGTTCGATATTTCTACCCTGAGAACCTACACTCGGGCCGCCGAAAAGTTACGGAATCCGAACTCTGTTTCCTCCTACATCATCGAGAAGAGACCTTCATGAGAACCAAGCTGATGGCAGCAAACTGGAAGATGAACAAAACTCCGGATGAGACTCGCGTCTTCTTCCGCGAATTTCTGCCACTGGTCGCGGGTCACGACCGGGACGAGATCGTCGTGTGCCCGCCCTACACCGATGTGGATGCGGCGATTGCAGGGGCGCGCGGTTCGAAGGTTGCGATTGGAGTGCAGAACGTGCACTGGAAGGCGGACGGCGCTTACACGGGGGAGATCTCGGCTCCGATGCTGGTGTCTCTGGGCGTGACTCACGTGATTGTTGGGCACTCGGAGCGGCGGCAATATTTTGGCGAGACCGACGACACGGTGAACCTGCGGCTGAAAGCCGCGCTGGAAGCCGGTCTCACGCCGATCTGCTGCGTGGGTGAAGTGCTGGAAGAACGCGAAGCCGGACTCTGCGACGACGTTCTGCGGCGGCAGTGCGTGCGCGCGTTTCATGCCATCTCGGCGAAGAAAGCCGCGAAGCTGGTGGTGGCCTACGAGCCGGTTTGGGCGATCGGCACCGGTAAAACAGCGACCCCCGAGATGGCGGCCGAAGCCCATGCCGTGATCCGGCGCGAGGCCGCGGAAGTGTTCGGCGAGGAGTTCGCGGCCAAACTTCGCATTCTCTACGGCGGATCGGTCAAGCCCGACAACGCCGCTGTGCTGATGGTGCAAGAGGAAATCGATGGCGCGCTGGTGGGCGGGGCGTCGCTGGACGCGAAGTCGTTTGCGGGGATTGTGAAGTATTGAGGCGGGGCTCCGTTACTCTATCTTGCAGACCATATAGATCGAATCTATATAGGTGTGGCCGAAAAGGGCCGTCCTGCTGGGATTCTCGGTCCCTTAATGCATTACGTCATCTGCCTTGACGCGCATGACCTGGCGGACTATATTTTGGGCTCCTCCCCACGTGAGATCGATTCTCGCGTCTATCCTCATTTGAGTTCCGCATCTTGCGTGCGTAAGAAACCGGGCCCCGATCGAAAATCTCTTGTCGCAATCGCGACTTTGGAGGCGCTATGCGAAACAAGAAAAGTTCTCTTGCATTGACCGTTGTGTTGACGATATCGGCTGCGACAATGATTCTGGCGGCCCCGCGCGTCACTGCACAGTCCGTAACAGTGCTGCATAGATTTGACGCCAACGGTGTGGACGGATTCGGTCCGAACGGCAGCCTGATCTTTGATGCTGCCGGCAACCTCTACGGCACGACAGCAGGCGGCGGCGCTTCCTGCGGCACGGTGTTCGAGTTATCTCCCAAAGCCGGTGGCGGATGGACCGAGAAGATTCTCTATAACTTTGGCTGCGACAATCAGTTTGGCGAGGACGGCCCTATCGGCAGCCTGATCTTCGACGCAAACGGTAATCTCTACGGCGCGACAGCAGCGGGAGGCACAGGCGAATGCTACAACCCATTTAACGACCAAAACGAACTACTAGGGTGCGGTACAGTTTTCGAATTGACGCCTTCAGACGGGGCCTGGACTGAGAAGGTGCTGCATAACTTCACTGACAGCACTAGGGATGGGGCCTCCCCCAACGGCGGACTGATCTTTGATGCTGCTGGCAACCTCTACGGCACGACCGGGCAGGGTGGCTCGGGGTGTCTTGTAAAAGAAGGCAGCACAGGCTGTGGCACGGTGTTCGAGTTAAGCCCTACGGCCGGTGGTGGTTGGGCGGAGCAGGTGTTGTACCGCTTCGGCGAGGCCGAGGCGGACGGAACCTATCCCAGCGCCGGCTTGGTGATGGATACAGCAGGCAATCTTTACGGCACCACCTGGAACGGGGGGGATTCGACACTGTGCGCTCCAGACGGCTGCGGAACTGTTTTCGAACTGTCGCGCGGGTTGGGCCGGAGCTGGAAGGAGAAGGTGTTGTATGACTTCGGCAGCAGCAATGGGGTCGAGCAAGCCTCCTCTGGAGGCTTGATCTTCGACTCTGCCGGGAGTCTCTACGGGACGACCAGTATCGGCGGTGGCGTCTCGGCCGGAACCGTGTTCGAGCTCAGCCCTATGGAGGGCGGGAGCTGGACCGAAAAGGTGCTGTACAACTTCTGCTCAAAGCCCGATTGCACGGATGGAGAAGCTCCAGAGGCCGGCCTGATCCTTGACGCCAGCGGGAACCTTTACGGCACGACCAACAAGGGTGGTGCTGGCTTGGGGTACGGCACGGTGTTCGAGTTGACTCCTGAGGCTGATGGTAGCTGGACAGAGCGGGTGCTCTACAGTTTCGGCGGTGGACTTGGTCATTTCGTCGGAGGAGCGTTTCCCGACTCCGGTTTGATCATGGATGGGGAGGGCAATCTGTACGGCACCGCGCCCGTCGGTGGTATTGGCTACGAGCGTCGTGGCGGCTTTTATGGATACGGGACGGCTTTTGAAGTGCGCCCCAGCGCTTCCATCAGGGAGCGGCTCGGTTACCGCGGGATGGAGCCAGGGTTCTCGATCCCATAGCGGCTTCTGCCCCGAGCCCAGCCCGAATGAAAAAATCCTGACGGTGCCACTGAAGCGCTGCCGTTGATGCATAGTTTGCGTGCGTTCTGTTACTCTTCCTCCTCGCAACCTTGTGGCTCAATCTGCCGGAAGATAGAGAGCGTGGATGACGGAAATAGCGCGTCCTGAACCGAGCCGGATGTACCGGTGGCTGGTGTTGATCTTTGTCAGCCTGGCCATGTTTGGCAGCTACTACGTGTATGACGCGCTTAGCCCGCTTGCCGACGTGCTCAAACAACAGCTCGGATTCACCGATTTAGATATCGGGTTTCTGCAGGCCATCTATAGCTTTCCCAACATCTTTACGGTGGTCATCGGCGGATTCGTGATTGACCGGATCGGGCTGCGAAAATCGTTGATGATTTTTGCCGTGCTCTCTTTCGTTGGTCCGGCCATCACGGCCGCGACCAGCCATCTCTCCATCATGGCCACGGGGCGCCTCATCTTCGGGATGGGCGCGGAATCACTCAATGTAGCGGTGGTTACGGCGCTGGCGCGTTGGTTCAAGGGCAAGGAGCTGAGCTTTGCCTTTGGGCTGAACCTGACGGCGTCGCGCCTTGGAACGTTTGCTGCGCTCAATTCACCGACCTGGGCGCGCGCGGCTTACGCCAACTGGCGAACGCCTTTTCTCATCGCGCTGGCTTTCGCGGCACTCAGTTTGGTGGGCGCAATCATTTACTGGTTCATGGAGGAATGGGCCGAGAAGAACTACAGCCTGGGAGCCGTCTCCACGGACAAAGTAGTCTTCGCCGACCTGTGGAAGTTCGGCGTGAGTTACTGGCTGATCGTGGCGCTGTGCATTGTTTTCTACTCCGCCATCTTCCCTTTCCAGACTTTCGCGGTGAAGTTCTTTATGGAGGCGCATGGTACGTCTCGGGAATTTGGCGGGTTCCTTTCGAGCATGCTGACGCTGTTCGCCATGATTGCGACGCCTTTGTTTGGCCTCTGGGTGGACCGCGTGGGCAAACGCGCGCTCCTGATGATGTTCGGGTCGATGCTGCTGATCCCCGTGTACTTGATCATGGCCTACACGCACATCAGCCTGTATGTGCCGATGGCGATGATGGGAGTGGCTTTTTCTCTGATCCCGGCGGTGATGTGGCCTTCCGTGGCTTACATCGTGGATCAGTCGAAACTCGGTACGGCGTATGGGTTGATGACGATGATCCAGAATATCGGGCTGTTTGGGCTTAACCTGTTGGTCGGATGGGCGAATGAATCTAGCCATGCCGATGCCAGCAACCCTGCCGGTTATCATCTGGGCATGTGGATTTTCTCTGTGCTGGGAATCCTTGGTGTGGTGTTCGCGTTCCTGCTGCGGCAGCGGGAAATGGGGCCGCATGGGCATGGGCTGGAGACGATTACTACGGCCAAAAGTGCGGCCTGATTTGCAGCAGGCTACCAATTTCAGAATATCGCGACTCTTCGCCGCCGCACGGGTTTAGAGTCTGGAGCAGATAGGCGCATCCAACTCTCCGAATGCAAAGGCTTTCCGGCGCGGTCCGAGCCGGAAATAAAATGGGCGGTGGACCTCCGAAGATTGGTAGAAATACTCTGATATTCTGGAAGCACGGTCGCCGTTACCATCGCGGCGAAGGCCCGCAAACAATACAACACAAACTACTTAAGCCGCATCCCAGTGAGTGCGGCCGGAAAAGATAATTTGACCGAGCCACGACAGAAACAGGGCATCGATCTCAGCGAGGCCGAGGCTATCGAACGGGCCAAACTGGGGGACGCAGAAGCGTTCCAGGTGCTCTACGACAAGCACAAGCGGCGGGTGTACTCGCTGTGTCTGCGTATGACGGCGAATACGGCCGAGGCCGAAGACCTGGCCCAGGAAGCGTTTCTGCAGTTGTACCGCAAGATCGCAACATTTCGCGGGGAGTCGGCGTTTTCGACATGGTTGCACCGGCTTTCGGTCAACGTCGTGCTCATGCATTTGCGGAAGAAAAGTCTTCCGGTGGTTTCGTTGGAGGAAACTACGCAGGGGACCGAGGAAGATTCGCCGAAGAGGGACTTCGGCGCAGAGGATGTGGCGTTAGCCGGATCGATTGACCGGCTGCAGTTGCAGCGGGCGGTGAGCGATCTTCCTCCCGGCTATCGAACGATCTTTGTGCTGCACGATATCGAAGGCTACGAACACAATGAAATCGCCAGCCTTGTGGGGTGCTCGATCGGCAACAGCAAGTCGCAGTTGCACAAGGCGCGGATGAAGTTGCGGGAACTGCTCCAGATGAATAGAGCCGAAAAGGCCGGGAAATCTCGAGCAGGCTAGATGGTAAGTCAGTTTGATAAGGAAGCGAGCCAAACGCGCGATTGATGGGTCGCAAAGAACGCGACCCTTCGGCAAGCTCAGGGCAGGCTCCGTCGCGCGGCTCGCCCAGATTCCTCACGGCGCAAAGAGCGCTTGTTCGGAATGACAATCAAACTGCACCACTACTAGAACGACGGTAACCTTGGCAGGGGCGTTGGAGTCGCGGCTAGAATTGAGCCGCGGCGGACTTTCGGGAGAGGTTCGTATGAATTGCGTTGAGCTGCAAGAAAGCTTGGCGGAAGTAGAAAACGGCAGCAGAGCGGAACAGAGAGCCCACCTGAGGGCTTGCCCAGCGTGCTCGGCGCTGGTGACAGAGCTAAATCAGATTGTCGCGGCGGCAAGCCAACTGCAAGGGGCAGACGAGCCCAGTCCAAGAGTCTGGAATTCCATTGAAATCGCATTGCGACAGGAAGGGCTGATCCGCCCGCAGCGGGCAGCCCGTCCGTTTGTACCGTCGTTCATTACCCGCTGGGGTGCAGCACGCTGGCTGGTGCCTGCGGCGGCGATGTTGTTGCTGGCGGTTGGCCTCTACGTGCGGCAAGAATCGCTGCCCAATCGGTTGGCTAAGCAGGCCGCTGTGGTTGCGTCGGCTGCGAACCCCTCGGGCCTGAATGACGACGACTTGCTGCAAGAGGTTGCGGTGAACGCTCCGGCAATGATGCCGCAATATCAGGAAAATCTGCGGCGGGTAAATGAGTCTATCCGCGATGCGCAGGGCGTGGTGGATGAGAGTCCGAATGACGAGGAAGCGCGGCGGTCGCTGATGGATGCATACCAGCAGAAATCCATGCTTTTTGAGATGGCGATGGACCGTTCTCTGCCATAATGTTGGCAATTTCGAGACGGAGTTTAACGGCGTGTGGATCAGTTAGCTTGGGGGAGTCGTATATGGCGGTGAACAAACGCGCGGCAAAGCTGGTTGCGATCGGCGTCATCGTGGCGGGCACGCTGGTGGTGGCCGAGAGCAGGAAGGAATACCACTTCGCGGTGGGGCCGAGAGCGGGTGTGTCGGTGATGAATCCCTACGGCTCGATTTCGGTCAGACCGTCATTGAACAACACGGTAGTGGTAAACGCGATTTTGCACTCCGACAGGGTTGAAGTGGATAACAACCAGAACGGAAACCGCGTAGATATTCAGTCCCACTTGCTGGCCGGCGCCGACGCTGACTCGGGACGGGTGGATTATGAAGTTCTGGTTCCCGCCGATGCCAGCGTCACCTTGCATTCCAGCACCGGCTCCCTGCGCGCCGAAAAACTGCACGGCGACGTGAGCCTGGAGGGTCCGGGAGCGGAAGTAAACGTCCGCGACATTTCCGACGCGCACGTGCATGTGAAGACGATGAACGGCGCCGTCAATCTGGATAACATCCAGAACGGGCACGTCGAGGTCGACTCCTTGAGCGGAGAAGTTACGCTAACGGGCGTCAACGGCCCGCTGGTACAGGTGGTTTCGACCAGCGGCCGAATCAACTACATTGGCGACTTCGGCAACAGCGGCGAGTATCGCCTGACCAGCCACAGCGGCGATATCGAAGCCACCATTCCTGAGGGGACCTCCGCCGACGTAAGCGCGCGCTCGGTGCGCGGAGAAGTGCATGACGACATTCCTCTCCAGCCCAAAACCCACAATATTTTCCCCCTCGATAAGGGACGTGCCTTCGCAGGTACCGTCGGCCGCGTAGCGGTGTCATCCACCGTAGTATTGCGGAGCTTCAGTGGTAAAATTCACCTCAGAAAACGTTCCGAAAAACAATAAGAAAAGCGAAGAGCAAACTGGATCGGCGAAAACGGCGTCCGAAAGGGTCGGCCAAGCCCGCAAGTAGGGGTGTGTTTCGCGGCAAGTCCGGCACGAGCCTTCGGTCGCAGGGAACGTGCGCCGTCATCCTGATCGGATTCATGGGCGCCGGCAAGAGCAGCGTAGGCCGGGCTCTGGCCGAAACGACCGGGTGGACCTTTGAGGATCTCGATGAGCGGATCGAGCGGCGTGAAGGGCGAACAGTGCCGGAAATCTTCCGCGACTCGGGAGAAGCTGCGTTTCGCCGCGCGGAGCATGAGGCTCTGAAAGAAGTGCTGCAGGGTTTGCGGGCCGGAGCCGAAAGAGTAGTTGCCCTCGGGGGTGGAGCGTTTGTGCAGAAGCGCAACGCCGGATTGATCGAGGATCGAGAAGTTCCCACGGTGTTCCTGGATGCGGGCGCGGACGAGTTGTGGCGGCGTTGCCGGCTGCAGGCCGAAGAGCAAGGAATTGAGCGGCCTTTGCTGGGAAGCCTGGAAGATTTTCGCGAACTCTACGAGAAGCGGCGGCCTCATTATTTGAAAGCGTCCGTGAAACAGGACACTAACGGAAAAACGGTCGAGGGGATCGCAGCACAGATAGTTCAAGCTTTACGGCTGGATAGACGCGGCGGAAGGCAAGGAGAAAAGCAGTGACTGTGATGGCGCGGATGCGATGGGGAGCGGTGGTGGTTGTGGCGGGAGCAGCCATGTTGTACGCGGGCGATAAGAAGGACAAGCCGAAACCCGGCGGGCAAATGGTCGATTCCGGCTCGTTTGGCGTTTTCGTCAAAGGCCAGCGCGTTCTCACCGAGACTTTCAGTGTGCAGCAGGAAAACGGCATCAGCACGGTGAAGTCGCGACTAAAGGGGACCGGCGCTTCCGATTCAGCGGTCCAGAGTTCTGAATTGCAGATGACTGGCTCCGCGGAGTTGGTGAAGTACGAATGGAGCGACAGCAGCGGTTCCCTGCTGGTAACTCCCAATAACGAATTCCTGCTCGAAAAGATCACGACCGCAGCATCTTCCAAGCCGGCCGAGCAGCCATTTCTTATGCCGAGCACGTCAGCGATTCTGGATAACAACTTTTTCGTCCACCGCGAAGTGCTGGCTTGGCGATATCTGAAGACCAACTGCGGCAACGAGAGCGGGGAGTTCCGCTGCAAGAAGGATCCCGGAGAGTACGGCGTATTGGTGCCGCAGGATCGAACGTCGTTGCGGGTGCGCATGGAACTGGTGGGACGAGAGAAGGTCACGATCCGGGGAACGGAGCGCGAACTGTTACGCTTGAACTTGCTGGGCGAGAACTTTGCCTGGGCCCTTTGGGTGGACGATAAAGATCAGTTCAAGCTCATGCGCGTAGTGATTGCGGACGATAGTACCGAAGTAGTGCGAGACTAGTAAGGACGCGACGGTTGCGCGGGATTTGACTGTAAGCTGATTGAGGTACTGATTTGCCGCTGGCGGATGCACGTACGGCTCGGGTTGTGATCACGCTGTTGCTGTTTGGGCTGGGCCTGGGATTCCTCTACGTCGCCCGGCAGACGCTAATCGCTTTCCTGTTTGCGATTTTCTTTGCCTACCTGATGAGCCCTGTGGTGTCGTACCTGGAGAAACTGCTGCGTGGGCGGGTACGCGCCATCGCCGTGATCTACGTGCTGCTGCTCGGTCTGGTGGTGCTGTTTTTCATTTCCATGGGGCCGCGGATTGGCCGGGAAAGCGCGCGCCTGGGACAATCCCTGCCGGCCCTGGCGCAGTTGAGTTCGGGACAGATCGCGGAACAACTGGGGCAACAGCATGGCTGGAACGGAAAAGTGGTCGATTTGCTTCGCGACTATCTCGCCAACCACAGCGATGAAATCGCAGCACTGGCGCAAAGGGTGGGCCTGCACGTGGCCGACGTGGCAAAACAAGCATGGCTCCTGGTGGTGGTTCCGCTCTTGTCGATTTTCTTCCTGAAGGATGGCCAAGCCTTCAGCGAAGTCCTGCTTGATCTGGTTCAGTCGCGGCCGCAGCGCGAACTGTTGCAAGGGGTACTCAGCGACTTAAACCAGATGCTGGCGCACTTCATTCGGGCGCAACTCACGCTGGCGGCGCTGACGTTCGTCATGTATTCGGCCGTGCTGGCGATGATGCGGATGCCCTACGCGCTGGTGCTGGGGACGCTGGGCGGCTTGCTGGAGTTCATTCCCGTGCTGGGGCCGCTGGTAGCCGCTTTAATCATCGTCGGCATGGCGTTATTGATGAGCTTCCCGCACTGGCTGGCGCTGATCGTCTTTCTCGGCGTCTGGCGGCTGATTCAGGACTACGTCACTTCGCCGCGCATCATGGGCCACAGCATGGAACTCCATCCCCTGGCGGCAATTTTTGGCGTGATGGCAGGCGGAGAAGTGGCCGGCATTCTGGGTATTTTTCTTTCGATTCCGGTGATGGCGAGCTTGCGGATTGTCTTCCGGCGCTGGCGGCTGTATGCCGAGAAGCGAAAGTTCGGCCCGCTCAATGAATACGCCTTGGGCAGCCATCTGGGACGGCCGAAATAAGGAAGCGGTTTTCAGCTGTCAGCTTTCAGTTCTTCCGTCAAGACTTCCCCGCTTGCACTCAACTTTTTCGTTATCCGTCTCGCAGCTTCAGCCGGCAGTAGCGCCCGCTCCCTCGGGCCGCTTAGAGCGTTCCGTGGCGATGATGCCCCATTCCTTGGTAAAGAAATTCTGGCGCAGCTCGGGCATGGCGATCCTCCAGCCTCTTCTATCGGCGGCGGGAGCACGGCGCTGTAGTGACCGAAGATTGGCGGCGAGCAAGCGGCGCGGAAGTGACTGCCGTTTCGGCACTTTGCGAGGTTTGCGCCGATGTGGAATCCTCGAGCAGATCCCATTTCGCGTACCATTCGTAAATCACGGCTGTTGTAGAATCCAAGGTACTTCTTAATTTATGAGCAATAAACTTTCTATCGGGATTTTGGGCGCTACCGGCGTCGTTGGGCAGAGGTTTATCCAAATGCTGGAACGCCATCCGTGGTTCGAGGTGGCGTGGCTGGCCGCTTCCGACCGTTCTGAAGGCAAAACCTACTCCGAAGCGGCGCGCTGGCGGCTGAAGACGCCGATTCCAGCGAACGTGGCCGCGATGAAAGTTTCTCCGGCCACGCCCGAGGGTGCGCCGAAAATTATTTTTGCCGCCCTCGACGCTGCGATTGCCGCCGAAATGGAGCCGCGCTTTGCCGAGGCGGGCTGTGCGGTGATCTCGAATTCCAGCGCCCTGCGCATGCACTCCGATGTGCCGTTGGTAATTCCGGAGGTGAACGCTGGGCACATCCAGTTGATTGACGTCCAGGCATGGCGGAAAACATCCGGCGGATATGTTGTGACCAATCCCAACTGCTCTGCGATCGGGCTGGTGCTGGCGTTGGCGCCGTTGCAGCGCGCCTTCGGCCTGGAGGCGGTAATGGCCGTGACCATGCAGGCGGTCAGCGGCGCGGGTTATCCGGGCGTGGCTTCGCTCGATATTCTGGGCAATGTGATTCCCTATATCCGCAATGAAGAAGAAAAGATGGAAGAGGAAACTCTGAAGCTGCTGGGCCAACTGAATGGAACGAAAATTATTCCCGCAGCTTTCGCCATGAGCGCGCAGTGCAATCGCGTTGCGGTCGAGGACGGGCATACGGAATCGATTTCGGTGCAGCTGAAAACGAAGGCTAAGCCGGAAGAAATCATCGCGGCATGGAACAGCTATCGTGCCGAGCCGCAGGAACTACAGTTGCCCAGCGCACCCGAGCACCCGGTAGTTTATCTGACGGAGAATGACCGTCCGCAACCGCGTTTTGATGTGGACCTGGGAGCTGGCATGAGCTCTGCGGTCGGCCGGTTGCGCCCTTGCGGCGTGCTGGACTGGAAGTTCACTGTGCTTTCGCACAACACCATCCGCGGCGCAGCTGGCGCAGCCGTGCTGAATGCGGAGCTGCTCAAAGCCAAGGGTTACCTCACGACTTCCTAGTATGAAGGCCGAGCCGTGCTTCCATAATCCGGACTTGCGTAATTCCGCCAGCGAGTCACGCCGATGATCGTCATGAAATTCGGCGGCACCTCGGTGGAAGACGCGCGGGCGATCGAGCGCGTGGCCGCAATTGTTAAGGGCCGGCTGGAGCAGCGGCCGGTGGTGGTGGTTAGCGCGATGGCCAAGGTCACCGACACGCTGCTCACCATGGCGCGCGCCGCCGGAGCCGGAGAACGCAAAACAGCGCTGAAACTCTGCCGCTCCCTGCAGGAGCGGCATTACAACACAGCCAGCGAACTGCTGGGCACGGCTCTGTTCACCAACTTCCACTCGGAGCTGGGAAACGACTTTGAAGGCCTCGACGAACTGCTGCGTGGCATTTCCGCGGTGGGCGAGATAACTCCGCGAACCACCGATCATGTCGCCGCTTTCGGCGAAATGCTTTCCGCAAAAATTGTGGCGGCGGCGTTTTCCGCGCACGGACTCAATGGCGCGCACGTAGACTCGCGCGAAATTCTGGTGACCGATAGCAGCTTCATGCAGGCGGTGCCGCAGATCGAGGAAACCAACGAGCGTCTGCAAGCCAAAGTGCAGCCGCTGCTCAATGCCGGCCAGGTACCGGTGATGGGCGGATTTATCGGGGCGAACCGCGCCGGCATTACCACGACCATAGGACGCGGCGGCTCCGATTTTTCCGCCGCCATTGTGGGCGCAGGCCTCGGCGCCGAACGCATCGAAATCTGGACCGACGTGGACGGAATTCTTACCACCGATCCGCGCATTTGTCCCGAGGCGCGGCGCATCAAGGTGATCAGCTTCGACGAAGCCGCGGAGCTGGCCTACTTCGGGGCCAAGGTGCTGCACCCGGCGACCGTGTTACCCGCGATTCAGAAAAATATCCCGGTGTATGTGCTGAACTCGCGAAATCCCTCCTGCGAAGGAACGAAAATTACAACGCGGGCTCCGCAGGGAAAAAACATTTTCAAGGCGATCGCGGTGAAGAAGCGCATCACCATTGTGGACGTGGCCGCGCCGCGCATGCTGCTGGCCCATGGCTTTCTGCGCGCGATTTTTGAGGCTTTCGATCGCCACAAGGTTGCGGTCGACGTGGTTTCAACCTCCGAGGTGAGCGTTTCCCTTACGGTGGATTCGAACCAGGCAATTCCGGCGCTGGCCGCCGACCTGGCCAAACTAGCCGACGTAAAATATGAAGGCCGCAAAGCAATCATTTGCCTGGTGGGCGAGAGCCTGCGCGATAAGCCCGGCGTGGCCGCGCTGGTATTTGGTGAGTTAGCGGATAAAAAGATCCGCATGATTTCGCAGGGCGCCTCGGAGATCAATTTAACTTTTGTGATTGAGGAAGATGAAGTGCCGGAAGTCATCCAGCGTCTGCATAAAACCTTTTTTTCGGATCTGGACCCGGAAGTGTACGCGTAGTTCGGCGAAGACGGCGAAGATCAACAGCCTTTAACCGTGTATGAAGAGATCGGCGTTGTCAAGGCACACTTTGGGTAGGAGGAAAGAGGGGTTGATGTTTTTGACTTTCCCCTTCTTGGAGATTTTTGTTTTTGCACTTGCTCTTGCTTTTG
>Ga0302325_10001548_pt1 | contig 58512 bp, 52 predicted proteins | sample Palsa_T0_2_FD_201948 | JGI IMG/M metagenome (GOLD analysis project Ga0302325, IMG submission 201948) | Peat permafrost microbial communities from Stordalen Mire near Abisko, Sweden - Palsa_T0_2 | ecosystem: Environmental > Terrestrial > Soil > Palsa > Peat permafrost | place: Sweden: Abisko... | reverse complement strand
CGCCGCATCTGCGCCGGCCTGGGGTTGAAGGCGGATCGGGTCGACCTGCCCATCTCCGTGCTCTCGGGAGGCGAACGCCGCCGCGTCGAGCTGGCCCGCATCCTCTTCGCGGGCTCCGACGTGCTCATGCTCGACGAGCCGACCAACCACTTGGACGTCGACGCCAAGGCGTGGTTGATGACCTTCCTGCGCTCCTATCGCGGCGCCCTCATCGTGATCAGCCACGACATCGAGTTGCTCGACGAAGCCATCACCAGGGTGCTGCATCTCGATGAGGGCGTCCTCCACGAATACAAGGGCACCTACACGCAGTACCTCGCCTCTCGCGCCCGCGACGAGGAGCGGCTGGCCAAGCTCGCCGACCGCCAGGCCGCCGAGATCAACCGCCTCTCCAGCCTCGCCGACTCGATGCGCCATTCGTCGGCGACGCGGGCTCGCACCGCCAAGTCGATCGACAAGCGGGTGGAGCGTCTCGCCGTCGCCGCCGTCACCGGCCCGTCCAAGCGTCGCCAGATGGACGTGCGCCTCCCCGCGCCGCCGCCTTCCGGTCGCACCACGCTCGAGGCCGAGGGTCTGGCGAAGGCCTATGGGGGACCGGCCGTATTCAGCGATGTGAGCTTCGATGTCGGGCGCGGCGAACGCCTCCTCGTGCTCGGCCTCAACGGTGCCGGCAAGACGACGCTGCTACGGCTGCTCGCCGGTGTCGCCGAGCCGTCGGCCGGATCGTTCCGTCTCGGTCACGGCGTGTCGAGCGGCTACTTCGCTCAGGAGCATGAGAATATCTCCGCGGGGCGCCCGGTCATCGATCATCTTCGAGGTGGCGCGCTCGATACCGAACAAGAGCTGCGAGGTCTTCTCGGCATGTTCGGCCTCGCGGGTGACATGGCGTTCCAGGATGCGGGCACCCTGTCGGGGGGCGAGAAGACCAAGCTCTCTCTCGCCACCTTGGTGGCCGGGCGGCACAACTTGTTGCTGTTGGACGAGCCGACCAACAACCTCGACCCGCCGTCGCGCGCCGCCATCGCCCGGGCGTTGCGCTCTTGGCCGGGGTCGATGATCCTGGTCAGCCACGATCCGGAGTTCGTGACCGAGCTGGCGCCGGACCGAGTCCTGTTGATGCCCGACGGGACGCTCGACTTCATGAGCGACGACCTGCTGGACCTCGTCTCGCTCGCATAGGCAGGCGACGCGAGCCCCGTAGCGCCCAGCCGACTGGGACACTGCCTGGCGTGTCGTCGTCCGTACGAGGGATCGTGTCCGCCGTCCTGGGCGGACTCGCGCTGTTGGTCCTGCTCCCCCTCGGTGTCGCCTCCGGTCATGAGCGTCATCCGCTACCCCGGATCGGTGCGGTACGAGAGGTCGACGACGCCGATGTTGCCGACCCCGCCGTGTTGACGTACGGCGGTCGGTACTACGTGTTTTGGACGACCGATTGGCAGTCCAATGTCCCAGCGGCCGTCTCCGGCGACCGCACGCATTGGCAACAGCTGCCGGATGCCCTCCCGGTGCTGCCGTCGTGGGCGGCGCCGTCGATCTCAATGACGTGGGCACCGGCCGTCGTCGCCGTCGATGGTCACTTCGTCATGTACGTGACGACCGAGGACCAGGCCACCGGGCGCCAGTGCATCGCCGTTGCCGTCGCTCCGAGTCAGGATCCGGCCGGCCCCTACACGAGCGCCGCATCGGAGCCGCTCGAGTGTCAGCTCAGCCTCGGCGGATCGATCGACCCCAGCGTCGTGAAGGATGCCGGCGGCCTGCACCTGCTCTGGAAGAACGACGGCAACTGCTGCAACATCGTCAGCAGCCTCTGGGAGCAGGACCTGGCCCCCGACGGCCTGAGCCTGGTCGGCACCGCCCACAAACTTCTCACCGCTGACGAGCCATGGCAGGGTGGGGTGATCGAGGCACCGGCCATGATCCGGGCGACCGGTGCCGTGGCGGGCTGGTGGCTCTTCTACTCGGGCGGGTCCTGGCGGTCGGACGACTATGCCACCGGTCTCGCCTATTGCAAGACGGTCGCGGGACCTTGCGCAGAGGCGTCGTCCCATCCCTTCCTCCCCAGCTCACCAGGCCTCCTGTCCCCCGGTGGACTCGAGACCTTCACCGACGGGTCGGGCCGGACCTGGGTTGCCTTCTCCAGTTTTGTGCAGATCCCCAGCCCCTGGCATCCGGGCCACGACTACGACAACCGCGTCCTCGACCTCGCGCCCCTGCTCACCAACTGAGCACGGGAGTACGTTGACGAGCATGGCTTTCACGGGCATGAGTGAGCACGACCTCCGCGTCCGGACCAACGAGCTCATCGCCTATCACAGTCACATCTCCGGGCGGATGACCGCCGAACGCACCTCGCTCGAATCCGCCCTCATCCCCGTCTCCGCCTACATCGTCGTGGCCGCAGCTGAGGCCTGGTACCGCCACCCCGAGATGCTCGCCACGATCGACGCTGCTCTCGATGCTGGCACCCTCGGGGCCGCAGGCCGACGCCCCGGCAGCCAGATCAACGCCGTCTACCTGTGGTCGACGGCCAACATCTACCTGGTCGGCCGCAAGCTCATCACCGCCTTCGGCCTCGCGGCCGATGATCTCCGGCCGACAGCCACCATGCTCGACTTCTGGGAGCGTGCCGCCCTCGGCTACCGCGCCGACGGCCACCGCCAAGCCTGGGACGCCGACTTCACCCTCCGCCCGTACGACACCGACACCATCGACACGCTGCTCGCCGGCGTCCGCCCGCTCAAGGATGACGATGAGCGGGCGGCGATCAAGCGTTGGAATGCGACGGTGATGTCCTACCTGTTTCTCCTCTACTTCGACACGCGCGTGGGCACTGGCGACTCCGGCCCCTATCCGCTCCCGGACGGCCGAGTACTACTCGTTCGCGATTTCTACCGCCTGGGGGTGAGCGACTTCTGGTGGTCTGACGTCGCCGACGGCGTGCCGTACTCCTACCTGACGGCGGCGCTCGTGCTCGATGGGGTCAAGCTCGCCGTCAACGATTGGGGCACGTCGATCACCGATCCGGAGGACTATCTGGATCACCTCGTCGGCTTCGGTTTGTTCACGACCGACACGCCCGACCGATCACTGAAGCCGGTCGATCCCGTCGAGACCGACGACATCTTGGCTGAGGTGCGTAGCACTCAGAAGCGCCTCTACCGGTCGATCGCGGCCATGAGCCGTGACGAGAAGATCGCGTGCGGCGCCTACGTCTACTTCACGTTCCCGCGACCGCTGGCCGAGGCAGCCGGCGTCGCCGACGAGCTTGACTGGACCGTGCCCCGAGACACCCTCGGGCCCATGTACGGGATGATGTCGCAGGTGGAGGGGGGCAACCTGCCACCCGACCTGAGCGAGGATTACTACCTGCCGCTCGCCTGACGGACTCATACTCGGGACGGATCCGCCCTTCAGCGCAAAGGTGGACGACGCGGCGACCCACGGGCCGCGAGAATGGGACGTATGCCCCCTACTTCTTCAGCGACGTCTGTCTCCGCGCCCACGACGGTGGCAGCCCACGTCGTCGATGCCGTCAAGGTCTACGGACGGGGCGAGACCCTGGTCCGTGCGCTCGACGGCGTATCGGTCGAGTTCCGAGCAGGCAACTTCACCGCCATCATGGGCCCGTCCGGCTCGGGCAAGTCGACCCTGATGCACTGCATCGCCGGCTTGGACCAGCTGACCAGCGGCCAGGTCTTCATCGGTGACACCGACCTCAGCGCCCTCAACGACAAGGCGTTGACCACGCTGCGTCGTGACCGGCTCGGCTTCATCTTCCAGACCTTCAACCTGGTGCCGACCCTTACGGCTATCGAGAACATCACCCTCCCGCTCGACCTGGCGCACCGCAAGCCCGATCAGGCCTGGCTCGACTCGGTGATCGAGACCCTGGGCATCGCCGATCGGATGAAGCACAAGCCGAGCGAGCTCTCCGGTGGCCAGCAGCAGCGCGTCGCCGTTGGTCGGGCCCTGGCCTCGCGACCAGAGATCATCTTCGGCGACGAGCCCACCGGCAACCTGGACTCTCGGGCCGGGGCCGAGGTGCTGGGCCTGCTCCGCAACGCCGTCGACACCCTCGGCCAGACCGTGGTGATGGTGACCCACGACCCGGTGGCCGCCGGCTACGCCGACCAGGTGATCTTTCTCGCCGACGGTCGGGTGGTGGACCAGATGGACACCCCGACCACGGCCAAGGTCATCGACCACATGAAGATGTTGGGGGACTGACAGCCATGTGGAAGGCCACCCGCTCCAGCATCCTGGCCCACAAGTTGCGCTTGGCCCTGACGGGGCTGGCCATCGTCCTCGGCGTCGCCTTCATGGCCGGGACCCTCGTCCTGACCGACACGATCAAGCACACGTTCAACGACTTGTTTGCCCAGACCGCGATTGGCAAGGACGTCGTTGTCGAGGGGATCCAGACCTACGGCAGTGGCCGACCTGGCAGCGGTGGCCTCAACGGCGACCGACCCGACGTGCCGGAGTCGCTCTTGGCCATGATCAAAGCCGTGCCGGGCGTGCGCGACGCCAGCGGCATCGTGGACGGCGAGATCACCCTTATCGACCCTGACGGCAAGGCCGTCACCAAGAAGGGTCCACCGGTCGTGGGCACGGGCTGGGAGACGGACAAGGCGCTCGAGGACCTGACCGTTCACACCGGTCACGGTCCTGCGGCCGCCAATCAGGTGACGGTGGACCTCGGGACGGCCAACTCGCAGCACATCCACCTTGGCGACCAGGTCACGATCATCAGCAATCTGGCACCTCGAAAGTTCGTGGTCGTCGGCACCACGAAGTTCGGGGACGACGACAGCCTGGCAGGCGCCAGCGTGATCTCCTTTGAGACGCCCGTCGCCCAACAACTGTTCGGACGACCCGGCTACTTCACGGAGATCAGCGTCTCCGACCAGCCGGGCACACAAGTCGACGACGTGCTCACCAGCATTGGGCGCATCGTGCCCAAGGGTTACGAGGCGATCACCGGAAGCGCGGCCGCCCAACAGCAGGCCCAGACCGTCACCCAGTTCGTCAGCTACTTCAACGACTTCCTGATCGCCTTCGCCCTCATCGCCCTCTTCGTCGGCGCCTTCCTGATCGCCAACACGTTCAGCATTCTGATGGGCCAAAGAACACGAGAGTTGGCCCTGCTGCGGGCCATGGGCGCCAGTCGGCGACAGGTCACCGTCTCGATGCTCGCCGAGGCATTGGTGGTGGGGGTCGTGAGCTCAGCCATCGGCCTCGGTCTCGGGATCCCGCTAGCGCTCGGCCTCGAAGGCCTGCTGCGAGGCTTCGGTTTCGGGCCGCCGGCCTCCGGGCTGATCATCCTGCCCCGCACGGTCATCGTCGCCATGCTCGCCGGCACCGTCATCACCCTGGTGTCATCGGTCGGTCCTTCGGTGCGCGCCTCGCGCATCCCGCCCGTCGCCGCCATGCGTGACGACGCCGTGATCCAGGAGACGTCGCTGCGGCGGCGCGCCATCGTCGGCGGGGTCCTCCTGGCCATCGGCCTCCTCAACCTCGCGAGCGGCCTCTTCGCCGGTGTCAACAACCCCCTGCCGCTCGTGGGTATCGGCGCCGCCCTCACCTTCGTCGGGATCGCCACGCTGGCGCCGTTCTTCGCCGGCGGGCTGGCCCGGCTGATCGGGACGCCATTCCCGGCCATCCGAGGCATCACCGGCCGACTGGGGCAGGAAAACGCAGTGCGCAATCCCCGCCGTACGGCGGCCACCGCCTCAGCCCTCATGGTCGGTCTCGCCGTTGTCGCCTGCATCGCCACGTTGGGGGCTTCCGCCAATGCCTCGTTGAGCACGGTCATCGACAAGAGCCTCAGCTCCTCCTACGTGATCAGTAGCAACGAGGGCAACTTCACCCCGGCCGCCGAGGCGCTCGTCCGCTCGACGCCCGGCGTCATTGCGGTGAGCGCCAACACCGAGGTCACCTGGCACGAAGGGCAGGCCCGCAAGACGTTGGCCGCCATCGACCCCGCGACCGGCAACCAGGTCTTCCGGATCCAGATGGACACCGGCTCGTACGCCGCGCTCGCCCGAGGCGAAGTGCTGATGGACAACGCCGTCGCCAAGAGCGACCATCTCGCCGTCGGCGACGTGATCCAGATGGGCTTCACCCAGACGGGCATCAAGCCGTTCACCATCGGTGGGACGTACGAGACCAACCAGTTCCTCGACAACTATCTGCTCTCGACCTCGGCGGCGGCGGCGGCGAACGGCAACCCGCTCCAGGACGAAGCCCTCTTTTTGAAGACGACGTCCGTCGACTCCGCCCAACTGGCTCGGCTCACCACCGCCCTGGCGGCCTATCCCAACCTGAAGATCGAGACCGGCGCCCAGTTCACCAACGATCAGAAGCAGATGTTCACCCGCATCCTGGCCGTCGTCTACGTCCTCCTGGCGCTGAGCATCCTGATCGCGGCGTTCTCGGTGGTCAACACCATGGCGTTGTCGGTCATCGAGCGCACACGGGAGATCGGCCTGGTCCGATCTATCGGGATGCTGAGAGGTCAGGTCCGGGCCATGATCCGAACCGAGGCGATGATCGTCTCCCTGCTCGGGGCTGTCCTCGGATTGATCCTTGGCGTCGCCCTCGGCGCGGCCATCGTGCAGGCCGCGGAGTCGAGCGGCGGCCTCCTGACCAGCACAGCCATCCCCTACTCGACGGTCATCGTCGTGCTCATCCTGGCCGCCCTCATCGGCGTGCTCGCCGCTGTCTTCCCAGCTCGGCGCGCCGCCAAGCTCGACGTGCTACGCGCCATCCACGCTGCCTAGGCGGGGAGGCCCACTCCGTCGACCAGCTCGAGAACATGGAGCTCGGGCCGCCCGGCGGCCTTGTCGCGGAGCTTGCCTCCCACCGCCTTCATGGCCTCGCTCCCACCGTGGGCGGCGAACGCCTCGTCACCGGCGTAGAGCTCATAAAACCAGATGACATCGGCGTCGGTCTTGTCGATGTTCATCACGTAGACGAGGGTGCCCGGCTCTTCCTTGGCGGCAGCCACCAGCTCGGAGAGCACGGAGACGACCTCGTCACGCAGTCCGGGGAGAGCGGTGATCTTGGCGATGACAGCAACGTTGGCCATGGCCGCCACCGTAGTGTGCGGCTATGGCCGAGTTCCTTTCCGCTGAGTGGCTTGCGGCCATGGACGGCACGGAGGGGCCGGCCGACCCACGTCTCAGCTTCAGCCTCGAACAGATCGTGACCGGAGCCCCTGGCGGCGACGTCCGCTATTGGGTGACGATCGAGGAGGGAGCCATCAAGGTTGGCACGACGCCGCGGCCCTCCGACGCCACCATCCGGCTCGACTTCCGCACCGCGGTCGATCTGGCGACCGGCAAGTCAACGGCCGGCGATGCCTTCCAAGCTGGACTGGTCAAGTTCAGCGGCGACCTGAGTCGGATGGAGGCGGCGACCGCCGCCTTCGCCGGCCTCGGCCAGATCCTCGCCCGGCGGCGCGACGAGACAACCTTCCCGACTTAGCGGAGACGGGTCGGGCGCCGCGGCCGGCGCGGGAAGAAGAAACCGTGCCTGATATAGGCCTGGTACGGGTTGGCCACCGCATCGATGGACCGACAGAGCCTCCGCACGGCGGGCTCCGCCATCCGCGAGACGGTGGGGTCATGCAGGGTGGGCGAGATCAGGTCGGCGACAGCGTGGAGATCTCGCGCGAGGGCGGCGGCGCGCCACGCGGCGTAGTCCAGCTTGTCCTGGACGGGCGCCACGGCGCGGCTGATACAGCGCTGCTCGTAAGCCCGCTGTCGACATGAGGCCCGGCAATACCGCCGAGGTCGGCCGCGAAACAGCTGCTCGATCGGTGCGTGGCAGTGGGCGCAGGTGGCGGCCCAGCGAACGCGCGCTGGCGGTTGGGCGCGTCGGTCATATTCCTCTGCTGATGGTCCTGGGGGCTGTGTCACGTGACGAAACCCTACGGACCCCCACTGACAGCTCTGCGGGTGGCGGGCCGCGGCGTCAGGCGCGCGTGAAGTAGCGGTATACGCCGTCGATGCCGGAGCCGTGGAGCGTCATCCCCCCGTCCACCACCAGGTTTTGGCCGGTGATGAAGCGGGCCTCGTCGGAGCACAGCCAGACGACGACGTTGGCGATGTCCTCGGGCTCGCCGATGCGACCGCCGGGCGTCTTGGCGATCAGCCCCTCGACGATTTCGGGGAAGTTGTCGAGGAGCGGGCCGGTCAGCGCCGTCGCGATCATCCCCGGCGAGACGGCGTTGGCCCGCACGACGGGCCCGTATTCGAGGGCGAGGCTGGCCGTGAAGGCGGCGACTCCCGCCTTGGCGGCGGCGTAGGCGGCCTCACCCTCGGCCGGTCGGACGCCGCTGATGGAGGCCGTCGAGACGACCCGCCCGTCGCCGCCGGCGAGCAGGTGAGGCAGGGCGGCTCGCACGGTGTGGAAGACGCCGGTCAGATCGACGCCGATGATGCGGTTCCACTCCTCCGACGACATCTCGCCGATGCCGGCGATCGTGCCGATGCCCGCATTGGCGAAAACGATGGAGAGGCCGCCCAGTTCGGCGGCAGCGGCGTTGACCGCCTCGGTAACCGACACGCCGTCGGCGACATCGACGGTGCGGGCGACTCCGCCGATCTCGCCGGCCACGGCGAGGGCAGCGTCGCCGTCCCGATCGAGCACGGCGACCCGAGCCCCTTCGGCCGCCAACCGCCGGCACGTCGCCCGGCCGATGCCCGAGCCACCCCCCGTCACGACCGCCCGATGACCGTCGACGAGCCCCATCGACGATCGATCGTAACGGGGGTAGCATCGCAGCACGACAACCAAGGGGAGGCCGCGTGACATTGGCCGAGGTGATCGACGAGCACTTCCTCGCCCGCTACCGAGCCCTGCTGGACGCCGAAGATGCGGCGTTCGACGAGCTCGAGCATTGCTACGAGGACGGTGACCGGCAGCATTGGGAGGACGACCTCCACGCCTGGCAGACCTCAATAGCCAAGCGGGTGGCCTACCTGGCCCGTCACAACGTCGATCTCACCACCGCCATCGATCTGCGGTTTACTTAATCAGGCCCATCTCGCGCACGAGGTCGCGGGTTTCGGCCAACTCGCCGACGGTCGCGTCGATGCGGCCCTGGCTGAACTCGTCGATGTCGAGACCCTGGACGATCGAGTACTCGCCGCCCTTGGTCGTGACCGGGAACGACGAGACGAGGCCTTCCGGGACGCCGTAGGAGCCGTCGGAGACGATCGCCATCGAGGCCCAGTCGCCCTCATCGGTGCCAAGCGCCCAGATCCGGACATGATCGCAGGCGGCGCTGGCCGCGCTGGCCGCCGACGATGAGCCGCGGGCCTCGATGATGGCGGCGCCCCGCTGCTGCACCGTCGGGATGAACTCCGACTCCAACCACTTCTGATCCGAGCCGGTCGCCTCGAAGCCGCTCTTGCCGCCGACCTCGGCGTGGAAGATGTCCGGATACTGCGTGGCCGAGTGGTTGCCCCAGATGGTCATGCGCTTGACCTCGGAGACGTGGACGCCGGCCTTGGCCGCCAGCTGAGCCTTGGCCCGGTTGTGATCCAAGCGGGTCATGGCTGTGAACCGACCGGGGTCGATCGACGGCGCGTTGTTGAGGGCGATCAGACAGTTGTCGTTGGCGGGGTTGCCGACCACGAGGATCCGCACGCCGGGAGCGGCGTTGTCCGACAAGGCCTTGCCCTGCACGGTGAAGATTCCCCCGTTGGCCTCCAGAAGGTCCTTGCGCTCCATGCCCTTGGTGCGGGGACGGCTGCCGACAAGGAGGGCATATTCGACATCTCCGAAAGCCACCGCGGGATCATCCGTCTGAACGACGCCGGCCAGCAGCGGGAAGGCGCAGTCGTCGAGCTCCATCACGACCCCCGCGAGGGATCCGAGGGCCGGCGTGATCTCCAACAGGTGCAGGATGACGGGCTGGTCAGGGCCGAGCAGGGCGCCGCTCGCGATGCGAAACAGCAGGCTGTAGCCGATCTGGCCAGCGGCGCCGGTCACCGCGACCCGGACGGGGGTTTTGGGCATGACCGTCACATTACGAGAGGGTCAGCACCTACAACCAAGTCAGTGCATCGCCTCCTCGAGGGCGGCGATGGTCACCTTGGTCACCTCGTCGATCGACTGATCGGCGGCGATCCGCACAAGCATCCCCTGGCCGCTGTAAAAGTCGAGCAGAGGAGCGGTCTGGGCGTCGTAGACCTCGAGCCGATGACGGATTGTGGCTTCGGTGTCGTCGGAGCGGCCGTCGGAGGTACCCCGGCCCATCAAGCGTTCGAGCAGGACGGCGCGAGGGACGTCGAAGGTGACGACGGCGTGAGCGGCGATGCCCATGTCGACGGCGATCGCATGGGCGGCCTCGGCCTGCGGGAGGGTCCGCGGGAACCCGTCGAGGAGGTAGCCGCCGGTCGCATCGAGCGCCTTCTGGATCTCCTGCCGCACGACCTCACCGACGAGCGTGTCGGGCACAAGGTCACCGCGGTCGAGGTAGGAGGCAACCTCCTTGCCGAGGACGGTGCCGGCCGCGACCTCCCGACGAAAGACGTCGCCGGTCGAGATGTCGGCGACGCCGAAGTGCGCGCAGATCCGTTGCGCCTGCGTCCCTTTGCCAGCGCCCGGTGGTGCGATGAGCAGCGCCCGCAGCCGTCCTCCGGCGTCGGCCACCCGGCCTACAGCCGGTCGACGATCGCCGACGCGAACTCCGAGCACTTGACCTCGGTCGCGCCTTCCATCTGGCGGGCGAAGTCATAGGTGACGATCTTGTCGGCGATCGTCGCCTCGAGCGCTCGGACAATGTCGTCGGCGGCGTCCTGCCACTTGAGGTGCTCGAACATCATGACTCCCGAGAGCAGCACAGAGCCGGGGTTGACCTTGTCCTGGCCGGCGTACTTGGGGGCGGTGCCGTGCGTCGCCTCGAAGATGCCGTGACCGGTGACGTAGTTGATGTTGGCCCCGGGGGCGATGCCGATCCCGCCCACTTGGGCAGCCAGCGCGTCTGAGAGGTAGTCGCCATTGAGGTTGGTCGTGGCGATGACGTCGAAATCCTCAGGGCGGGTGAGGACCTGTTGGAGGGTGATGTCGGCGATGTTGTCCTTGACGAGGATCTTGCCGTCGGGCTTGCCGCCGCAGTCATCCCATCCGACGGCCACGTCGGCGAACTCCTCGCGGACCAGCTCGTAGCCCCACTTGGTGAACGCACCCTCGGTGAACTTTTGGATGTTGCCCTTGTGGACCAGCGTGACGCTGGGGCGCTCATGCTCGATGGCGTAGTTGATGGCAGCGCGGATCAGTCGCTTCGAGCCGGTGATGGAGATCGGCTTGACGCCCAGCCCGGAGTCCGAGCGGATCGCCGCCCATTTGCCGCCGAACTCGGCGAGCATGCCGAGCAGGCGCTTGGCTTCGGGGGATCCCTCCTCGAACTCGAGGCCGGCGTAGATGTCCTCGGTGTTTTCCCGGAAGATGACCATGTCGACCTTCTCGGGATGCTTCACCGGGGACGGCACCCCTTCAAACCACCGGACGGGCCGAAGGCAGACGTAGAGGTCGAGAAGCTGGCGGAGCGCCACGTTGAGGCTGCGGATCCCGCCGCCCACCGGCGTGGTCAACGGACCTTTGATACCGATCAGGTAGTCCTTGAAAACCTCGACGGTCTCGTCGGGAAGCCAGTTGCCGGTCTCGTCAAACGCCTTCTGCCCGGCGAGGACTTCCTTCCACTCGATGGTCCGGCCGTGCTTCGCCGCGGCTGCGTCCATGACGAGTTGGGCGGCCGGCCAGATGTCGACGCCGGTGCCGTCGCCCTCGATGAAAGGAATGATGGGATTGTCGGTGACGTGGAGGCTGCCATCGGCGCCCTGGGTGATCTTGTCGGCCATGGCCGGGAGCCTAATCGGGCCGTCCGAGACCAAGATTCGACCAGATCTCCTTGGTCGCCCGGGCGAAGTTGAGGGTGTAGAGGTGGATGCCGGGGGCACCACCGTCAAGAAGCTCACCGATGAGATCGGTCGCGAGGTCGACGCCGATGCGACGCACCTCGTCGGGATCGTCGGCGACCGCTTCGAGCCGTTGGGCGATATCGACGGGCACACCGGCACCCGCCAGGCGGGCGAACCGCGCGACCTGGGCGAAGTTGGTGATGGGAATGACGCCGGGGATCACCGGCTTGGTGGTGCCGAGAGCGGCGAGCGCGTCGACCATGGTGAAGTAGTCGGCCGCCCGGAAGAAGAACTGGGTGACACCGAAATCGGCCACCTCGAGCTTGGCGGCCAAATGGCGCCGATCGCTCGCCAGGTCGGGGGATCGCGGGTGGCCCTCCGGGTGGGCGGCAACCCCGATCGACCAATCGCCGTGCCCACGGATCAACTCGATGAGCTCCATGGCGTAGCGGAAGTCACCCTCGACAGCCGAACCATCGGCGGGCGGGTCGCCGGCCAGGGCCAGGACGTTGTCGAGGCCGTCAGCCCGGTAGCCGTCGAGGATCTCGGTGATCTCGGGTCGGCGGTGGGCCACGCAGGTGAGGTGCGGCATCGGCGTCATCGACGTATCGGCGGCGATGTGGCGCACGATGTCGGCGGTCTGCGACCTGGTCGAGCCGCCGGCCCCGTAGGTCACCGAGACAAAGGACGGCTCGAGCGGCTCGAGCTCGACCAGGGTCTTTTCGAGCACCTTGGCCGCTTCCTCCGAACGGGGGGGGCCGAACTCGAACGAGAACGTCCGCCCAGCGGAGAGCAATTCACCGATCCGCGCCATGCCGGTCAACGCTACCTCCCGCAGCCGAAGGGTCGATCCCCCGGGGACCGAAGTGGGCCCCGGGGGATCGATATGAGGTCCGCCCCTTGGGAAAACCGCGGGTCTCAGTACGCTCGAACCCAAGGGGAACGTGAGTAGGGCTTCTCTCTTACGGGCAGTTGTGCTTCGTTGTGGCTTCGACGGCGTTGACCAACAACATGGCCCGGGTCATCGGACCCACCCCCCCGACGCGAGGGGTGATCCATCCGGCCACGTCGGCGACCGCGTCCTCTACGTCGGACACGATCCGCTTGCCGTCCATGGTGACGCCACCGCCGACGACAGCGGCGCCTGGCCGCACGTGAGCCGGGGTGATGATGCCCGGGCTGCCGGCGGCGGCGATGAGCACGTCGGCCTGGCGGGTGAAGGGGATCAGATCCTTGACTCCGGTGTGCACGACGGTGACGGCGGCGTTGGCGTTGGGGCGCTTGAGGGCGAGCAGCAAGGCCAGCGGCCGGCCGATGGTGAGCCCGCGGCCGACGATGACGACGTGGCGGCCCTCGATCGGCACGTCGTACTCGGCGAGGAGGCGCTGGATGGCCGCGGGGGTGCACGGCACCGGACCCGGTGCGCCCATCACGAGCCGTCCCAGGTTGACGGGGTGCAGACCGTCGACGTCTTTGTCGGGATCCACGGCGAGAAGGGCGGCCTCTTCGTCCAGCCCTTTGGGTAGTGGTAGTTGCACGAGATAGGCGTCGACCGCCGGGTCGGCGTTGAACGCGGCGATCGCATCCTCGAGCTGGGCCTGGGAGGCCGACGCCGGCAGGTGCACACCCTTGGACGCGATTCCCACCTCGGCACAGTCTTGATGCTTGAGGGCGACATAGCGGTCGCTGGCCGGGTCGTCACCGACGAGGATGGTGCCCAAGCCAGGGCGATGTCCGAGATCGACAAGCTTGCTGACCGTCTCTGTCAGCTCGCCGCGGATTTTGGCTGCGAGGGCAGCGCCGTCCATGAGCGTCGCGGTCATATTCCCAATCCTCTCAGTGGAGGAAGTGGCGCTCGCCGGTGAGGACCATGGCCAGATCGAGGCGGTCGGCGGCGCCGATGATCTCGTCGTCTCGGAGCCCCCCGCCCGGTTGGATGACGACGGCGGCGCCTGCGGCCGCAGCCGCCTCGACGCCGTCCGGGAAGGGGTAGAAGGCGTCGCTCGCGCACGCTCCGCCGGCGGCCCGACCGGCAGCCTTGCTGGCGGCGATCTGGCCCGACTCGACCCGATTTTGCTGGCCGGCGCCGATGCCGACCGCCTGGCCCCCCTTGACCAGGACGATGGCGTTGGACTTCACGTGGCCGACCAGTCGCCACGCCAACTCGACGTCGACCCACTGCTCCTCGGTCGGCGCTCGCTTGGTCACGATCCGCCAGTCCTCGCGGGTCGCCACGAAGCGATGCGGCTCCTGGACGAGGAATCCTCCGCTGATCTGGCGCAGGTCGAGGCCGAGGGGCCCGGGCGGCGAGGCCTCGAGCAGGCGGGTGTTTTTGCGCTTGGCGCGGAGCCTGTCCAGCGTGCCGGGCTCATAGCTCGGAGCGACGATGACGTCGGCCTGAGCGGCAGCAACGATGGCATCGCAGGTCGCGTCGTCGACCGGACCGTTGACGGCGACGATCCCACCGAACGCCGAGCGTTCGTCGCACTCAAAAGCCTTGGCGTAGGCGGTGGCCAGATCGCCGGCGACCGCGGCACCGCAGGGATTGGCGTGCTTGATGATCGCCGCCGCCGGTTGATCGCCGAGATCGTGAACGAGGCGCCACGCCGCCTCCACGTCGTAGAGGTTGAGATAGGACAACTCGATGCCACTGTGTTGGACGACGCCGTCCCACCAACTGGTCTCGCCGATCGTGCGATAGCGGGCGCCGTGCTGATGCGGGTTTTCGCCGTAACGCAGGTGCTGGGCCCGCTCCAACGCGATGTGGATGGTAGGCGGAAGGACCTCGTCCGACGTCTGGTCGAGCCACCCCACGATGGCGGCGTCATAGGCGGCCGTGTGAGCGAACGCGGCGCGGGCCAGCCGCCGACGGGTCTGCTCGGACAGGTGACCCTCGAGTCGGAGCTCGTCGAGCACCGGGCCGTAGTCACCGGGGTCGACCAGGACGCCGACGTGGGCGTGATTTTTGGCGGCGGCACGCACCATCGTCGGCCCGCCCACGTCGATCATCTCGATGGAGGGATCGGAGCGGAAGGGGTAGAGGTTGCAGACGACGAGGTCGATCGGCTCGATGCCTTGCGCCTCGAGATCGGCCAGGTGCTCGGGCTTGGACCGGTCGGCCAGGATCCCGCCGTGGATCTTCGGGTGGAGGGTCTTGACCCGGCCGCCGAGCATCTCCGGCGACCCGGTGACGGACTCGACGGACGCGTGGGCGATCCCCAGCTCGGTCAGCGCACTTGACGTACCTCCGCTCGAGACGATCTGCCAGCCGAGGGCGGTCAGGCCCCGCGCCAGGTGCTCAAGACCGGTCTTGTCGTAGACGCTTACAAGGGCGGTCGGCATCAGGGCAGCTCTCCTCGGGCGAAGCGGGCGATGGTCTCGGGATAGAGGCGGCGTTCGACGTTTTTGATCCGCTCATGGAGGGTCTCGACGACGTCCCCCGGCAGGACGGGCACGGCCTCCTGGGCCAGGATGGGGCCGGCGTCGACCTCGGCGGTCGCCACATGGACGGTGCAGCCGGTCACCTTCACCCCGGCGGCGAGCGCGTCCTCGACGGCGTGCCAACCCTTGAATGAAGGGAGGAGCGAGGGGTGGGTGTTGAGCACGGCGCCCGGGAAGCTGTCGAAGAAGCTGGCGTCGAGCACGGTGCCGAAGCCGGCAATCGCCACCAGATCGACCCCGTGATGGGCGAGAGCTTTGAGCACGAGCTTGGAGTAGGCCACGCGGTCGAAGTCGGCACCGAAGGACGAGCGGGTGACGGTCGCACTCGGTAGACCGGCGCTGGCGGCGACGACCGTCGCGGGGCACTGTCGATCGGCGACGACGATGGCAATGTCCAGGCCGGCGGTGATGAGCGACTGCAGGATGGTCCCCGTACCCGAAGCCAACACACCGAGCCGCACTCCCCCGAACCTACCAGTACCCCCATGGCCTGAGGGCGGCGTTACGCGCGCCTCAGAGGGGGCAGGTCGTGACGATGATCGAGTGACCGGAGCTCGTGTTGGTCAACCCTTCGGCGTCGGTGGCGGTCAGTTCAAAGCTGATCGTTCCTTTGGCGCTGGTGGCGAAGATCCGACCGGACCACTCGTCGCCCGACCCGATCAGATCGACGCTTCCCGCCGCCCCGTTGGGCAGCGTGTACCTCGCGATGACCGACGAGACGGCGACGGTGTCGGTGACGGTCGCCGTGACCTCGGACGAATCCTCAGGACAGGGCGACGCTTCGATCGACGCGGGGGATGCGCCGACGTTGCTGATGGCGGGTCCGGACGTCTCGACGGTCGTGGCCGGCCCGGCCGTGGTTGTCGACGAGGGAGCCGAGGTGGGCGGACTGCCGTTGGAGCCGCTGACGGCCAGCGTTGCTCCCTGGCCGTCGACGTCCGACGGTGAGAAGTTGACCTGGGTGCTGAACTGGCCGGCTGGCAACAGCGAACGCACGACGGTGACGGTGAGTCGCACGGCCTGGTTGGGTTGGAGGGTGCCGGACGAGGGGGACGCCGCCACCCACGGCACCTCGACCGCCGCCTGCCACTCCGTCTGAATCTGGCCGTCGTTGATCAGCGTCACGGTGTCGGCCGTATCGGCGGCACCGAAGTTGAGGGTGGCCGGCGTGACATCAAGTCGACTTCCTGCCAGGGTCGTGGTCGTCGAGTCGACGGGCACGATGGTGCCGAGGGGTGCGCCGGGCGTCGTGACCGCGGTGGTGGACGGGGCCGTCGTGGGTGTTACCGTCTTGACCGTCGTGTGTCGTGGTGAGTGGAACACCAACACGATGCCGGTGATGAGGACCAGCACGGCAATGGCGACTCCCGCGATCGGCAGCCAACCGGGCCGTCCCGACCCGGCCCCGAATCTCCCGTTTCCGCCCAGACCACCGGATCCGCCCAGACCGCGCGGAGCGCCCGGACCACCGGCTCCGCGCGACGGCAGGGTGGACAGCGCGACGGTCCGAGGTCCGCCGTCGCCGGCAACGGCGCGGCCCGCGCCGGCCACACCCACACCCTCCGCGGCGGCCGCCCCTTGGCGCGGGCGGAACGCGGCCAACTCGTCGGAAGCCCGATCGAGCACTTGCGTGCGCAGGTCGACGGGAGGTGGGACCGGGGGGGCAGTGGCCAACAGGCCGAGGGGGTCGCTCGTCGTTCGGCGCCGAGTGCAGACGTCGCAGCCCTGGATGTGGGCGTCGGCGGTCTCCGCGCTCTCGACCGTCGGCACGCCGTCCCAGCCGGAGAGGGCCTTGGCCAGAGCGGCACACGCCTTGCGTCCCTGCCGGGCAACGACGAGGGCGCCGAGGACGCCTTCAGCTTCGGCGTTGACCTGGCTGACGACTGCGTCGACCTGTTCCCGTCCGCAACCGATGGCCGCGGCCAGCTCGGCGGCGTCGAGATTGTGGCGAAGGGTCAGCTCGACAACCACCTGATCGGCGAGGGCGACGATGGCACCGGCCTCGCGCACCCACGGCCGCAGTTGGGCGGTGGAGAGCGGCTCGGCACTGACAGCGCGGCCGCCGGCGACACCCCAGCCCGACCTCAGGGTCCCCGCCTCGTCTTCGGTGAGTGCCCGGTCGCGGGCGATGGCCAGCAGCCAGGGTCGGACCTGCGAGGCGTCGGTCAGGTCGGCGACGTGACGCGCCGCCAAGGTGAACGTGTCGACCACGAGCCTCGACGCCTCCGCTTCATCGCCCGTCAGCGCCCAACACAGGTCATAGACGGCGTCGGCGTTGCGGTCGTAGAGCGCGGCGAAAGCGGCCTCATCGCCCTCCTGGGCGGCGGTCACCAGCCTCGTGTCGTACATCTTGGCTCAGATCGTACGGGGCGCGACCCTTCGGCTGCCGGACTCTCCGGCTTGGGCCGAGCGCTTGGGCCGAGCGCTGAGGCCGGCGGCTCAGGCCAGGCCGGCGATCAGCTCGACCATGAGCTCGCCGGCCTCGGTCGGGTTTTGCCCGACCCTGACACCTGCGGCGCGAAGCGCTTCGATCTTGGCTTGGGCCGTCCCTTTGCCACCGGAGACGATCGCACCGGCGTGACCCATCTTCTTGCCTGGCGGTGCGGTGACGCCGGCGATGTAGGCGCTGATCGGCTTGGTCATCTTGGCCTTGATGAATTCGGCCGCTTCTTCTTCGGCCGTCCCGCCGATCTCGCCGATCATCATGACGGCACGCGTGTCCGGGTCGGCTTCGAAGGCTTCCAGGCAGTCGATGAACGACGTCCCCGGCACGGGATCTCCTCCGATGCCGACGCACGTGGACACGCCGATCCCGGCCAGCTTGAGCTCGTACAGCGCCTGGTAGGTGAGCGTGCCCGAGCGCGACACGATGCCGACCGACGGCTGGCCCGGCTGGGGAACGAGCGCGATCTCGCCGGCGGTGATGCCGATGTTGCACTTCCCGGGGCTGATGATGCCCGGACAGTTGGGGCCGAGAAGTCGTGTCTGTGGGAACTCGCGCAGCAGCCGGTTGAACGTCCGGGCCTCGTCCTGCGCCGGAATGCCCTCGGTGATGCAGACGACGAAGGCGATGCCCGCTTCAGCCGCCTCCTCGATCGCCCCGGCGGCGACCGACGCCGGGACCGAGATGAAGCTGGCCGTCGCGCCGGTCGCGGCGACCGCCTCGGCGACCGACGCGTACACCGGGATGCCCTCGACCTCGCTACCCCCCCGAGCGGGATTGGTGCCGGCCACCACCTTGGTGCCGTAGGCCTTGTTGCGGAGCCCGTGGTACGCGCCCTGGTTGCCGGCGCTCGGGGACAGGCCCTGGATCACGACGGTCGTGGACTCATCGACGAAGATCGCCATGTCAGCGCCCTCCTGCGAGCTCGACGGCGGCGCGGGCCGCTTCGAGCATGGTCGGTTTGGAGATCAGGCGATCGCTGGCGTGGGGAGCGAGGATGGCTCGACCCTCCTCGGCGTTGGTGCCGTCGAGGCGGATGACGATCGGCGACTTCAATTCGACCCGACTCAGCGCCTCGACGATGCCCTTGGCCACTTCTTCGCCGCGCGTGATGCCGCCGAAGATGTTGATGAAGATGGCCTTGACCTTCTCGTCGGTGTTGATGACCTCAAGAGCCGAAGCCATCACGTCGGCGTTGGCGCCGCCCCCGATGTCCAAGAAGTTGGCGGGCGAGCCACCGACCTGGCTCACGACATCGACGGTGCTCATTGCCAGTCCGGCGCCGTTGGCGATGATCCCGACGGTCCCGTCGAGACCGACGTATTGCAGGCCCTTCTCCTTGGCGAGCTTGTCCCGCGGGTCCAGATCCTCGAGCCCCCGAAACTCGTCCCACTCCGGATGACGGAACGCAGCGTTGTCGTCCAGCGTCACCTTGGCGTCGAGGGCGTGGACTCGACCGTCGGGTGTGAGGATCAAAGGATTGATCTCGACGAGGTCGGCGTCGCCCTCGACATAGCAGCGGTAGAGCGCCTGGAGAATGTCGACGGCCCCATCGACGGCCTCTTCGTCGAGGTTGGCCGCCCTCACCCATTGGCGCGCCGTGTCGGGAGTGAGACCGTCGACGGGATCGACGTGGATGCGGGCGATGGCATCGGGGTTGGTCACCGCGACCTGCTCGATCTCGACGCCGCCCTCGGCCGACAACATGCCGAGATGCTTCTTGGCCGACCGGTCGAGGGTGAAGCTGGCGTAGTACTCCTTGGCGATGTCGCTCGCGTGCTCGACCCACACCCGCTTGACGATGTGGCCTTTGATGTCGAGTCCGAGGATGTTGCCGGCGTGCAGCCTGACCTCCTGGGCGTTGGTCGCCAGCTTGACGCCGCCCGCCTTGCCGCGGCCACCCACCTGTACTTGAGCTTTGACGACCACCGGGTAGCCGGCCGCCTCGGCTTGGGCGACGGCCTCGTCGACGGTGACGGCCACACCGCCGGCCGAGACGGGGATGCCGAAGAGGGCGAAGTACTGCTTTCCCTGATACTCGAAGAGGTCCACAGTTCCAGAGCGTTGCCGCTGGACAACTTGGACGGCAACTTCAGGCGAACATGGCTCGTTCGCACTCAGGCCTAGCCCGCCGGCGCCGGCTCGCGTTCGTCGAGGGCCCGCTCCAACCAGGCGGCGATGGATTCGAGCGATGTGCCCGGGGTGAACACCTCGGCGACGCCAAGCGCCTTCAGCGCAACGATGTCGGGCTCGGGGATGATCCCGCCGCACATGACGAGCACGTCGTCAGCCTCGCGGTCTTTGAGCAGCGACAGGATGCGCGGCACCAGCGTCATGTGCGCCCCGCTCAGCAAGGAGAGGCCGACGGCGTCCGCGTCCTCTTGAATGGACACCTCAACGACTTGCTCGGGGGTCTGGTGGAGGCCGGTGTAGATCACTTCGAAGCCGGCGTCGCGCAACGCCCTGGCGATGACCTTGGCCCCGCGGTCGTGACCGTCGAGACCCGGCTTAGCCACCACGACTCGGTACCGGCGTCGCACGACGGGGAATACTAGGGGTATGCCCGTCTCGACGGCCCCTGCGGGGCGGCGCCGCGACGGCTTGCTGCATCCACTCCAGATCGAATGGGACGCCGAGCTCGTCGGCGGCGATCCGCTCTCGTGGTCGGGTTATGCCGAGGTCCTCGCCGGGCTCCCGCGTGGTGACTCGGTGATCACGGGTCGGGCCGCGGTGGACGGAGCGCGGACAGAGGGTCGCTACGTCGTCATCGCCGGCCGCTTCGACGTGATGGGTGGATCGATGGGCGTCGTACACGGCGAACGCGTGGTGCGCGCCTACCGACGGGCCACGCTCGAGCGCCTCCCCGTCGTGATACTCACGGCGTCGGGCGGGGCGCGACTCCAGGAGGGCATGGTCGCTCTCGCCCAGTTGGTGCGGACCGCGGCGGCCGCTCGGGCCCACTCCCGCGCCGGTCTGCTGTCGATGGCGGTGCTTCGATCGCCGACCACGGGCGGGGTGCTCGCCAGCTATGGCTCGCTCACCGATCTGCGGGCCGCGCAACCGGGGGCGGTCATCGGATTCGCTGGTCCTCGCGTGGTCGAGGTGACGACGGGCACCGCACCACCGGCGTCCAGCCACACCGCAGAGTCGGCCTACGACGTCGGACTGGTTGATGCCCTCATCCCACCGGCCGACCAGGCCGCGTGGGTGGAGACGGTGCTGGGCTTCAGAGACCAACGGCTTCCCAGCCGGCCACTCCCCGCGCCCCAGACCTCGACGGAGATCACGATCGCCGAGGGGGCATGGCTGGAGGTGCTCCGGGCCCGGGCGCGCAGCCGGCCGAGCGGCATCGACCACGCGGCGCGGATCTGCGACTCGTGGGTGGAGTTGCGCGGGCAGGATCCGGTCATCCGAGCCGGCCTGGCTCGCATCGGTGCCCGACGGGTCGTCGTCGTCGCCCACGACCGTCACGCCCGGACCGGCCGCCCCGGCGCCGCAGGTTTTCGCCTGGCGCGCCGGGCCATCAAGCTGGCCGACCATCTCGGCATCCCCCTCGTCACGTTCGTCGACACGCCGGGAGCCGAGCCGGGGCCGCAGGCCGAAGCCGATGGGATCGCCAGCGAGATCGCCCTGACGTTCGCCGCCATCGGCGATGCCGCCGTCCCCACCGTGGCCGTGTGCGTCGGGGAGGGTGGCAGCGGCGGAGCCCTCGCGCTGGCGGCGTGTGACCGCCTCCTGATCCTCGAGCACGCCATCTTTGGGGTCATCGGTCCCGAGGGGGCGGCCGCCATCCTCGCTCGTGATCCCGCCCAGGCGGCGGCGTTCGCGACGACATTGCGCCTGACCGCATCCGATCTGCTCGAGCTGGGCGCCGTCGACAGCGTCGTAGCTGAGGGCGACCCGGGCGTCATCGATGCCGCCATCATCGACGCCATCGACCGGGCGACACCGGGCGACCGGCTCCGACGCCTGGATGCCCTCAGTGCCCGCTGGTTGCGATGAACCAGCCCGCCTATCGGCCGCCGCCCAGAAGGCGGCGGCAGGGGACGGCCTTCGTGACGACGGCCGCGGTCGCGGTAATCGTCGCCGTTGGCATCACCGTGACCCTCATCGAGTTGGCTTCGTCGGGCACCGTCAAAAACCATCTGGGCACACCGACCTTCATCGTGGGCCGCACACGCGACTTCGCCCCGTCGATCGCCGCCCAGGGTCCGCTGTTGATCCCCGACCCCCTCGGCCACGATCGCAACATCTACCTGCAACACCTCGGCCCCGACCCGGCCCTGGGCTGGGTGACCATCCTGGCCGCCGCCCCCAACGAGCCGGCCAGGTGCGTGCTCGCGTGGCAGCAGAGCGCCGATGACTTCCGCGACCCCTGCTCGGCGGCGACCTATCCGGCCGACGGTGACGGGTTGGTCCGCTACCCGACGACGGTGCTGCCGAGCGGTCGCGTCGAGATCGACCTTCGGACCACCCTGCCGGCGGACACCACCATCACAACCGGTACGGCGCCCCCACCCAAGCCTTAGACCTTGCCTCAATCATCGGGGATGACAGGCAACTCCAGCACTGACTGCTGGCCCGGTCCGCGATGCAGTCGCAGCGTCGGCGAGGGCCCGGAGCCGACGACACGGAAGTTGTCGGCGTCGCCTCCGCCGACCGCGACCCTGAGTGCGCTGCCGGCGCGCAGCAGGTAGGAGATGGGGTAGAGGTCGAGGACGACCTCGCTCACCTCGTCCGGTTGAAGCGGCCGCGCATCGGCCCGGGCGAAGCGGCGGGGGACTCGGGGACTGAAGGGCTGGTATCCGGGAGGTCCCGCATCCGCACCTCTGTCGCTGAGGCGAAGCAGCCCTTCGGTGATGTAGGAGACGAAACCATCGGGCCGCACCTCTTCGAGATAGACGGCGAGAGCCCCGTCGGGCTCCGAGGAGGAGACAAAGAGCCGGACCACGGGATGGCCCGTGATCTCCGTGGCGACCGACGCCGGATCGGCCGTGAACACCATCAGGCGGGCATCCTGCGCCCTCCGATCGGGGTAGACGACCCCCTGACTGGGGTGCTTCTCCAACGCCCATCGGGAGACCTCGCCGGTGCCCGAGGTCGGATCGACGCGGAGAGCATCAGCCCCCGGCGCTCCTGGAGGCGCGGCGTGCAGGCGACCGCCCGGCCCGAAGTAGTACGGGACCGTGACGGCGTCGGGCGGCCATGAGGCCGCCGTCTTCCACCGCTCCTCGACCATGGTGAAGTAGTGGACGGTCGAGCCGGTGTCCTCGGCGGGGACGCGGTCCAGCGACGCGGCAAAGCGGGCGACGTCGGCCGCGAAGTCGAAACGACTCGGGGTCTTGTCGGCACGCTCGGGGCCGACCTGAAACACGCCGGCGTGGCCCCACGGCCCGATGACGACGCTACTTCCCGGGTTGGGGACGGAGGCTTGCAGTTGAAGCGCTTCCAGCGCGGAGGCCGAGTCCCACCAGCCCGTGTAAGCCATCACCGGCACACCCGACGCCCGCATGTCGCCGGCGAAGGTCGAGGGGCTCCGACCGTCGATGGTCATCTCAACCGACGTGCCCGTCATCGGGTCGTCTCGGTGCTCCGTCGCGATGATCCCGGCGTCGATGTACTCGTTGTCGACGTGTTGGCTCACGGCCTGGCGCAGCAACGTCCGATCGGTGTCGGAGTCGACGGGGCGCAGTCCCCTGACCAACCCGGCGAGCAGGAGCCGCAACACCGGCTTGGGTGACATCTCGCCGATGCGGTTGTTGTCGAGGGCGCGCATGGTGTCGCCGATGTTCTCGATCGACCGGGCGAAGACCAACCCCCCGGGGTGGGTGGCGGTGTACAGATCGAACGCCGCGAACATGGGGACGCTCGCCACCACCGCCGGGTGACGAGAGCTGAGGAGCAACTCGGCCGTCAACCCCATGGCCGAGACCCCGATCGGCACAACCCGACCATCCGACCACGGTTGGGCTACGACCCAGTCGACGACGTCGGTCATGTCCTTGAGCTCGGCGATGGGGTCAAGACTGCGGTGGCCGAAGGAGGCGCCGCAGCCCCGCTGTTCGACCACGATGGTGGCGTAGCCGTAGCGGGCAAGCGTCGGCCACCAGTTGCTGCCCCCACCGGTGAACGCTCGGGCGACGATGCGCTGCGCAAGCCCGAATCTGAACTCGAACCTGCGGAAGTAGGGGGTGGTGCAGAGGAGGGTGGTGACCTTGGCTCCGGGGGCCAGTCCGCTGGGGAGGTAGCGATCGACGGCTAGGCGCGTGCCATCGGAGAGCGAGACGTATTCGGAGCTGAGATCGTGCCCGTCGAAGACCAGGGTGGGCGGCGTCTCGTCGCCTTCCTCCCACCACGCCTGGTCGGTGGCGATGGGGCCCTGCCGGCGCCTACTCACGCATCGGCCAGGAGTGGGATGTCGTCGCGAAGAGAGGGAGGAGCCGCTGTTTGGCCACTTTTTGGGTGCCAGTGCGGGGAAGGTCGTCGACGATCCGGACGCGCCGGGGTCTCTTGTAGCTGGAGAGTCGCTCGTCACCCCACGCCAGCAGGTCATCCTCGGTCACGGCGGCGCCCTCCCGAACCCTGACCGCCACCACAGTCAGCTCCCCGAGTCGACTGTCGGGCAGTCCCAGAGCGGCGGCCTCCACCACGTCCGGGTGCTCCTCCATGGCCCGCTCGATCTCGACAGCGTAGACCGAGTACCCACCGCTCTTGATCACGTCCTTGGCCCGACCGGCGAACCGCACCAGCCCGCCGAGCCCGCGCTGGGCCAGATCGCCGGTGTGGAGCCACCCATCGACATCGAGCACCTTCGCCGTCGCTGCCCGATCGCCGTGATAGCCCGTCAGGACTCCGGGGCCCTTGACGACGAGCTCACCGACCTTTCCCAACCCGACCTGGCCGCCGGCCTCGTCGACGACCCGCATGCGATAGCCAGGGAGGGGAACGCCCAGCGCTCCGCCCGAGAGCGAGAAGGGCAGAGCGACACCGGGAGGCGAGATGCGCGCCGCCACCGCACCGCCGGTCTCCACCATGCCGTAAGCCTCGACGAACCCGGCGTCCCCAACGGACCCCAACGACCCGAGATGGATGGGAAGGCTGTAGCTGGCGCCCATCCGCCGAAACCTTCGGGCCAGATCGGGCGGCATGACGTCGGCGCCCGACCCCCACAAGCGCACGCTCGACAGATCACGCTTCTCGGCTCCCGCCTCGAGCAGCATCCGGTACATCGCGGGCACCCCGACGAAGACGGTGGCCTGCCGTCGCTCGAGGGCGTCCAATACGGGCCCGGCCTGGAACCGGGGCAGCAGGTACACGGGGACGCCCGTCGCCGCGATGGTGAGAAGGGCGGAGAAGCCCATGATGTGGGCGACCGGCAGCGCCACGACCACCTCGTCACGCCGCAGCCAGGAGGGCCACAAGGTCGCCGCCGCCACTGCCCCCATCAACGATCGATGGGTCAGCTCGACGCCTTTGGGGCGCCCGGTGGTACCGGACGTGTAGAAGATGGCGGCCACATCCGTCGGCGAGCCCCGACGGGCCTCCACCTCGGCGTCTGCTTCGGCCTCTGCCAGCCTGGGCTCCGCCCCGGCGAGGAGCTCACCGGCGTCGCGCACGATGCGCTCGGCACCGGAGTCGGCGACGACATGGTCGATCTCCTCGGGGCGCATCTGCGGATTGATCGGCACCGCGATCATCCCGGCCCGGCTGGCGGCCATGGCTCCGATCAGTTGGTCATAGCCGTTGGGCACGGCCAGGACGACCCGGTCGCCGGGCGTGCTCCCCACCGCGAGAGCAGCCGCCATCCTGTCCACCCGCTCGGCCGCCTCTCGATACGTCAGGCACAAGCTCTGTCCGCCCTGGTCCTCCTCGACCACTGGGCGATCCCCATAGATCGTCGCCAGTCGGGCCATGACGTCGCCGAGGGTCAGCGAGCGGTCGGTCACGAGGCCGGCCCGGTCGAGCAATCGCACGAGGCCAGCTTGGCATCTCCCGTGGCTAGGGGTGGGGGCGGTCGTGCGTGATCAAATCCCACCGCCGTGCGGGGGGAACGTGGTTGTCGTCGGAGCCTCAGTCGTGCTGGTGCTGGTGGTGCTGGTGGTGCTGCTGGTGGACGACGTCTGCGTGCTAGCGGGATCGGCCGGGGGCGATTGTCCGGCGGCTGAGTCGAGCTCCGACACCACGTCATCGCCGACAGTGGCCGTCCCTCCGTACAGATTGGCCGACGTCAGCCCTCCGGCGATCGACTCGATGTAGGAGTCGGTCGAGCTCGGGAGCGGGCCGGACCCGACGGTCAGGAGCATAGGACCGCCGTGCAGCGCGGCGTCGACGCCGCCGGACATGGCGTCGGGGAAGTTGAGGCCCGATGCCACTCCGATCATCGCCGGAGCGGTGAAGAACTGCTGGGCGACGTCCACCGCCGTGGCAAACCGGTCGGCGCCCGCCAGTGGTGTCGCGCTCGGATCGGCCGTCACCGCCTCACCCCCGACGGCGTAACGGGTCGCGCCGGGGTTGTCCGAGAAGTAGCTCGCGTCCTCCGAGCTCTGCGATGTGCCGTTGGTCAACAGGACGGCACCTCCGAGCTTGGCCGCCGCCGCACCAGCTGCGAGCGCGTCGGGGAAGTCCAGGCCCGTCGCCTCGAAGACCGTCGACGGGCTGCCCAAGCCGACCGTGGCGATGGCGTAGGCGGTGCCGAAGCGGTCGGAGCCGGCGAGGCGGACCACTTTGTATCCCATCGAGGTGATCGTCGCGTCGATTGACGGATCGAGCGCCGCCGGCCCGCCGAGGACATAGACGGTGCTACCGGGAGCCACGGCTCTTTGGAGTTCGGCCTGCGCGTCGGGGTCGAGGGACGAACTGGTGGTGAGCAACAACGGACCACCGATCTTGTGCGCCAACGGCACTCCGGCCAACGCATCAGCGAAGGACCCGTAGCCCGTGGCGATGACGGCGCCAGTGGCCGTTCCGCCGGTGGGGTATTCGTCCTGCGACACCCGGACGGCCGTCATGATGCGCGAAGACCCGGCCAGGCGCAAGACGAACGACACCGGGTCGTAGCAGATCGCGGCAACGTCGACCGGGCTGTTGACGGTCGCAACGCGGTTGACCCTGACCTCGAAACCCGTCCCGTTGAAGTCGTAGGGCGACTGCTCGAGGGTGTTGATGTTGTCGTACTCCCCACCGTCCACCCCACCACCGATCACCTGACTCCCGGCCGGGCAGACGGCGTCAGCGGTGGTCGCCGAGGTCCCGTCGGCCGGCTCGTTGGTGAAGGTCAACTGGACCACGCTGAAGAGGTGACCCACCGTCGGCGGGTTGACACAGAACACCACCCCGCGAATGGTGATGACCGTCGGGTCGTTGGCGTTGTTGTCGTAGGCGAAGAGTGAGTACTCGGTCGGAGTCGGGTAGGTGCCGCTCGGCCCGGTGAAGCTGTTGCCGGCGATGAGCGGCGTGTCGCCGAGGTTGGTCGTCACGCCTGCATTACCCTGTTCCTCGGCAAACCCACCGCCAATGGCCACCATCCCCTGGGGACAGGTCGTGTTGGCTCGAAGGGAGGAGTTACCGCCCCCCTGGTCTTGGCCGATCACGGAAGTGACGGCACCAAGTGGGCTGCCGGCCGGCTCGCAGACGAGGTAATCGGTCCAGGTTCGAGCGACGGGTTGGCTGCCCGACACGTGGACGTACCAGCCAGTCCACGCCGTCGAGGAGACACCGGCCGTCTGGTCGTAGATGCCGTTGTCACCGTTGTCGATGGTTGGTTCGCTGACGGTGACGTCGAGGTCAGGGGTCGTGGTCCGGGCGCCGCCGCCGATAGCCGTCTCACCGGCCGGGCAGGCCAAGTGGACATCGCTTTGTCCCCCGCCGTATATGGCCGTCGTACTGGCCGTCTCAGAGACATAGTCGAGTTTCGAGGCGGCGAGCGCTGGTGGTGCGTGGGCGATCGTGACGGCCGCCGCGCCGATCAGGAGCACGGGCAGGGCGATCACCGCCACCCATCGTGCGGCTCGCGTACTCACGTTCCAGTTGCCCATCGGAGCACTCCCCTTCATCGTTGGTCCCGCGGTCGTGATTGGTCCACATCTCGTTCTCGGAGCAGGCGGTCGAGCTTCGCCTCCGCCATCTGCAGAAGTCCCGCCACCGTCTGACTCGGGATGTCGAGAGCCACGCCGATGGTCTCGGCGTCAACGCCGAGCTCTCTCAGGCGCAGCGCGACGGCGTGAGCCATCGGAAGCTCGGTCAGCGCGCCGCGTCGGTCAGCGTCGAGAAAGTCGATGGGCGCAGTTGTCGCGCCAAAGGTGGTAGTGCGCATCCGTACCCGATTACTCAGACGGCGCGACATAATGGCGCCGTGGTACAGGCGGGACGGTGGCCATGGATCGGCCGCGACGAAGAGGTCGAGGTCAGCCTCAAGGCCCTGGGAACGGCCAGGGGTGTGTTGCTAGCCGGGCACCCGGGCGTCGGCAAGACCCGCCTGGCCCACGAGATCTCCGAGCGCGATCCCTCCCGAACGTGGCATTCGATCGTCGCCAGTGCCGGTACGAGCGAGGTGCCCCTCGGCGTGTTCGCTCATCTGCTCCCGGCCGACTGGCGCGCCACGGGGGATCAGTTCGCGGCTTGGCGTCAGCTCAGCGCCGCTCTGGGGCTGGGGTCGGGCCGCCCGGTCGGCCTGCTCGTGGACGACGCCCAATGGCTCGACCCGGCGTCGGCGGGGTTTCTCCATCATCTGGCGGCAACCGGCCAGACCGCCCTGATCGTCACGCTCCGGGCGGGCAAGCCCGGACCCCAGGCGGTCGTCGATCTGTGGAAGGACAACCTCGTCGACCGGGTGGAGGTGCAGCCGCTCGGCCCGCGTGACATCGAGCGGCTCCTCGAGGCCGTCCTCGGCGCTCCCGTTGAGCCGCAGACAGCCCGGCGGTTCGCCGACCGGAGCAGCGGCAACGTCCTCTGGCTGTATGAGCTCGTCGAAGGAGCCCGCGCCGCCGACGACCTGCAACTCGTGCATGGCGCGTGGGTCGAGCTGACGGCCTCGTCGACGACGCCCCGTCTGGTGGAGCTGCTCGCCGAACGTCTCGCTCATCTCCACCCCGACGAACGAGACGCCGCCACCCTTTTGGCTCTGTCGGGGCCGCTCCCGTGGGTCGTGGTCGACCGTCTCTTCGATCCCGGTCTCGTCGCCCGTCTCGAGAAGGCCGGCGTCGTGCAAGGCGCCGCACCCACGCACTTGAGTCTTGGACACCCTCTGTACGGAGAGGTGTTGTTGGTCGAGGCAGGGGATGCCCGCCGGCGCCAGCTGCGCGGCCGTCTCATCGACGCCTTCAACGCCGCCTTGCCCGTGCAGGATCCCCGGACAGCGATGCGCCTTGCCATCTGGCAAGTGGACGCCCAACTTGGGATCTCCCCTACCGCCGCGCTTGCTGCTGCCGACACCGCCCTCGACCTGACCGCCCATGCCGTGGCCGAGCGCCTGGCCCGCGCCGCCGTCGCCGCCGGCGCCGGCGCGGCTGGCCAACTTCGCATGGGCGAGGCCCTTGTGCGGGGACGACGCCACAGCGAAGCGGCCGCGCTCCTCGCCGGACTGGACCTGGACGGGCTGCAACCCGCGGAAATCGTCCGCTACGCCATCGCCCGATCGCAGGCTCTGAGCGGACCTGCCGGCCGGCTCGCCGAAGCCGTCGCCGCGCTCGAAGAGGTGATGGCCTATCTCGGCGACGACCCGCACCGCCGACAAGTTGAGTCACATCTCAGCTGGATGCTCGTCGACCACGGCCGGATAGCCGCGGGCGGATCCCCCGCCGCTCGACTGCTCGCCGAAGCCGAAGCCGGCGGCGACGGACTCTGCGCGCTGCGCTGCCTCGTCCCGGCGACGATCGCCATGTCCCTCGCCGGCCGCAATCTGGAGGCGTTGAACGTCTGTCAGCGGTTTGAGCCAGTCGCGCTGGCGCACATCGTCGAGCTGCCCGAAGCCATCGGCTGGGTCTTCGCCCGGCGCCTCCACGCCCTTGAATCCGGGGGCGACCTCGCCGCAGCAGAGCAACTCGTGACCTTGCTCGATGGTCTGGCAGTTGGGGAGCACGACCCGACGGTCGCGGCTGGGACGCTGATGGTCCGCGGGATCCTCGCCTCGCATCGAGGCCGCCTCCGCGAGAGCTTGCGGCTCTTTTCTCTCGCCGCCGCCCTTCACCGCGTCGATGACCGAAGGGGGACGCTGGCATGGTGTCTGGCAGCCCAGGCCCGACTCCACGGCCAGCTGGGCGAAGCGGATCAGGCGGCCACGTCGATCGCCGAGGCCTGGGACAAGTTGTGGCCTGACGGGCAGGTCTTCGATGCGGACCTCTACGTCGGCGCGGCCTGGGCTCAGAGTCTCGCCGGCAACCTGAGCGCCGCTCTGGCCACACTCGATGTCGCCTTGCGGCAGGCCGTGGATCAGGATCTTCCGATGCTCGAGGGTTACATCCGCCATGAGGCGATCCGGCTCGGGGCGGACGCCCGCGATCATGCCCGACGGTTGTCGGAGTTGAGCGAGGCCATCCAAAGTCCATGGGACCGCGCCTGGTCCGCTCACGCGACCGGTCTGGCCAACGACGAAGGCCATCAGCTCACCGCAGCGGGCGAAGCGTTCGCTGGCTTTGGTGTGTTCCTTCTGTCGGCCGAGGCGTTCGCCAACGCGGCGTCGGCCTTCGAGCGGGCGGGACTGCAAGCGCGGGCCACGCAAGCCCTCGAGCGCTGCCGGACGCTGGTCGAGCAATGCGAGGGCGCGGCGACACCCATGGTCAGGCGCCTGACGACCACGACCATCGGCCTGACCCATCGCGAACGGGAGGTCGCGACGAAGGCCGCCCTCGGCTTGTCCAGCGCCGAGATCGCCCTCGACCTGGGGCTTTCGGTGCGCACGGTCGAGACGCATCTGCAGCGGGCCTTTGTGAAGCTCGGCGTCAACCGCCGCCAGGAGCTGGCGCCCGTCCTGCTCCCCGACCGGTAGCGGTCTCGAGCTGAAGGGCGCCTTGAAGTCGGCCCTTGGCTACCTCGAGCAGCCGCTCGACCTGGGGGGCGGCCTCCTCCGGCGGTAGACCTAGGAGGCTCACCTGGATAACCCAGTCTTGCATCGCTCCCGTTGCCGAAGCCCCCCGACTCCTGCCGCGCGGACGATCCGTCACCAGCGTCCGCGCCTTGCGCGGCTGCCGGGCGACGGTCAGCGTGAGATACCGCCCGTTGCCCCGGTACCGGATCATCGAGTGTCCCCGCACAAGCCAGTCCGGCGACCCGCCCGGCTGATCGAACGCTGGGCCCATGAGGCTCGACGCCAAGTCGACGTCGATGAGGGCGGCGGCGAGGCCGGGCCCCGTCCGACTATCGCCGAAGACGGACACAACGGCACGGGTGTTGGCGCCCGCCTCCTGGTCGGGTTGAGGACGGTCGTCGGCCGCCGACGACGCCCACAGAAGAGGAACGAGCAGCCCAACCGAAATGACCGTGTAGGGATAGTGCGTCAAGGCCCGTCGGGCGTTGAACCGTTGCCACCCGAAACTGGCGACGAGCGCGCCAAGCGCAAAGACGGCGACGAACATCGGCAGCCGCGCTCGGGTCGCTACCGACGCGCCATCGCCGACGATGGCGGCGATCACACCCAACTCGCCGACCGCGGCGCAAGTCCCCCCCACGAACGCGACCACCAGGTGACGCCAGTGGCGCCGGGCCCGCTGCTGGCGGAGCTGGCCGAGCACCACCGCGTCGGTGTCCACGCCCCAGGTATCGCGCCGCCCGCCGACAGGCACATCCGTACCCGTCTACGTATGGCGGGCTAGGCCCGCTTCAGCGGCGACCAGGCGAGGAGGAGACGCTTCTCGCCTACGGTGGGGAACCGCACCGTCACCTCGGCCTTGTCCCCCTCCCCGACCAGGTCGATGACGATGCCCTCGCCCCACTTGGCGTGCACGACATCGTCGCCTACCCGCAGACCCAGCTCGGCGGCCCCGGTCGTGTGTACCGGAGGGGGCGAACGCAACGCCGCCTCGACCACCCGCTCCCGATGGTCCCCTCGGCCGAAGACCCGACCGTCCGTGTCATCACCCGAAGCCCCCGAAGCCTCCGACGCCCCCGAGGCCCTCGACGCCACCCGGCCGCCGGCCCCACCCCCGGCCCACACCCGACCGCCCCACGACGACCCGGACCCCACCCCGCCGCGTCCCCCACGATCACCCCGCCGCCCTTCGGGCGCGTGCTCGGTAACGAGCGCCTCCGGGATCTCTTTGACGAACCGCGACGCCGGGTTGTACTGGGTCGCCCCCCACAACGTCCGACTCCAGGCGTTGGTGAGATAGAGCCGCGCCTTGGCCCTGGTGATGCCCACGTAGGCCAGGCGCCGCTCCTCCTCGAGCTCGTCGGGATCGGAGAGCGCCCGTAGATGCGGGAAGACGCCCTCCTCCATGCCGATCAAAAACACGGCCGGGTACTCGAGCCCCTTGGCCGTGTGCAGCGTCATCAGCACCACTTGGCCCGAGTCGTCGTCCAGCTGGTCGGAGTCGGACACCAGGCTGACGTCTTCCAAGAAGCTGGCGACGTCGGCGTACTCGCGGGCGTTGCCGATCAGCTCGTCGAGGTTCTCGAGGCGTCCGGCCGACTCGACGGATTTCTCGGCTTCGAGCTCGGCCCGGTAGCCGGTGTCGTCGACGATGTGGGCCAACACTTCGCCGGGGCCGGCACCGCCGGACACCAGGTCGCGCAGCGAGGTGAGCAGCACCTCCAACGCCCCGATCCCCGCGAGAGCCTTGCCGGTCACGCCGGCGAGCGCGGCCGACCCCAGGGACAAACCGAAGGCCACACCGTGTGAGGCTGCCCACGCGTCGAGCCGCCCGACGCTCGTGTCGCCGACGCCGCGTCGGGGAACGTTGACGATGCGCTTGAGGGACACCTCGTCGGCCGGGTTGACGACGGCGCGCAGGTAGGCCAGGACGTCCTTGATCTCCTTGCGGTCGTAGAAGCGGGTCCCGCCGATCACCCGGTACGGGATCGACCGTCGCACGAGCTCTTCTTCGAGGACTCGGCTCTGGGCGTTGGTCCGGTAGAAGACGGCGATGTCCCCCCACCCGACCCCGCCCGACGAGCCGCCCGAGCCGCCCGAGCCGCCGCCCGAGCTGTCGTGGAGACGCCCGACCTCGTGGGCCACGAACGACGCCTCGTCGTATTCGCTCTCGGCTACGTAGCGCACGATCTGGGCGCCGGCGCCGGCCGAGGTCCACAGCGACTTCGGCTTGCGACGCAGGTTGTTGGCGATGACGGAGTTGGCGGCGTCGAGGATGGTCTGGGTCGAGCGGTAGTTCTGCTCCAACACGACGATGGATGCGTCGCCGAATGCCTTCTCGAAGTCGAGGATGTTGCGCATGTCGGCACCGCGAAACCGGTAGATCGACTGGTCGGCGTCGCCCACGACGACCACGTTGTGATGACGGTCGGCGAGCATGAGCACGATCTCGTTTTGGGCCCGGTTGGTGTCTTGGTATTCGTCGACCAGCACGTGCTTGAACCGCTCCTGGTACGACGCAAGCACGCTGTAGTCCTCGCGAAAGAGCAGCACGGTGTTGAGCAGCAGATCGTCGAAGTCCATGGCCGAGGCGGCCAGCAGCCGCCGCTGATATTCGGTGTAGATCTCGGCGATGCGCCGCTCGTGCGGACCGGAGGCTCGGGCGGCGTAGTCGACGGGACCGAGCAGCTCGTTTTTGGCCGTCGAGATGGTGCCGTGGACGCCCCTGGGCGGGAACCGTTTGGCGTCGACGTTGAGGTCTCGCAGCACATAGGACGTGAGCCGGACGGCGTCGGCCTCGTCATAGATGGTGAACGTCGACCGGAACCCGAGACGGGACGCGTCCCGCCGCAGGATCCGCACGCACGCCGAGTGGAAGGTCGAGATCCACATCTTGCGGGCCACCGGCCCGACGAGGGCGGCGACCCGACTCTTCATCTCGTCGGCCGCTTTGTTGGTGAAGGTGATGGCGAGGATCTCAAAGGGGCTGATCCCCCGCTCTGCGATCAGCCACGCGATCCGGTGGGTGAGCACCCGAGTCTTGCCCGAGCCCGCCCCGGCGATGATGAGGAGCGGCCCGTCCTCGTGGCTGACGGCCTCGGCTTGCACAGGGTTGAGACCGGCCAGCAGCTCTTCGGACGACATCGCCCGCCTCATCCTACCGAAGGTGTCGCGACCGATCTGGTGAACGTGGCCGCGCTCCGACCTTCGTCGAGCGCCCCACCAAAGGCCTGTCCCAGCCCGGCACCGACCACCAGGGTGGCAGTGGTGTCCACGCCGGCAGCCGACCCCCGCCGACGAGAAGACCGTGGCCGGGCCGGCCTCTGGCCACCTCGTCGGGGGCGAGCCGGGGTTGGCGGCGGGTGGACCAGGTGCGGCTGCGTGAGCGACCGCGGCTGAGCCACGATCGACTGTCTGATCGCACGCGCACATCCTCGGACCCGCACAGTGTCGAGAGCGCTTGGAGGGTGCGGACGTCGCCGATGCCGGGGAGCACAACGGTCGCCCCGAAGAGAGATCCGAACCCCTCGGCGGCCACGCCCCAGCGGCGCCGGGCTTGCGAGAGGTCCTGGAGGCAGGCGAGGGTGAGCACCCCTTGACCGCCGCCCTCGGACACGAGGTCGGGCAGGTCCGGTAGCGGTGCCACGTTGGCGACCTCGTCGAGGGCGAGGAGCACGGGCGGCTCGACGTCCCTCCACATCGACTCTGCTGGCGCGGCGCGGAGCAGGGGTCCGGCCAGTCGAGCAGCGGACCGCTCGAAGGCGGCAGCCCGGACATCCGACACGAGCCCGACGACGAGGGGCGCCACCAGATCTTGATGGCGGCCGCTCGCGCAGACGTAGACCGTGTCACTCCCGGTCACAAACACGCGGGGATCGAAGTTGGGCTCACCCGCCGACCGCATGGCCGCATCCGATCGGTAGGCGGCGAGCACCCCCGATGCCGTCGACCAGATGCCCGACAGCTCACGCGACTCGGTGGCCAGGATGCCCGCCAGCAGATCACCGGCCGTCCCGGGACCGAGGCGGGAGGCGGCGGCCGTGCCATCGCGTCGATTGACCCAGGCGATCAGCGTGGCGATGTCATCTCCGCTGATGGCCGCCGCGTGCAACATTGGTGCGAGGAGGGCTTCGGCCCGCTCCGTCCAGTGGCTGGCCTCGGTCAGGCCGATCGCCGGTCGGGAGGAGCCGACGAGGGCGCGGGCCAACAGCAGGGCGTCGTCCCATGACCGGGCCCCGTCGATGGGCGACCAGCGCAGCGGTGTCATGCCGTCGGGCATCGGGACCGTCCCCGACGGGTCGTAGAGCCAGCAGCGCCCCCGACGCAGGCGAGCGCCCAACGTCGCCGCCATGACATCGGGTTTGGTGGACGTCGACAGCACCGGTCCCCACGCGGCGAGCACGTTGGGGACGACGAGGCTGGTGGTCTTGCCCGATCGTGGCGGGCCGAGCACGAGAACGGCTTGTTGGTGGCCGCCGACGGCGAGGCCACGAGCATCGATGCCGACGACGATGCGCTGGTCGGCGAGCGGTCCAGGTCCCATGCCGCGACCCTCCAGGAGAGAGGAATCCGTCAGGGGAAGGTGCCTACGGCGCGGTGAGCGCGGTCGCCTCTCCCAGCATGGCAGCTATTCCCATTCGATGGTGCCCGGCGGCTTCGACGTGATGTCGAGCGCCACTCGGTTGACGCCGGGGACCTCGTTGATGAGGCGGGTCGAGAGACGCTCGAGCACGTCATAGGGCAGACGGGCCCAGTCAGCGGTCATGGCGTCGTCGCTGGTGACGGCCCGGATGACGATCGGGTACGCGTACGTGCGCTCGTCGCCCATCACGCCGACGGTGCGGACGACGGGCAGGACGGCGAAGCTCTGCCACAGCTCCCGGTAGAGGCCGGCCCGCTTGATCTCCTCGAGGACGATGGCATCGGCGGCCCGGAGGATCTCGACCCGCTCCCGCGTCACTGTCCCTGCGATGCGGACGGCCAGCCCGGGACCGGGGAACGGCTGGCGCCACACGATGTCCTCGGGCAACCCGAGCTGCTCGCCCATGACCCGCACCTCGTCTTTGAACAAGCTGCGCAGCGGCTCGACCAACTCGAAGTCCATGTCGTCGGGCAGCCCGCCGACGTTGTGGTGGCTCTTGATCTTGGCGGCGTCCTTGGTCCCCGACTCGATGATGTCGGGGTACAGGGTGCCCTGCACGAGGAAGTGGGCATCGGCGTGTTCGGCGGCAACCTCTTCGAAAACCCGGATGAACGTCTCGCCGATGATCTTGCGCTTGCGCTCGGGGTCGGAGATGTCGGCGAGGCCATCGAGGAAGCGGTCAGCCGCCTTGGCGTGCACCAGGTCGATGTTGAACTGTCTGCGGAATGTGTCCTCTACCTGGTCGGCCTCACCCTCCCGCATCAGGCCGGTGTCTACGAAGACACACGTGAGCTGGTCCCCAACTGCTTTGTGGACGAGGGCGGCAGCGACGCTGGAGTCGACGCCACCGGAGAGGCCGCAGATGACCTTCTCGCTGCCGACCTGGGCGCGGATGGCTTCGACGGCCGTGTCGATGATCGATGCCATCGTCCAGGTGGGTCGGCACCCGGCCACGTCGAAGAGGAAGTGTTCGAGGATGGTCTGGCCGCGCGACGTGTGGGCGACTTCAGGGTGGAACTGGACCCCATGGATCTTGCGCTCATTGCACTCCAGCGCAGCCACGGGAATGTCGTCGGTGTGAGCCGTGACATGGAAGCCGGCGGGTGCGTCCTGGATGGAGTCGAAGTGGCTCATCCACACGTCTTGCTCACCGGGTAGCTCGGCGAAGAGAACGGATGGAGTGCCCGCGGGGATGTGGAGGGCGGTGCGGCCATATTCCCCTTTGCCGGTGCGTGCCACCGAGCCGCCCAGTTGGAGGGCGATGAGCTGCGCGCCGTAGCAGATGCCGAAGATGGGGACACCGAGGTCGTAGATGGCCGGGTCGAGGCTGGGCGCGCCCCCTACGTGGACCGATGCCGGGCCCCCGGAGAGAATGATCCCGGCCGGGTTGCGCTCGGCAATCGTCGCCGCCGTGATCGTGTGGGGCACGATTTCGGAGTACACCCTCGCCTCGCGCACTCGGCGGGCGATGAGCTGGGCGTACTGGGCGCCGAAGTCGACGACGAGGACGGTGTCGAACTCGGGCCGCCTGTCCACGGGGGCGCTCAGTGACCCATGCCGACGCCCTGGGACCGTTGGAGTTGCTTGCCTTCGGTCTGGAGCGACGGTGCGAGCATGACCTCAGCCTTCTGGAACTCTTTGACGGTTTCGTAACCGCACGTGGCCATCGACGTGCGGAGGGCGCCCATCAGGTTGAGCCGGCCGTCGTTTTCGTGGGCGGGGCCGATGAGGATCTCTTGCAGCGTGCCTCGCACCTGGGTGCGCACCCGGGCGCCCCGCGGGAGGGTCGGGTGGAAGGTCGCCATTCCCCAGTGGTAGCCGCGGCCCGGCGCCTCGATGGCCGAGGTGAGGGGCGAGCCGATCATGACAGCGTCGGCGCCGCAGACGATGGCCTTGGCGATGTCGCCGCCGCGGCTCATCCCGCCGTCGGCGATCACCTGCACGTAGACGCCGGTCTCGTCGAGGTGCTGGGCTCGTGCGGCCCGGGCGTCGGCGATGGCGGTCGCCTGCGGCACGCCGATGCCGAGCACGCCGCGTGTGGTGCAGGCATTGCCGGGCCCGACCCCGACGAGGACCCCGACCGCTCCGGTCCGCATGAGGTGGAGCGCCGCCTGGTAGCTGGCGCAGCCGCCGACGATGACGGGCATCTCGAACTCTCGGATGAACCGCTTGAGGTTGAGGGGCTCGACCGTCTTGGAGACGTGCTCGGCGGAGACGACCGTGCCTTGGATCACAAACAGGTCGAGCTCGGCTTGCAGCAGAAGCTTGGCGTACCGCGCCGTCCGCTGCGGCGTCAGCGAGGCGCAGCTGGTGACGCCGGCGGCCTTGATCTCGCGGATGCGCTCGACGATGAGATCGGGCTGGATGGGCTCGAGATAGATCTGCTGCATCCGGGCCGTGGCTTTGTCGTTGTCGAGTTGGGCGATCTCCTCGAACAGGGGCTCGGGGTCCTCGTAACGCGTCCACAGACCCTCCAGGTTGAGCACGCCGGCCCCGCCCAGCTTGCCGATCTCGATGGCCGTCGCCGGGCTCGTCACCCCATCCATCGCCGCCGCGAGCACGGGCAGGTCAAAGCGGAACGCGTCGATCTCCCAACTGATGTCGACGTCCTCGGGATCGCGCGTCCGACGACTCGGCACGATGGCGATGTCGTCGAATCCGTACGCCATCCGGCCGGATTTACCGAACCCGATCTCGACCTCTGCCACGATGCACGCTCCTATCCTGGCGACCCGGGAAAGAGGTCAGTCTAGGCCGGGCTCAGGGTCTAAGAGCGCGAAGGACTTGGCGGGCAACGGCCGCGTTCATCTCGTACACCACCGAATTGCGCGCCTTCTCAACCCGCTTCACCACACCCTCATCGGGCGCCGCATCGGCGAGGGCGTCGAGCCCGGCGACGACCGCCCGCTTGGTGCTGTCCGTGGCCTCGTAGCCCATGCGGGTGAGGGCCTTGACGATCTCGCTGCGACCGATCGGGCCGGGCGCGGCCTGGGCGATGACGGTCAGCGCGTCTTTGGTCAACTCGGACGCCCGCTCCACGGTTTCGGCCACGCTGGGCGACTCGTCGGACTGCTCCAGCGATGCCAGCCACCGGCGGACCTTGCGCACGATCTCGTCGTGGGTCTCGCCTTCGAAGGCCAGGCTCGGCATCGAGCCGACACTACATCGGCTCCACCAGCAGGGACTGGACGGACCGGCCGAACACGCCGCTCTCGTCGCTGAGGGCACTTTCGGCCAGCCCGGTGCCGTCATCGCTGAGCAGGGTGCGGGCGTCGAGACAGATCCACTCGCCGACGGGCGGCCGGGCGAAGTGCACCGTGAGGTCGGGGTTGATGAATCTCCAGACGCCCATGACCAGGTCGCTGGAGACGCCGTTGCCGAAGTCGGCCAGGGCCGCCGTCCGCATGGAGGGGGACGTCACCTCCCCCTCCACGACGGGGACGAGGAGGCGCATCCAGACCGCGGCGGGGCCGATCTGGCGAAACTCCCCGCTGACGTAGCGCATCTCCACGCCCGCGTTGTGGAACGCCGGCCAGTCCCCGAAGGGCGGGGACACTGGCAGTTGGGACGGAGACGATGGCGGGGGCGGGACGGGCTTCACGTGGGCCGGAAGATCGAAGTGGGCCTCGCGTATGGCAAGCACCAGGCCCCTCGCCACCTCACGACCGCCTTCGCCGTCCACCCAAACCGACACGGTGACCAGGGTGACCTTGCGGCCGGGGCGCACGGTCTCGGCCACCACCCGGAGGGGCTCGAGCGGCACAGGGCGAAGCAGCTCCAACGTGAGGCGGGAGAGCACCCATGGCTCGGGTCCCGCCGCGGCGAGGTGAGCCTCGACGGCTCTGACGGCGATGGCCGCCGTCGGCCCACCGTGAAGGGCGAGCGGGTCCCACGGGCCACGAGCCAACTCGGTGGGCATCAGCCGGTCCCCGTCGGGTGTGAAAATGGCGCTCACCCGGCACACCTTGTCACGGGCGAAGGGCGACCCGAAGCACGCACTTCAGCCCCGACCAGGTCTGGTCGATGGCGCAGACCTTGACGTCGACCCAGCCGGTGGGGAGGACCACCTCGCGTACGACGTTGTCGGTCATGTCGGTGGGGACGCCGGAAGCCTTCTTGGGCCACGCCACCCAGATGGCGCCGACCGGTGTCATCGCCGCCGTCAGGGCGGGCCACCGACGGCTGAGCTCGGCTCGTCGCTCGACGAAGACGACGGCAAGATCGGTCCCGGCTCGGGCTGCTCGGGTCACGCGGGCCCCGTCGAAGAGCGAGTCGAATCCCTCGGGCGCGTTGATGAGGGCGACCCGCATTCCCGCCTTGACGCCGAGCTTGGCGGGCAGGGGCGTCCCGGAGTAGCCGGCACCCGCCGACGACCCCGGCGAGGGCGTCACGGGAGGGTGCCCTCGTCTGAGGCGGCGCGACCGGCCGTGCCCGTCACTCGGGCGAGAAGCTCGGCGAGCATGCGGGCGGTCGCCCCCCAGACGATGTCGTCGGGTAGGTCAAAGAAGTCCATGACGCGGACGGCGCCGTCGATCTCCCACCGTTCGGTGCGGTGCACGCCCTCGACCAGCAGGTCGGCGAGAGCCACGTCGTACGCGGCTTCGACCTCAGCCGGGCTCGTGCGAAGCGTGGGCCGACGGCCGAGCACGCCCACGAACGGGTTGATCGTGGCCGGGCTGGCAAAGGTCATGAGCGGTGTGAGCGTCCCGATCACGTCGACGCCGGCCGGGTCGATCCCGACCTCCTCGCTCGCCTCGCGCAAGGCGGCCTCGACGAGCGTCTCATGACCCTCGACCCGGCCGCCGGGGAACGCGACCTGGCCGGTGTGACTCCGCAGGGTCGAAGCCCGGCGGGTCAGGATGATCCGGCTCTCACCGTCGTCCTCGAAGAGGGCCGCCAGCACGGCCGACTCGCGCACGACGTCGGCGCCGCGCCCTCGGTCAAAGGGGGTGCTGAGCAGTGGTCGTACCCGCTGGAGGGACAGGCCGGTCCGGCTGGCCGCCGGCACATCGGCCCACGGCGACGGTGGTCCCGGCCGAGCCGAAGGGGGCCGGGGGATGATCTGCGGTGGTCCGGTCACCCGTCGCTGTCGGCGGCCTCGATCGTGGCCAGCACCAGCTCATCGAGAAGGTCCCGCATGCCGGACCGCTTGAGGTCGGCGAGCGTCCGGCCCGGCGCCGCCTCGCCCTTCTCCCACTCCATCCAGATGCTGAGCAGCTTGGTGGGATCAGGGCGGGGGAGGTCCATGCTCTCCGAATCTATTGCACCCCGGACGCGAATCGGCCGGGCCATGCAGGCCCGGCCGATTCACCAACCCGCGAGCGGGTCTTACATCATTCCCATGCCACCCATACCGCCCATGCCACCCATACCGCCGGCGCCGCCGCCGCCGGCCGGGGCCGGGGGCTCGGGCTTGTCGGCGACAACCGACTCGGTGGTGAGGAGCAGCGCAGCGATGGACGCAGCATTTTGCAGAGCGGACCGCGTGACCTTGGCCGGGTCGATGACGCCAGCCTTGACCAGGTCCTCAAACTGGCCGGTGGCAGCGTTGAGGCCGACGCTGCCGGTCTCCCGCTCGACCTGCTGGACCATGACGGCACCCTCGAGGCCGGCGTTGGTGGCGATCCACCGCAGCGGCTCCTCGAGCGCCTTGCGCACGATGGTCGCACCCGTGGCCTCGTCACCCGTGAGCGACGGCAGCAACTCGTCGATGGCCGCTCGGCTCCGGACGAGGGCGGTGCCGCCGCCGGCGACGATCCCTTCCTCGATGGCGGCCCGAGTAGCGGACAGCGCATCCTCGATGCGGTGCTTCTTCTCCTTGAGCTCCACCTCAGTGGCGGCACCAACCTTGACGACGGCCACGCCGCCGGCCAGCTTGGCCAGACGCTCCTGGAGCTTCTCCCGATCCCAATCGGAGTCGGTGTCCTCGATCTCCCGCTTGATCTGGGCGACACGCCCCGCGACCTCGTCGGGATCGCCGGCACCCTCGACGATCGTGGTGTCGTCCTTGGTGATGATGATCTTGCGGGCCTTGCCCAACAGGTCGAGGGTCACGTTGTCCAGCTTGAGACCGACCTCTTCGGAGATGACCTGGCCGCCGGTGAGGACGGCAAGGTCCTGAAGCATGGCCTTGCGACGCTCACCGAAGCCGGGCGCCTTGACGGCGACGGCGGAGAGGATGCCGCGGATCTTGTTTTGGACGAGCGTGGCCAAGGCCTCACCCTCGACGTCCTCGGCGATGATCAACAGCGGCTTGGCCGACTGGAGGACCTTCTCGAGCACGGGAAGGAGGGCGTGGACCGACGAAACCTTGGAGTTGACGATCAGGATGAGCGCGTCCTCGAGGACAGCCTCCAGGCGCTCCTGGTCGGTCACGAAGTAGGCCGAGATGTAGCCCTTGTCGAACTGCATGCCCTCGGTGAACTCGAGCTCGAGTCCGAAGGTGTTGGACTCCTCGACCGTGACCGTGCCGTCCTTGCCCACCTTGTCGATGGCGTCGGCGAGGGTCTGGCCGACGGCGGCGTCCCCGGCGGAGATGGTTGCGACCTGGGCGATCTCGGTCTTGTCGTCGATCTCCTTGGCCTGGGCCTTGATCGATGCGACGGCGGCGGCGACGGCCTTCTCGATGCCCTTTTTGAGGCTCATCGGGTTGGCGCCGGCGGCGACGTTGCGGAGGCCCTCACGAATGAGCGCCTGGGCGAGCACGGTCGCCGTCGTGGTGCCGTCACCAGCGACGTCGTTGGTCTTGGTGGCGACCTCTTTGACGAGCTGGGCGCCCATGTTTTCAAACGGGTCGTCGAGCTCGATCTCCTTGGCGATGGTCACACCGTCGTTGGTGATCGTCGGGGCACCGAACTTCTTGTCGATGACCACGTTGCGGCCCTTCGGCCCGAGGGTGACCTTCACGGCGTCGGCCAGCTTGTTGACGCCGGTCTCCAGGCCGCGGCGGGCCGCCTCGTCAAACTTGATGATCTTCGGCATTACTTGGCCACCTTCGCCAGCACGTCACGGCTGGTGAGGATGAGCAGGTCCTCACCGTCGATGGTGATCTCGGTGCCGCCGTACTTTGAGTAGACGACGGTGTCGCCGACGGCGATGTCGAGGGGGATGAGCTCGCCCGTCGTCTCGGCGCGGCGGCCGGGGCCGACGGCGAGGACGGAGCCCTGCTGGGGCTTCTCCTTGGCGGTGTCGGGGATGACCAGGCCGGAGGCCGTGGTCTCCTCGCTCTCGTTGGGGCGAAGAACAATACGATCGTCGAGTGGCTGAAGAGCCATATCTTTGCGCCTCCGTGGCATTGGAGCCGAAGTACCCTGACCCCGGCGTTAGCACTCACACCTTGCGAGTGCTAACCCTAGCGAGGGACCCGGGATTGGTCAACCCGATCTATGTCCTAGCGTGAGGCGGACCGTTCCGATGAGCCCACGTCCCGAACATCTCGTGCCGCGCCGTCTTCGAGTAGGCCCGCGCCGGGCGCTCGTGACCGCGGTGGCCGTCGCCCTCGTCGTGGCCGTCACCGTGGGCAACCGATGGGCGCCCCCCACCTCGGAGCTCGGGTACAGCCCCGCCGCAATCACCCGCTATCCGCCCACCACTCCGCCGCCACCCCCGACGACGACGACCACGACGAGCACAACGACGCCGCCCCCGCCCACGACGACGGTGGCGCCCGCACCGGCGCCCGCGGTGGCGCCCGCCGCGCCAGCCGCAACCCAGCCAGCAGCTCCTCCGCCCCCCGCGCCGGCCACGTCGGCGTCCTCCACCCTCGCCAACAAGCTCAACGCGCTGCTCTTCAACACCGACAGCTGCCTCGAGGTGCACAACGCCGCCGGGCAGCTGATCTACGACCACGCCGGGAGCAACGCCCTCGCCCCCGCGTCGACCCAAAAACTGCTGGTCGCCGCCGCGGCTCTCAAGATTCTCGGACCGACCTACCGCTTCGTGACCAAGGTCGAGGCGACGCGCCAACCGGTCAATGGGGAGGTCGACAATCTGTGGCTGGTGGGCGGCGGCGACCCCGTGTTGGACTCCCCCCAATACACGTCCTACCTGATGCAGGCGCCGATGGCGGGGGGTCTACCGGCCGTGACCACCCAGCTCAACATCCTCTCCAACGAGCTGGCGGCAGCGGGCGTGAAGTCGGTGCCCGACGGCATCCACGGGGACGACTCGCGCTACGACGACACCCGCTCCCTGCCGACATGGAAGCCCGTGTATCTGAGCGAAGGCGACGTCGCCCCCCTCGGCGCCCTCGAGGTCAATGACGGTCTGCAGACGTGGGACCCGGCCGCCGATACCAGCGACCCTTCGGCCTACGCCGCGAGCGTCCTCGCCGAGCTCGCCGGGACGGTTGGGATCACCACATCCCAAACGGCTGACGGCACCGCACCGGCGGGGGCCGTCGTCTTGGCGTCTGTCTCTTCCCCGCCTCTCGCAGACATCGTCACCGAGATGCTGCGCAACAGCGACAACACGGCCGCCGAGATGCTGGTCCGGGAGATCGACCGGGCCGTCGGCGGACCCGGCACCACGGCGGACGGTGTCCAGGTCGTCATGCGCACGATCGCCTCGCTCGGCCTGCCGACGGCCGGTCTCGACCTGGTCGACGGCTCCGGCCTGTCCCCCGAGGACCGGGTCACCTGCGACACCCTCGCCGGCGCTCTCGGCCTCGGCACGCAGCCCACGTTCGCGGTCATGTCACGGCTCTCCGTCGCCGGCGAGTACGGCACCCTCGTCAATCGATTTTTGGGCACCCCGGCCGTGGGGCACCTGGCCGGCAAGACCGGCAACATCGGCGGCGTCATCGGTCTGGTCGGTCGCCTGACGGTCGGACCCCCGGTCACGTTCTCGTTCCTCCTCAACGGACCGTTCAACTACGCCACAGGTGCGTCGTACGAAGACCAACTGGTGGCCGACCTCGTCAGCTACAGCTCCTGACCCCGGACGTCGTGCGGCTCAGCAGTTGCCAAACAAGTTGGCGAAGTCGGCCTGCACGTTGGCGGGCACGCTGGCGTTGCAGGACACTTGCGCCGTCCCGGTGCTGACCGCATTCCACGCACCCGTGCCCGGATCGAGCTCGCGGATCTCGTCGAAGGCCTGGAGGTTTTGTCCCGGCTGAGGTTGGTATTCGAGTGCGGCCCACGAGCTGTCCGAATCGGCGATGCGGATCAGCGTCACGTCATAGCCAGGGTGTTGGGGTTCGGCCGACGAGAGGATCGCCGATTGTTCGGCTGCGGTGGGCGCCCGGTTGCCGGGCGTCGCCTCCGCCAAGGTCGTCGACGACTCGGGGATCGTCGAGGTGGTCGACGTCGTGCTGGTCGTGGATGACATCGTCGTGGAGGTCGACGTCGTCGAGGTCGTCGATGAGCTCGTGGTGGAGGTCGACGTCGACGTGGACGGTGAGGTCGTGCTGGACGTCGAGCCCGTCGACCCCGACCCCTTGTCCGTCGCGATGTAGACGATCACCAGCACGATCAGGACGAGCACCAGGCCGACGACGATGCCGACGAGGATTCGACTGGCTCCACTGCCACTCCCGCCACCTCCCCCGACGGGATGCCCCGAGGGCGGAACGGGCGGGGGTGGTGGGTTGAAGCCGGGCGGGCTGACGGGCGGAAGATAGGTGGTCGGGTCATCGGCGCCGTCGCGGCGGCGGGGTGGCGGCGGAAGGGGCGGCGTGTAGGCGCCGGTGGGTTCGTCCGGATCTGTCGGCATCACAGGCCGGTCACAGCCCGGGGAAGTGGAGACCCGGGTAGGCGCCCGTCGACATCGACGACGGTCCGTCCTGGCGGAGGCGCCACCACGCCGTCGCCGCGACCATCGCGGCATTGTCGGTGCACATCGTGCGCGACGGCACGAAGGCGCGCAGGTCGTCCGCGATGCACGCGTCAAGCAGTCGCTCGCGCAACACCGAGTTGGCGGCGACACCGCCGGCCAGGCAGAGGCCGCTGGCGCCGACCTCGCGCGCCGCCCGGCGCGCCTTGGTGACGAGCACGTCCACGACGGCCTCCTGGAACGACGCGGCCACGTCGGCCGGCCGCGCTTCGGGATGCTGGCGGACGTAGGTGAGCACGCTGGTCTTGATCCCCGAGAACGAGAAGTCGTAGCCCTCGTTGAGCATCGCGCGCGGAAACGAGATCGCCGTAGGGTCGCCCTCCATGGCCAGGCGGTCGATGGCCGGGCCACCCGGATAGGGCAGACCGAGGCACCGCGCCACCTTGTCGAACGCCTCGCCCGCGGCGTCATCGATCGTCCCGCCGAGCAGCCGATATCGCAGGTGGTCCTCCATGGCCACCAGCAGCGTGTGGCCGCCGGATACGAGCAGCAGGACCAGCGGAGGCTTGAGATCAGGCTCTTCGAGGAAGGCGGCGTAGAGGTGGGCCTCGAGGTGGTTGATGCCGACGAACGGCACGCCCCACGCGAGCGCATACGCCTTGGCCGCGCTCACGCCGACCAGCAGCGCCCCGATCAGCCCCGGCCCGATGGTGGCGGCCACGGCGTCCAGATCCGGGCCTTCGCACCCGGCTTCGATCAGGGCCTCGGCCACCACCGGCCCCAGCAGCTCGACGTGGGCACGGCTCGCCAGCTCGGGCACGACACCCCCAAAGCGGGCGTGGAGATCGATCTGGCTCGACACCACCGAGGACGCGACCTGACCGCCGTCGACGACGACCGACGCGGCGGTCTCGTCACACGACGTCTCGATGCCGAGGATGCGGCACGGGGAGGAGACGGGGAACGTTCCCCGGATGTGCTCGGTCATCGGTGCCGTCACTGGCGTCCATCCTCGATATAGGTCGTCCCGGGGACTTGTGCCTCCAACTCAAGAAGCCGTTCACGGTAGTCGGCGGTGTCGATATCCTCCGCCCACATGACCAACGCATCCTCGTTGGTCTCCTGGTAGTAGTTCTTGCGGATGCCCGCGGGCTTGAAGCCGAACTGGAGGTACAGGGCCTGGGCGCCATGGTTGGAGACGCGAACCTCGAGCGTCAGGTTTCGTGCCTCTCGGCGCAGCGACTCCCGAGCCAGGAACAGCAACAGTCGAGTGCCGATCCGGTGGCGGTGCCACTCGGGATCGACGGCGATGGTCGTCACGTGGGCGTCATCACCACTCAACATCAGCCCGGCATACCCGACGACCGTCCCGCCGACGCGGGCGACGACGTAGGACCGAGTCGCCCGCAAACCCAGCTCGCTCATGAAGAGCGCCAACGACCACGGGCGGGCATACACCTGCGCTTCGATGCGCAGGACCGAACGCAGGTGACGACGACGCATCGGCACGAGGTGTACCTCGAGCGCGTCGTCGCCGGGCTCCGGTTGGCGAGCGGCCACCCGCTACGCGCCGAGCCGCGGGGCAAGCGGTCGATCCCAGCCAGGGTCGACGTCGGCATGGCGGAGATAGAGGGGCTGGAGCTCGAAGGACTGGACGTATTCCTCGCGCTGGACGCGAGGTTGGGCCAGCTCCACGAGCGACGCGGCCGAGGGATGGGCGGTGCCCACTGTGGCTGGCTCGACCCGTGAAAGCCCGGCGAAGGCCGCGGCATAGCGCAGGGCGCCGTCCCCGACGAGCAGGCACTCGCCGGCGCGCGCCTCAAGGTCGGCGGCCACCTCCTCGGCTCGACCCACCGTCGGTCCGGCGACGCGCTGCACCCCTCCTGGCACCCGGCGGTAGAGAGCCCAGAACACTTCGCCGCGCCTGGCGTCGATCACGGCGGCGATGAGCCGTCGCGTGGAACGGACCGGGTAGGCCAGGAGGTCGAGACTCGACAGTCCGACCATCGGGATGCGCAGAGCCTGGGCGAGCGATTTGCCCGTGGTCACGCCGACACGAAGCCCGGTGAACAAACCCGGGCCGATGTCGACGGCGATGGCGCCGACGTCGCCCATCTCCACCCCCGCCTGCTCGCACACGAAGGCGATGGCCGGGGCGAGGATCTCGGCGTGGCGGCGGCCTTTGGTGGCGTGGAATGACGCGAGCACCCCGTCGTGATCGCCCAGCGCGCAACCCACCTGGTTGGTTGCCGTTTCGACGCCAAGGACGATCACAGGTACCAGCGTGTCACTGCCGGTCTCGCTGATCGAGCCAGGGGGCGAGGGCGCGGTTGAGGGCGTCCTGGCGTGCCGCCCATCGGGGGCCGACAAGGCGGAAGGTGAGAGTCCGTTCGTCGTCGCTGCTGTCGTTGGTGTCGTTGGTGCCGTTGGTGCCGTTGGTGTCGGCAGCGAGGTGGACCTCGAGGAAGTCGGGGGGCAGGGCCGCCTCAGCAAGGTCTCCCCATTCGATGCAGGCGACGGCGTCGTCGTCGAGTTGTTCGGTCAGCCCGAGGTCGATGACCTCGCTGAGCAGATCGAGTCGGTAGAGATCGGCGTGCAGGAGCCGCAGCCGGTCGCCCTGGTAGGGGTGGACCAAGGTGAAGGTCGGGCTGGTGACCGCGTCGCGAACACCGAGGCCGTCCGCGAAGCCCTGCACCCACACGGTCTTGCCGGCGCCGAGGTCGCCGGCGAGGACCACGATGTCGCCGGCTGCCGCGATCGGCGCGACTTCGGCGGCGAGGGCGCGCGTCCCGGCCGCGCTGGCGGTGCGGGCGACGATCAAGCTCACGCCGGTCCTCGCTGCGTTTGAGCGGGGTACCGCCCGGCGGCGATGAGCGCCTGCTTGGCGCGGGCCAGGTCGGCGCGCATCATCACCAGCTGGTCGCCCCCGCCGTTGCGCAGGATGTAGGAGGGGTGGAAGGTCGGGATCAGGACGGCGCCGCGCCACTCGTATTGTCGGCCTCGCAAGCGGGTCACGCCCTGGCTGGTGTCCAGGAGGCGTTGGGCGGCGAAGTTGCCCAGGGTGATGACGACAGCCGGCTCGATGTTGGCGAGCTGGCCCTCGAGGTAAGGCCAACAAGCCTCGATCTCGTCATCCTTCGGATCCCGATTGCCGGGCGGGCGGCACTTGATGACGTTGCCCACGAAGACCTGGGTGCGATCGAGGCCGACCTCCTCGCTCAGGAGACGGTCGAGGAGTTGACCGGATCGACCGACGAAGGGCAGGCCTTGGCGGTCCTCCTCGGCGCCCGGACCCTCGCCGATGAACATGAGGCCGGCGTGGGGGTCGCCGTTGCCGAAGACGGTCTGGGTGCGACCGGCGGCCAGCCCGCAGCGAGTGCAGCCCGCCACCTCCCGCTCCAGCTCCGCGAGCGTTGGCACGAAACCTGATCGTACCCCGCCGTTGGTGACCGGCCCCCTGGTGTCGTGTGTGAAATGACACGAGACGGGAAAGTGTCTCCAACGTTGGAGGCAGATCGCGGGACATATTCCCCGTAAGTTCCTCCAACGTTGGAGGCATTCAGCGCGCTGGGGCGGGTGGGGGCACCGCGGCACGGGTGGCGGCCTCCACGGCGGTGGCAGCGAGGGACCGGACGAGCTCGAGCCCACCCGGCGCCTCGGCGAGCTCGACCTCACCGGTAGCGGCGGCGACGAGGGCATCCCCGTCGACCGTCGCGTGGACCGGGGAGAGGGCTCGCGCCAAGCCGTCGTGGCCCGACTGGGCCACAAGCAGGCAGCCGAGCTTGTCGAGCCGGGCGTTGGTGGCGATCACGCCGATGGTCGTGTTGGTGAGGTGCCCCCCCCAAGGTGGCGCGGCCACGGGCGCCGGCGCCGCCGCTACAGGCGCCGCCACCACCCGCACGTCGCCCCACGCGTTGCACGCGATGAGGGCGACGACGACCAGGCCGTCGGGACCGGAGACCGTCGCCGCGCCGAACCCGCCCGGCTTCACCCCGTCCGGCCCCTGCCACTTCCCGACGGTCGCACCGGTCCCCGCCCCCACCGCGCCCGTGACCAACGGCCCGTCACCGACGGCGTCGCATGCCGCCGCGTAGCCCTGCTCGGCTCCCGGCCGGACCTTCGGATCGCCCACGCCCAAGTCGTAGAGGACAGCCCCGACGACGATGGGGACCGTGGCTCCGATCGTCGCCATCCCGATGGCCTGCTCCTCGCACCAGCGGACGACGCCGTCGCAGGCCGCCAATCCGAAGGCCGAGCCGCCGCACAGAACGACGGCATCGACGCGCTGGACGAGCCGGGCGGGGTCGAGCAACTCCCACTCGCGCGTGCCGGGCGCGCCCCCGCGCACCTCGCCCGACGCGACCGTCCCATCGGGCAGCAGGATGACGGTGCATCCGGTCTTCGCATTGGCGTCGGTCCAATGACCCACCCGCACTCCGGCGACGTCGGTGAGCATGACCGATCAGGCCCGCCGGGCGGGAGCAGGGGGAGGCGCAGCCGTCGATCCGACGACGTAGTCGCGCGGCACTCGCGTACTGACCCCGCAGACGATCTCGTAGGCGATGGTGCCCATGCGCTCGGCCCACTCCCATGCCGACACCGCGGCGTCGCCCTGGCGCCCCAGAAGGACGACTTCGTCACCGGGCTGGACGAGATCCCCGCCGCAGTCGACGGTGATCTGATCCATGGTGACGGTCCCGGCGATCCGTCGGCGCTTGCCTCCGATGATGACCTCACCGCCGGCCTCCGACAGGCCGCGCGGTACGCCGTCGGCGTAGCCGATCGGCACGGTGGCCACCGTGGCCGCTTCGTCGAAGCGGTACCGCAGGCCGTAGGAGATCCGTTCCCCGGCCGCGACGTTCTTGACGTAGGAGACGCGCGCCTTCACGGACATCGCTGGTGTGAGCGCTGCGCACTCGGGCTCGAGCGCGGGGGCGGGCGCCAACCCGTACAGGGCGATCCCGCACCGCACCAGATCCAACCGGGCCGCGGGGTAGAGGATGGCGCCGGCCGAGTTCGCGGCATGGAGGATGGGCGGGCGGACGCCGAGGGCGGCGAGGCGGTCGACGATGGAGGCGAACCCGGCGAGTTGCGTCGCCGTGTAGGGGTTGTCCGGCTCGTCGGCGACGGCCAGGTGCGTTGCGAGTCCCTCGACGACCAGCTCCGGCCGAGCAGCGGCCTCTTGGACGATTCTCACGACTTCGTCGGCATCGGCGCCGACGCGGTGCATCCCGGTGTCGACCTTCACGTGGACGGGGAGGCTCCCCCGCTTTCCATAGCCGGCGACGGCGCGCGCGGCGGCGTCGACTCCGCCGACGGTGTAGAGGGTCGGCGTCAACGTCCACGCGACGACGTCGGCCATGGCACTGGGAAGAGGTTCGGACAGGAGGAGGACCGGCTCGGTGATGCCGGCCTGGCGCAGCTGGACCCCCTCTTCGACCGTGGCAACGGCGAGCCACGAAGCGCCGCCGGCGATGGCCGCCTCGGCAACTCGAGCGGGCCCGTGCCCGTAGCCGAAGGCCTTGACCACCGCGCACAACTGGGCGGGCGCGACGAGGTCGGCCAGCCACCGAGCGTTGCGTTGGAGCGCGGCCAGATCCACCTCGGCCCACACCGGACGGCGGGCCATCAGCCCGACCCGACCGACAAGACGCCGGGGATCAGGTCAGGAAGGTCGCCGGCCACCAGCCCTACCCTCGGCCCGCGCCGGGCGGCCAGGCCGTGCACGTGCGCGGCCAGGCCGGCGGCGACCAGACCAGAGAGGCCGGCGGCGAGGAAGGCGCCGATGATTCCGGACAAGACGTCGCCCGTCCCGGCGGTGGCCAGTCGGGCGTCGCCGGCCGTCGCGAGGAACACCTCGCCCGAGGGCGCGGCCACGACTGTCGTCGCCCCCTTGAGGAGCACTACCGCACCGGTGCGAGCGGCCAGGTCCCGCACCGCTGCCATGCGATCAGCTTGAGGCTTGCGACCCGCGAGACCGGCGAACTCTCCTTCGTGCGGAGTGAGGACGACCGGCGCCGAGGTGGGCCGGGCGGCGATGACCGCAGCCGCCGACTCGACCGAGCCGAGCGCGTGGAGGCCGTCGGCATCGACGACCGTCGCCACGCCGGCGGACGCGACGAGCCGCCGCACGGCACTGGCCGTGCTCTCCCGACGGCCGAGGCCGGGTCCGACGATCAGCGCCGCGAACCGGCTGAGGTCGGCGAGGACCACCGTGTCCCACTCCGAAGCGGGGAGCCCGATGGCGACCGCCTCCGCGGCCGGGTGGGCCGACGCCGAAAGGTCGGGGCTCCCAACGTGGATCATGCCGGCGCCGGAGCGTTGAGCGGCGCGGGCGCACAGGTCGGCCGCACCGGTCATGCCGGGCGAGCCGGCCACGATCCAGACGGCGCGGGACCACTTGTGGCTGGCCGACGGCCGGGCGGGTAGGGAGCCGATGTCGGCGTCCTCGATCAGATGGGCTCGCGGCTCGCCAACGTCGAGGCCGATGTCGGCCACCTCGATCCGGCCGGCGTGAGCAGGCCCGTCGTTGAGGAGCAAGCCGGGTTTGAGGGCGGCCATGGTGACGGTCATCGCCGCGTGGACCGCTCCACCGCACGCCACCCCGCTGTCGCCGTCGAGACCGGATGGCACGTCGATGGCGAGGACAGGCGCGCCGGCCGGGTCGGGGGCTTCGTAGGCACGGCGCAGTCCGGTCCCGTAGGCGGCGTCGATGACCAGATCGGCCGGAGGAAGCAGGAGCCCGCCCCCGGCATCGACGACCGACACCTGGGCACCACGTCCGACGAGGGTGCGCCGCGCCGCGCGCCCGTCGGCGCCGTTGTTGCCCTTGCCGGCCACGATCACGATCCGCCGGCCGTATCCGCCTCCCAGTAGGCGTAAGGCGGCGCCCGCCACCGCCCGACCCGAACGCTCGATCAACACCCCGACCGGAACGGTCGCCGCCGCGTCAGCCGCACCCATCTCGGCGACGCTCAGGACGGGCCGCACACCGCGCCCCCGCAACACTCCGCCACGCCGTTCAGCGCCTCCACTGAGCGGCCAACGAGTGGACGGGCTGGGTAAGCAGTTGGGTCATCGAAACGGTCGTCAACAGCTCGTCGTCGAAGGTCGGCGACGTCTCGGTGACGGCATCGACGATGGCTGTGTAACGGGCGCGATATCCGGACAGGACCGATCGGGCCACGCTCGCCGGGAGCCGGTTGGCCAGCTCCACGTGCAGCAGGTCGATCCCCGTCACATGGCTGCCCTTGAGCTCGGGGACGATGATGATCGTCCGACCGTCGCTCGGTCCTACGGCCACGGTGACCTCGCGCTCCTCGGCTGTGCGCCGCTTGGTCCCGCGCAGGATCGGATCTCGCTCGGTGCGCGAAGACAGACCGGCCGCCGACCCCCCCTTGTCGACGACGTAGATGGTCGCGCCACCGGCCGGCGACCCCTCGATGCGGTAGCGGGTGTATCCGGTGACGGCGCCGACGGCGGGGTCGAGGGCGGCGAGCGTGCGCAGGGTGCGGTAGGCGAGGTGGTCGCGCCGCGCGCCCGTCGACAAAACCGAGGCGACGAGTGGGACGCCGAGCAACACGTCTTCAGACCGCGAGATGCCGACCGTGACCGTCTTCGCCTGATGTTTGATGGCGTCGATCGGTCGGGTGAGCTGGCCGATGGCGCTCGTCAAGGCCGCAACGACGTCGTCGACGAGAGCGGCCGGCGTCCCGAGCTTGCCGGACTCGATCTCGTAGTCCTCCAGGGGGAGTTGGCCCGTCGCGTAGCGCAGCAACGTCGTGAGCCGGACCGCGGTGCTGGCCTCGAGATGTCCGTCGTATTGGCCAGCTGCTACTCCGGCGTGGAAGGGCCGCGTGGCATCGGCAAGCCGGGATGCGATGCGCTCGAGTAAGGGCACAGCATCAGCAGCCGCGCCCCCCGCGTCGACGCCGGCCTCGATGACGCCGGCCTCGATGACGGCGGCCTCGATGACGGCGCGGCCTTCGCGCAGCGGCCGGGCTTGGGCGTCGATGAACAGAGCCGCCTCGTAGCCGAACATGTGGCCGGCCATGGCCGAAAGCACAAACGCCAGAGCCGGATGCACACGGGGCACCGAGATCACCGCCGCCGCAGCTCCACCAAAGCGGTCCTCGCCGTCGCTGGCGATCACGACCGCCACCGCTTTGTGGGCCCGGTAGATGGCGACCTCTTTGGCCACGTCGGCCGCCGTCGATGAGTCGAGCCCGGCGGCACACACGAGGATGAGTGGCTCCGACGACAGGTCGATGTGCTTCTTGTCCTCTGTCGAGTCGCACGCGATCGACTTGTAACACAGCTCGGACAGCTTGATTCTGACCTCTTCGGCCGCGACCCGATTGGGTCCGTTGCCGACGACGGCCCAGTAGCGACGGGACGGTGCGAGACGAGCCGCCTCGGCGATGGCCGGGCGCCGGGCGAGCACCTCGGCCATGGCGTCGGGTAGCTCGCGGAGGGCACCCAGCAGTTGGGCGCGACTGCCGTCGTGGCCGAGGCCGAGGACGTCGGCGATGGCGATGGCGAGCAAGAAGCCGGCCGCGACTTGCGCATAAAACGCCTTGGTCGACGGGACCGCCATCTCGACGTCGCGCCCGTCGGAGTTGTAGATGACTCCGTCAGCCTTCTCGGCGAGGTCGCTGTTGCGGCGGTTGACGATGGCCAGCACGGCCGCACCGCGCCCCCGCACCAGGTCGACGGTCCGGTTGGTGTCGGTGGTCGTGCCCGATTGGCTGACGGCGACCACGAGCACATCCGACATGTCGTCTTGAAGGTCGAAGCCGGAGAGCTCGGTCGCGAGGCAGGCCGAGACCGTGGGGCCACGACCGGCAAGGTCGGCGAGGCAACGCGAAATCGATGACGCGACGCTCTGGGCGGCGATGGCCGCGGTGCCTTGCCCGATCACGATGATCCGGCCAACGGCGCCCGAGGCGAGCCGATCCCGCACGCTCTCCACGAGCGCCAGCGGCCCGAGATCGACGGTCAGCGACCCGCCCCTCTCGATGACCCTCCCGCGCAGCGTCTTGCGGAACGACTGCGGCGCCTCGGTCATCTCTTTCAGCAAGAAGTGGGCGAAGCCGGCTCGGTCGATGTCGCGCGTCGTGATCTCCGCCGTGATGATCTCGTCATCAGCGACGGGTCGTGGCGCCCCGTCGTAGTCCAGTCGGGTGATGCCCTCGATCGTCCCGGCCCGGCTCCGATCGAGCACGACGACCTGACCGCCGCTCACCTCGCCGTCCATGCGCAGGTAGCTCGAAGTTTCCTGGACGAGCCCGTACGCCTCGCTGGCGACGACGAAGGCGTCCTCGGCCAGCCCGACATACAGAGCCTGGCCGCTCCCCCGCAAGGCGAGGTGGAGTTGGTCGGGGGTGTCGGCCGCGCTGGCCGCGATGGCGACCGATCCGTCGAATGTGGCCACCGTGCGCAGGAACGCCTCGCCGACCGCAACATCAGGTGCACCCGGCTGTCCGGTCATTGCCCGGGCGATGAGCGCGGGGATGATCTTGGCATCGGTGGTGACTTCGGCCGGCAACGCCAGCTCGGCCGCTTCCCGCAGGGCGATGTAGTTGTCGACGTCGCCGTTGAGCGCGGCGGTCACGTAGGGACGGCGCGGTCCGGCGACTTCGTCGGAGTTGAGGGGATGGGCGTTGGACTCCGAGATGATGCCGACGCTGGCCCACCGCGTGTGACCTAGCACGGTCGCCTCAGCATCTGGTGAGTCGAGCGCGGCGCGCAACAGCTCGTCACTGGCGATCGCGGCTCGGAGCGCGGCGCCGTTGTCACCGAGCTCGCCGATCTCGGCCGCGGCCTTGTACACGAAGCTGAGAGCATCGCCGATGACCCGCATGGCGCCGGAACGGAAGAGTCGGTCGCCGACGCGTGGGGCGACGGCCGCAACAACGGCGAGATCGTCGAGGTCAAGCCCGTGACCGGTGACGAGAACGTGCAGACCGGCTGAGTCACGACCCCGGACCTCGAGACGGTCGAGCGACGAGAGCGCCACCTGGATCGAGAAGAACGCTTCGATGGCGGCTCGCCCCGCGTCGGGGCCGGCCAGGGCGCGGACCGCAGCGGCCGTCCCGAGCCGGTCGCGTCCCACGGCCCAGACGGCGTCCTTGCATGCGACAAGGGCTGCGTTGACGGCCTCGACGGTCTGGTCGCCCAGGTCGGCGCGCCCATCGTCGAGGGCCGCCTCCAGCGTGACGAGCGCCGCCTCGAGGCGGGTCACGCGCTCGGCAATGAGAGGTGCAACAGCAGGGTCGTTGACCAGGAGCGCAACGCCGGGCACACCCCGCAGGGCCCGATCCACAGCGGCGATCTCCTCGGCCGCGGCCGGCAATCCTGCGAGGCCCTCACCCAGGTGCTCGCCCGCCCGATCAAGGGAGGCGACGATGAGCGCCGGATCGGGCCGCGGACGGTCCGACCGGCGGCGCAGGACAGCGACGACGCCACACATGACGATCGAGGCTAGGCCACCAGACCCCGTCAACAACGCCAGGCTCTCAGGCTGAGCCGAGGGCCTCCGTGACGACGGCCACCAGGCGGTCGGCCACGGCGACCGCCTCGGCTTCGGTGACAGCTTCGACCATGACGCGAACGAGGGGCTCGGTCCCGCTGGGCCGGAGCACCACTCGACCGGCACCGCCGAGGGAGGCGGTGGCGGCCTCAACGGCCGTTTGCACGGTGGCGGAGCCGGCGAGCGCATCGCGATCGGCGACGCGGACGGCGCGCAGGACCTGCGGCAGGCGGATCATGGCGGAGGCGGCGAGCGACGCCAGGGACTGACCGGACCGAACCACCACATCGAGAAGTTGCAGACCCGTCAACAGGCCATCACCGGTGGTGGCCAGATCACGGAAGATGACGTGGCCTGACTGCTCACCTCCCAACGACAGGTTGTCGCGTTCCATGGCCTCGAGGACATACCGGTCCCCGACGGCGGTCTCGACGACATCAATGCCGAGATCGGCCAACGCCCGACGCAGCCCCAGATTGCTCATCACGGTGACGGCGACGCGGTGGTCGCGCAGGAGGGAGCGAGCGTCGAGGTCGGCCCCGCAGATGGCAATGAGCGAGTCGCCGTCCACGATCGTCCCGTCTCCCGCGACAGCGATCACCCGGTCGGCGTCGCCATCGAAGGCGAGCCCCGCCGACGCACCTCCGGCGACGACCGCAGCCTGCAAGGCGGCCGGATGGTTGGATCCGCAGTCGGCGTTGATGTTGGTCCCATCCGGCGCCGCGGCCAACACCGAGACGGAAGCGCCCAGCGAGCGCAGCACCGACGGCGCCACGTCGCTCGCGGCGCCGTTGGCACAATCCACGACGACGACGAGGCCGTCGAGACGTCGGCCGCCCAGCGTGCCGACCAGGTGGGCGGCGTAGTCGGCCAGCGGGTCGGGGTGGGCGCGCACCGTCCCAACGGCGCTTCCCCCCGCGAACGGGCCGTCCATGCGCGACGCGATCGCCGCCTCCACGGAGTCGCTGAGCTTGCGACCGGCTCCGAGCAGCTTGATGCCGTTGTCGGTCCAGGGATTGTGCGACGCCGACACGACGGCGGCTGGCACATCGGCGAGGGCGGAGTGGAAGGCGACGGCCGGAGTGGGGAGCACACCAAGGTCGACGACATCGGCCCCGGCCGAGGTCAGCCCGTCGGCAAGAGCGGCGACGAGCGACGGGCCGGAGGCGCGCGTATCACGCCCGATCAGCCAGTCCCCGCCGCCCAGCACGGCGGCGGCGGCGCGGCCGAGGGCCCACGCGACCTCGCTGGTGAGCTCTGTGCCGGCAACCCCCCGGATGCCGTCGGTACCGAACGAAGGAGCCGTCAGCGCTTCGAGTACTGAGGCGCCTTGCGGGCCTTCTTGAGGCCGTACTTCTTGGACTCCTTCTCGCGAGCGTCGCGAGTCAGCAAGCCGGCCTTCTTGAGGGTGCCGCGCATGTCCTCGTCGATCTCGATGAGGGCGCGGGCGATGCCGAGCCGAAGGGCACCGGCTTGGCCGGCCACGCCGCCGCCGTGGATGCTGCAATCGACGTCATAGGTCTCGTTGGTCGTCGTCAGCCGGAGCGGCTCGGTGATGACCTGACGGTGGGTCGCCGACGGGAAGTAGTCGTCAACCGGACGCTTGTTGACGGTGATCTTGCCGTCGCCGGGACGGAGCCGGACGCGTGCGACCGCAGCCTTGCGGCGGCCGGTGGTCTGGGTGAGCGGTTTGGGCATCGAATTCCTTAGGAGGCCCGACGAGCGGAGCTCAGGTCGAGCGGCTGCGGCTTCTGGGCGGAGTGCGGGTGGGCGGGGCCGGCGTAGACCTTGAGCTTGGCCAGCATCTGCCGACCGAGGGTGCCCTTGGGGAGCATGCCGCGCACCGCCCGACGGACCGCCTCTTCCGGCTTGGTGGCGAGGAGATCGGCGTACGTCTTGGAGCGCAGACCACCCGGGTAACCGGAGTGGCGGTAGATGAGCTCCTTCTCCGCCTTCCCCGAGTTCATGTACACCTTGGCCGCGTTGACCACGATGACGTGGTCGCCGGTGTCCATGTGGGGAGCGAAGATCGGCTTGTGCTTGCCGCGCAGGCGGACGGCGACCTCGCTGGCCAGGCGGCCAAGGACGAGGTCCTCGGCGTCGACGACATGCCAGGCCCGCGTGATGTCGGATGGCTTCGGACTGAAGGTGGGCACGGCGCGATTTCCTTTGCGAGCACAGCGGCGGGGACGACCACGGCCGCCGTGAAGGGCAGCGGTCCAGTGTAGATGCCTGGCGGCGTCGGGCGCCAGGCGCTACACGTGCGGCATGACCTCGGCGGCGAGCAGGCGGATCTGGTCGAGGTCGGTCAGGTCGAGGATCTGGAGGTAGAAGCGGGACGCGCCGGCGTCGCGAAACGCCAACAGGCGCGAGACGACTTCGGCCGGGGTCCCGCCTACGTCGGTCGTCCGCGCTTGTTTGACCGAGTGACCGATGGCGGTGGCGCGCCGCTCGAGCTCGGCCTTGCTCGACGCGCAGCACACCGTCGCCGCCGCCGAGTACACCATCGTGTCCGGGTCGCGCCCGGCGGCTTCGCATGCCTGGCGCACCCGCCCCAACTGGGTGGCTGTCTCGGCCAGCGGATGGAACGGCACGTTGAACTCATCGGCGAACCGCGCCGCCAGCCGGGGCGTCTTGGTGGCGCCGGCCCCACCCATCACGATGGGCGGCCCGGGCTGGGGGTGTGGTTTGGGCAGCGCGGGATTGTCCTTCAGCTGATAGTGCTGGCCG